>Ga0070729_10006472_pt1 | contig 11533 bp, 4 predicted proteins | sample tdDd472_FD_66725 | JGI IMG/M metagenome (GOLD analysis project Ga0070729, IMG submission 66725) | Marine sediment microbial communities from the Atlantic coast under amendment with organic carbon and nitrate - tdDd47.2 | ecosystem: Environmental > Aquatic > Marine > Coastal > Sediment | place...
TAACCGGGGGTTTGTTTTTAACGTGAGTTGTTTTTCGGGTAGTGAGATAAAAGCCTTCCATGTAAAGGATTGGCTCTTTCTGCCATGCGGGGAAGTTTCGGGAAAGCGTGCTGAGAATAACATCATGATCGTAATTATTGATGCGGAGGTAATAACTTATCATAGCGAAAAGTTTAGGGTTTGTTTCAATTGGAAGTAGTTCAGAGATTCTATCGGTGAAAGAGTTAGGATAATTTGTTATTATCGCTTCCAATAAAGAACGCCTGAATGCAGGGGTGAGGTTCTTGTAATTATCGAGAGCATTTTCTAATTGTTTATAAACATGGTCGTTACTATAGCCGGTTAACCCCATTGCCCATAAAGCTCCGTTCCATGATTGTTCATTGGATGAATCGGGAGTTACAGCCAGTGCCGGAAGTATATCCTTATTTATTAGTTTGGTATAGAGCGAATCACGGAAATGTTTATTAGCTTTTTCATAATGAAAATCACTCACTTTCAAGCTTTGATTTTCACAATCGCACGAGGTTAGTACAAATGTGAAAATAATAAGGAGAATGATGTTAATCCTTTTTTTCATAATACAACTCCGTTATTAAATAGTTTTACACGCCTGGTATCGCAGGCTTTGCAGGTACCCGGTGGACACAGGAACTTTTCCGGAAAGTTTTTAATAAATTCTACACCATGTTCATGTAATGTTTGTATATCAATAAGATAATATTCAAGTGATTGAAAGGTTTTACGAGAAATTGACCCGGTTGATAAAAGATATTTTTCAAAATTAACAAATCCGCCACTGCAACCCGGAAGTTGTTCAAGGGTAGTTTCACAATTTACGGAAACTCCGACGGGTAAAACGCCCAAGTAATCCCAGGGAGAAAGATTCGCCCACTGAGCCGGTGTTATATTTTCAAGATAATGGCCATAAGTAAGGGAGCGGAAGTTGGTTCCCAACATGAGAATTTTACCCCGCATCCCGAGCAAAACTTCCAGAATACTTCCTTTTCCTAATGGACTGGAAGGGTTGTTTTCCGGAGCGATGTGTTTTGAAATGTCACCTATATACGAAAAGGAGTGTGTTGGAGATGCTGTACGCTCCACTCCGGGGTATTGCCGGAAAAATTCCGTTAAATAGCCGGTTTTTGATTTTGAGTTTAGCTGGTCAAATATTTCATGAGAGTTGTCAAGTTTTTTGAAACAATAGGTAAAAACCGGCATTACTATTGAACCGACAGGAGTGACATGATTGACCAGTGATTTAATAATCTCCCCGGCGGTAATATCGGGGAACACCTGCCGTATTTTTTTTAATGAAGAGTGAATCAACAGGTGATCGCCGGCTAATATTCCGGAATTTTTCAAAAAAGTATTAAATGTCATATATTTTTATAAACATTAAAAATTATTTAATGTATTAATATTTCCAAAATATTTATTTTGCGAATCGTTTAGTAACTGTAAGAAGAAAAACTTGTCAATAGATTTAATAAACAACTTAACCAATATCAAAAATAAGCAATTTTATCTACTTGCCTTAGTCTTTTCGGCAGGGGCGTTGCTCTCCGTGTATTTACCCCTGGCAATAATAATAATATTGAGTTATAGTTTTGTTGTTAAAAAATATGGTAAAGAAGTAATTCTTTATACTGTAGTGTTTTTATACTTTGTTGTGACGAGTGATTTTAATGAAAAATTGCGCCTTATTCTTAATTATGGCGGACTTGCGGCACTTGCAGCGGTTTTCGTATGGGAGTTTGGGATTTCGTTTAAGAGTATTCACAGAGTACCGAAAAAAGTACTTGCACTAGTTGGTATAACATTACTTTCAATGATAATCTCAACAGCCGGATCTGCTGATCCGTCCAAAAGCAGCATGTTCTTGATAAAACAAGTGATATTTTTTCTAATCGTATTTGTTCTCTATTCATTTACCCGAAAGGACGAAGATATATTCTCCTGGATCAAACTGTTTATTATCACTTCCACTACGCTGGCTTTAAGTCTTATTTACGAAACTTTAGGAATGCTGCTATCAGCCTCCAGTCTGGTTGAACTTGGTGTGATAAGAACCTCGGGATTATACGGGAACGCAAATGCGGTAGCCTTGTTTTTTGTAATATCAATTCCGATAATGGCAGTGATGATGTTAGAAAAAAGAGGAGATAAGAGGGTTTTCCGGGTATATGCAGCCTTACTTATTATTAATTTTCTGGCATTAGTATTAACGAACTCCAGGGCTTCGCTGATGGGAGTTATGGTCAGTATTTTTTACCTGCTATTTCATTTTAAAAAAGAGTTATTTTATAAAACTATCTATAGCGGTCTATTTGTTCTTTTCGTAATATTGATGATTGATCCACTCAGGGATTTTTTTCTTACAGTAATAAGGTATGAAAGAATATTTGAAAATATACGGGGCTATTATTGGCAGATTGGTCTTGATGTATTTACACACAATCCATTGTTCGGGGTAGGGCCGGGTATGTTTGAAGACAATATATATCGATTTTTACCGGTAAGGATGAATACTTTTGAAGAATTTCAATTATTTTGGGCACGAAGCGGAACTGCACATAATTTTTTCTTGTACAGGCTAAGTGAGTATGGAATAATTGGGATATTTAATGCTATTTTTTTTGTGGGAATAATTTTTAATATTTCGAGCAAAGTTTTACGTGAGATTGGGATAAAAAATAAATATTACTATATTGTTCTCGGAATAAGAGGTATGAGTTACGGACTTATGTTACGAGCATTATTAGAAACAACCGGATTACTAACCAACGGATGGATTACCCGGGATCTCCCATTCTGGCTCGCGTTTATCATTCTAATTTATATTTATGAACAAACTTCAAAACCTGAAAGGGCACGCCTATAGCAATAATTATACGATTTGTTACTTCGTGTAAACTGCTAATAATCAAAAGGTACATTATCGTATGAGAAAATTATTTGTCTTTTTTGTACTCCTGTTTTCATTTTCAACAATTAGTGCACAAAAATATGAAATCTTGAAAATTTCTGATGATTTCATTGAAGTGCAGGTTAATTTTGAAGGTATTTATACCATGGGGGATACATTAATTGATGGTGTTAAATACACATATATTAATAATGGTTCACCAAATGTAGTTGAGCCGGGAAAACCTTCTCTCCCGTTTTATGCTTTTCAAGCCGGAGTGCCATTCAATTCTGATCTTTCAGTTCAAGTGATTGATGTAAAATCGGTAAAATACGATAATAAATTTATTATTCCCCAGCTAGATGATGAAGTAACTTTAGACGGAATAAAAAATGAACTTTATTATGATGAGGATACATACTCACGAAATATAAATTTTCCTGATGCGGTTGCAAGGGTAACTGATGATTACATAATGAGGAATGCTCGTGTGGCGAGTGTGACTATTGCACCTTACATGTTTAATCCGGTGACCCGTGAGCTTGTTTATAATAGTCTGGTAAAAGTTAGGTTGTATTTTAAGAGTAATGGAACCAGCGCCAACTTTAAGCCGGAATATGACAAGTTCTCTGATGAATTTCTGACGAGGAATGTAATAAATGCTGAGCAGGCAAGAAGTTTTATTGGTACAATGATGCCAAATGAAGCGAATACTGATCTATATTTATGGTATGATCACAACAAAAAATATCTAAAAGTTTACGTGTCAACAGAAGGGGTATATCGACTCACCTATGAGAATTTAATTCAGAGCGGTTTGAATGTTGACGGCATAAATATAGATAAACTTGAAATGTTTTCAACCGCAGGGGAAGTACCACTTGAAATAATTGATGATGGTGACAGCCTTTTTAATAGTGGAGATTATTTACAATTCGTTGGTTTCCCACCTAAAGCGACACCTTATGCAAAAAGTAATATTTATAATTACAAAAACATTTATTGGCTTTCCGCTGAAGCAGACGATTCCGGATTGAGATATAAAGTAAAAAATTCTTATCCTGACCTCCCCGGGATTGCTGTTCAAAAAACTTTCGGCAAAATTTTTCTTGAAAAAGATACACTGTATGAACGTTTGGGGCACGCAGAAGACGAAAAACGTGATTACTGGTATTGGGCGAGAGTTGCCGGAGATAACGGAACGCCAACGAAAAATTTCTCTACATCATACACTTTCCCGGGTAACAGGGACGAGACACAGAAAAATTTTACCGTAAGGGTTAAGTTTCATGGTATGACTACAGGTTCCCATAAAGCAAATGTTTATATCCTCTCGCAAAAAATTGGATCCGTTGAATGGACAGGGCAGGAAGAAAAAATATTTGAAAAAGTAGTTTCCACGGATTCAATAAATCTTGCGCCAACAATCAATGTTCAGGTTGAGGCTCCGGGTGGATTGTTATATGGTGAATCTGACGAGATAAGAGTAAACTGGATAGAGATTGAATTTCAGCAGCTCAACAGGGTATTTGGTGAATATTTTGCGTTTAATGCCCTCCCTGAGAAGTATGGAATTGCTGCAAAATATGAGATTTGGCGTTGGCAATCTGATAGTTTGAAAGTGTATATTCCAAACCGGGGTGAGTTACTTAAAAACGCTTGGGATCTTAACAATGGTTTTGGCGGTTGGGTATTCCAGGATACAACCATGGATTCTACAAAGTATTATCTGGTTAGTGATGATTATTTCAAAACCCCGGATTCGTTGGCAATAAATATTAACTCTAACCTGCGAGCAACCACTAACGGGGCTGACTACATAATTATAACTCATCCGGATTTTATGGATGCCGCAATAGAATTGGGCGTTTTCCGTAAAGACAATCTTGAAGGTTATGATCAGGCAAGGATAAAAATTGTAAATGTGATGGATATTTATCAAGAGTTTTCCTATGGTATGCTCGATCCAAATGCCATAAAGCGCTTTCTGGAGCATGCTTTCTTTTTCTGGGAGAAGCCGTTTCCGGAGTATGTGGTGCTAATGGGTGATATGAGTTACGATTATCGCGGTTTAATTAAATCGAGCAGGAAAAACTATATTCCATCAATACCAATCCATAGTGTTCGTTATGGACAGGCTGTGAGTGATAACCAGTTTGTTTGTGTATCCGGCGATGATCCTATTCCTGAAATGGCAATTGGGCGACTCTCCTGTGAAACATTAGCCGAAGCCAAGGAGTTAGTTAAAAAGATTAAAGAATATCCGGTTGATACAGATAAATACTGGCATCAAAATACATTAATGATTGGCGCGGGCCAGCATGATCGTGACGAAAATAGATTCGGGTTTAATGATCAGGCACTTTTCCTTGACGAGGCATACATTCAGCCAGCGGGATATTCTTCTGACAAGGTATTTTTGTTCCCCAATAAACCTTCTCATTATCCATTCGAGGGAGGAACAACAGAGATAAGGGAAAGTTTTAACAAAGGGGCTGTTGTTGCAAATTTTTATGGTCATGGCGGTGGTTACCAGTGGGATGCTGTTTTTATCACTGATGATATATATCTGCTTCAGAATGAAGGCAGGCTCCCTTTTATAACCAGTATTACATGTTATACCGCGCACTTTGATAATCAAAAGGTATTTGGCGAACAGTTTAATCTTGTGCCAGATAAAGGTTCTATCGGATTCTGGGGACATACAGGGATCACGTTTTGGGCATACGGTCTGGACCTAAATAAAAAATTATATAACGAGATTTTTCTCGATGGTGAGTTCACTATTGGGAAAGCTCTTCTTAACGCCAAAGGGGCATATTCAACAAATGTTGTTGATATTACAAGAGATCATCTTAATCTATTAACATATCTAGGTGATCCCGGTGTGAAGCTTGCATTCCCCGAACACCCTGATTTTGTGGTACGTTCTTCAGGAATTAGCATTAATCCCACTGCCCCGCTCGCGGAAGATAGTGTTGTCATTAGTGTTGAACTTGAGAATATAGGCAGGATATTCCCTAATGATACAGCAAAGGTTAATTTATTTGTTTCGGGTCCGGATAGTTCATATCAGCTTGGTTCACTTGATTTAACTTCGTTCGGACACTCCGACACGGTCTATTTTGGATGGCGACCAAAAGTTGCAGGATTATTCACCCTTGAAGTACAGGTGAATCTTGAGGATCAGATTGAAGAGGGTGATTTTAGTGACAATACCGCACAGAAAAATTTTGCTGTCTTCAGCCTGAGCGAGCCAAGTATTGTTAAACCTGCAGACGGTGTAAGACTTAATAATAAATCGGTTGAATTTTTGCTGGCTGATGTTGGCGAGTATATTCAAACAGATCTGGGGTACTTTATCGAGATTGATACCTCAATTTCTTTTGATAATCCTATTGTTCAATCTGAAGAACTCACATCCAAGAATACCGGTCTGGTAAGATTCACGCATACGTTTAATGACACCGGAATTTACTTCTGGCGATCAAGGATTAAAAACGGTGATAAATATTCAAACTGGTCTCAGACGCGTACTTTAAGAGTTACTTCGGTGGAGAGTGATTTTGGTTATTTTATAAGCGGCAAGCAGTTGACAAATGTTGAGCATGAAAATCTTGTTTATAATGAAGAGAATGATGCTCTTGAGTTAACCCGTGAAACTTTTCCTCCGGAACCACGAGAGTACAGGCGATTAGAGGATGCTTATCCAACGCTGCCGGCGGATGTGCACAGCCTAACGGCAATTGCAACAGATGGCACATATTTATATTTCGGTCACATGGCATATTATGGATTGATTAATGCCAATTATACTGAAGCGACTTATATTTATCGTATGGGCACAGGTTTCAATGGTACAATTTTGGGTGAAATTGACGGACCGGTGAGTAATGTTAAAATTCCGATATGGAAATCGATGTTTTATTATCAAGGGAATATTTATGTTGCCAGTGGAAAGGCGCATAAACTTACCAAGCTGGATTTACAAACCGGTGATACTACTCATGTGTACATCCCGAACGGAATGCTTTCTGATTTACAGACCCTTGTTCAGGATGGTGGCCATTATGTAAATACTGATGGAAGATACGTTTATAACATCGCATTTGTTGACAGCAATAAAAATTTCAGATACACGTTAAGAACATTTGATCCTGAGAATAACTGGGAGCAGGTTGGAACAGATACACTCCTTTCCGGTGAAAGTTTTGAGGGCTTCAGTAGTTTCTTCTTTGCAAAAAATTATCTTTATGTTCTCGAGAAGAATATTGGTAATTACATGCGTAAATATGACATGAACACATACCTTCATCTTAACGAGTGGTCTTTAAACAGGTTCGTGGTGGAATCGTATTATTGTATGACGTATGATGATGAGAATGATGTTGTATATGGATTTGTGTACGGAGGATTGCAAGCTCCTCGTGTATCAATATATAAAGGGACCTACAATGAGGGTAACGGGTCATTAACAACTCCCTCGATTGGACCGGCTACAAATTGGAACAATGCGGGGTACATAGTTGATGATACCGGCTCGCAAGCAGAATATTCGGTACTTCTTGAAGGTTATAAAAAAGCAACCAATAGTTGGGAACCTGTTAGCGCGAGTGTTACACCATCATTTGATTTGAGCTTTTTACCGGCAGAAGAATATCCTTTTATCAGGATGAATTTCGATTTTGTGGATACTTCGAATGGTGAAAACGAAAAGATTAAGCTAAAAGATGTACATGTTGGATATGAATCGATGGCAGAGGTTGTGCTTTCAGATAGCTACATTACTTTCGAACCGGATACAGCAATGCAGGGATTTGATGTAAACGCGAATGTAGAAGTAAGAAATGTAGGGTATGATCGTGCAGATAGTGTAAAAGTTGATTTTTATCTCAACAATTCTGATACTGCTTTTTACAGCAGTTATGTGAATATCGAGGCGGATTCGTCCGTGGTACTCACAAAATCTATCGAAACATCTATTCTAACCCGAGACAGGTTCCATTCTGTTGAGGCGAATGGAGTATCAAAATCGCCGGAAATGTACACATTTAATAATCTGGCGGCAGATTCATTTTTTGTATCAAGAGATTCGACACGTCCGGAGTTTAATATAACTTTTGATGGCCGTGAAATAATAGATGGCGATTTAATATCGTCACGTCCCACCGTTGTCATCACCATGGATGATAACAGTCCGTTACCGTTACAAAAGGAATACTTCACAATTGAACACTCGTTCAATAACCTAAGTAATATCCTCAAATTTCAGGAAGAAGATTCATTAAAGTACGATTATACGCCGTACCCGAACTCGAAAGTTACGATTACCTGGACCCCGGAATTGGGTGATGGTAATCACAGGCTCGATATTTTTGCGAGTGATGCTTCTTCGAATCCTTTCAGTAATACAGGATATAGTGTATCTTTCAGAGTTGATACTGAAAATAATGTAGAGGATATTTACAATTATCCAAATCCGTTTAGCAATGATACGTGGTTCACATTTACATTAACGGGAAATGACATCCCTGAAGAGCTGCGAATCAAAATTTTCACCGTTGCCGGGAGGTTGATAAGGGAAATAAAAGTTCCTGTTGAGACCACCGATATAAAACTTCTCAATAAAGTATATTGGGATGGTAAGGATGAAGACGGTTCTGATATTGCAAACGGAGTTTATATTTATAAAGTTATTGCAAGATACCCTGACAAAACAGTCACGGAAATTCACAAAATGGCCAGAGTGCGTTAGAATAGAAAACAAATAGCGAAGAAATTTAAGAAATCCTCCTCTTATCCAGGGGAGGGTTATTATTTGTATCTGATTTTAAATGCTTTGGCAGTTCCGGGGATATTATTGTGGAAATTTTACAAATTTTTCTTTTGAAAAAAGTAAAAATGTATCGGTAATGTATTGCGTTGCACCTTTTTTTTATTAAATTTTAGTCGTTACTAATAAAAAAATGGTAAACACATTAATGGACGTACTTCTAAAAATAACAATTCCGGATATCAGATTTAATCATCTGTTGCTGCGTCCCTGCCCCGACCACTAACTAATACCCCTTCTCATATTTTTTCTTTATATTCCTTTAATCTCAAATAATTAAAGTGGAGTTTATCTATGTGCGGTATTGTTGGCTATATCGGTCAAAAAAATTGTGTTCCAATATTAATTGAAGGTCTGAAAAGACTCGAATATAGAGGCTACGATTCAGCAGGTCTCGGCGTTCACGCGAACGGAACAATCAGTGTTGTAAAAAGCAAGGGTAAGGTTGCCACCCTTGAAAAAAAATCTGCTGAAGAAAAACTACAGGGGAAAATAGGTATTGGTCATACCAGATGGGCAACTCATGGTGAACCAAACGAAATTAATGCCCACCCACACAGTAATGAAGATGGCACAGTTACACTAATACATAACGGGATTATCGAAAATTATTCAGTTCTTAAGAAAGGTCTTCAGAAAAGAGGATATAAATTTAAGAGTGATACCGATAGCGAAGTTATTGTACAACTTATTGACAGCTTTTTGAAACTTAATCATACATTGTTTGAATCAGTACGCTCAGCATTAAATCTTGTTGAGGGTACTTATGGTATTGCAGTAATTTATAAAAATGAACCTGATAAAATTGTAGTAGCCCGCAAAGGATCACCGCTGGTTATAGGTATTGGTGATAACGAGCATTTTATCGCCTCGGATGTAAATGCACTTATCACGCACACGTCGCAGGTTGTTTATCTTGAGGATGATGAGATCGCTGAAGTTTTTGCGGATAAATTTTGTGCAAGAACTATTACCGATGAAGAGGCGATTAAAATTATTCATGAGATAGACCTTTCTCCTGAAGAAATTACAAAAGCGGGTTATGATCACTTCATGCTTAAAGAGATCATGGAACAGCCTGAATCTGTAGCGAACTCGCTTAGGGGAAGATTGCTTCATGATGAAGGACTTGTAAGATTAGGCGGACTTGTTGATATTGAAGACGTTTTTGCCGAAAGCGAAAGAATTATCATTACTGCTTGCGGTACATCCTGGCACTCGGGGCTGGTAGGTGAATATATGCTTGAACAATTTGCCGAAATACCTGTTGAGGTTGATTACGCATCAGAGTTTAGGTATAGAAATCCAATTGTACGTCAGACAGATTCCATGCTATTTATCTCACAAAGTGGTGAAACAGCGGATACTCTTGCTGCCATGCGTGAGGCTAAAAGACGTGGTGCTTTATGCCTTGGTATTTGCAACGTGGTTGGCAGCTCGATCGCGCGTGAAAGTCATGCCGGTTCTTATATACATGCCGGACCGGAGATTGGAGTTGCATCAACAAAAGCTTTTACCTCTCAACTTGTTGTATTAGCATTAATGACGATATTGCTTGCTCGTAAAAAACACATGAGCATGATTGACGGTAAAAAAGTTCTCAGGGAGATGGAAGCTTTACCTGGAAAGATTGAACAAATATTAAAGCTAAACGATCATATAGAAGAGATTGCCTCAAAATTTGTAGATTCTAATAATTTCCTTTATTTAGGTAGGGGTTACAACTTCCCGGTAGCATTGGAAGGTGCCTTGAAACTTAAAGAAATTTCATATATTCATGCAGAAGGGTATCCCGCAGCTGAGATGAAGCACGGACCTATAGCGTTGATTGATCAAAATATGCCGGTTGTATTTCTCGCACCTCAAGACTCTGTTTATGATAAGGTTGTGAGTAATATTGAAGAAGTAAAAGCGCGCCGGGGAAGGATTATAGCAGTTGCCAGTGAAAACGATAAGACAATTGATTCGCTGGTCGATCATACCATTAAAATACCCGAAACGATTCGAATGTTAATGCCGATACTTAACGTAATTCCGTTACAGTTATTGGCTTACCATATAGCTGTCAAGAAAGGGCTGAATGTAGATCAACCCCGCAACTTGGCAAAATCAGTAACAGTAGAATAATTGGGAGTTATATTATGTCAAGGAAAAATATCCTCATCATGGGTGCCGCAGGACGCGATTTCCATAATTTTAACGTTTTTTACAGGGATAACGAAGAGTATAATGTTGTCGCATTTACCGCCACACAGATTCCAAATATTGATGGCAGGGTTTATCCCGCTGCTTTGGCAGGGAAATTATATCCGGATGGAATTAAAATTTATGATGAAAAGGATGTTGAGAAGTTAATTAAAGAATTTAATGTTCACGAGGTAGTATTTGCTTACTCCGATGTGCCATTTAATTATGTTATGACTAAAGCTTCGATAGCAAACGCAGCAGGTGTTTCATTCAGATTGCTTGGTGGTGCCGAAACTCAGATTGCTTCAACCAAACCGGTTGTGTCGGTATTGGCGGTAAGAACGGGTTGTGGTAAATCGCAAACTTCAAGGAAAATTGTTGAATTGTTGAGAGAAGCGGGTAAAAAAGTTGTAGCAATTCGTCATCCAATGCCTTATGGTGATCTTGTAAAACAGAAAGTTCAACGTTTTGCAACACTTGAAGACTTAAAAATTCACGAGTGTACAATTGAAGAAATTGAAGAGTATGAACCACATATAGCTCTTGGTGGAATTATCTATTCAGGTGTTGATTACGAAGCGATTCTTCGTGAAGCTGAAAAAGAG
>Ga0070729_10006478_pt1 | contig 11526 bp, 6 predicted proteins | sample tdDd472_FD_66725 | JGI IMG/M metagenome (GOLD analysis project Ga0070729, IMG submission 66725) | Marine sediment microbial communities from the Atlantic coast under amendment with organic carbon and nitrate - tdDd47.2 | ecosystem: Environmental > Aquatic > Marine > Coastal > Sediment | place...
TAAGAGGCTGTTATTGGCCGCATTGACGATTGCGTCCACCTTTAATGCGGTGATATCGGCCCTGAGTATGGTAATTCGCTCTCTGATCCCAATCATCGGTACCTCCCACAGTTCAACCATTGGATTAAACCATAGTATTGGCGCCTGAAGGATGATAAAAAGAGCCATGCAAAAAGGTCTCATTCAAATTGCCGGCATCCACGATATCGAGGAGGCGCGCCTTTGTGAATCGCTTGGTATCCGCTGGCTGGGTTTCCCGCTTTTCCTTGATGTTCATACCCCCGATTGCAGTGTGGAGGAGGCACAATCCATAATCCATGACCTTCAAGCCGAAACACGGCCTGTCCTGATCACCTATTTAACTGATCCCAAAAAGATTACTGAAGTAGCTGATTACCTGGGTGTGCAGTGGGTTCAACTTCACGCCCTATGGTCCCTGGAGGGTTTGGATCAACTCAGGCAAATCGCACCCACACTTAAGATCATCAAAAGTATCGTCATCCACCCAGGGATGGCAACCCAAACACCATATTATCAGCAATTTTCAAACCGAGTTGAAGCCTTTTTGACAGACACCTTTGATCCTGGTACGGGAGCCAGCGGAGCGACCGGAAAAATCCACGATTGGGCCATTAGCCGTGATCTCGTGGAAGCGTTGGAGCCACCTGTCATTTTGGCCGGTGGGTTAACCCCTCACAACGTTGCTGACGCAATAAAAATGGTCCACCCATATGGTGTTGACTGCCATACGGGTGTCGAAGACCAAAACGGAAGAAAAGACCCAAAAAAGCTGGAGATGTTCATCCAGGCATGTGAGCAGGCCTTCATGGACGCCTCTCAACTATCACGAGAATCGTTATAAGGGTTTTTGGATCGGCCACTTAAAGACCAACTCGACCCGTTAGGACTGCCAGCAAGAGGTATAACTATCCATGGTCATTTTGGGTCCATCAGCTGTGGTTGAGAATAGAGAAAAGTGCCAATTCTCGTTTCAACACGCAACTTTTTATCTCGAAATGGTCATGAAAAGTGTTGGTGATCGGAGTATCCTCATTGGAACTCATTCAACGAAGAACTCGTGTTTGGGGTGCGCTCACTGCCTGACGAATTGGTTTGCTAGAATGAGGGCATCGGGTCTAACTTTTGGCCCCGGAACACGTAAATCATCAAAGCACTGATCTAAGGGAGATCTGAACCAATGCTCGGTCAGACCCACCGTTTATCTCTAAAATACATCTACCTCTTTTTATTGATGCTGCATGCACTTACTGGCTATACCAAATCACCTTCATTCCGCTTCCAGCATTTCGATGTCACCGACGGATTATCCCAGCATTCAGTTATGAAAATCGTCCAGGACGAATACGGCCTAATGTGGTTTGCCACTGAGGATGGTCTTAATAGATTCGATGGCAAAAACATCCTCAAAATCAATCGCATCAACAGCGGCGTGGATTCCTTTGACAACCGATTGAGACAAATAAAAACAAAAGCCCATTTTCTCTACCTAGCAGGATCAAAAAGTATTCATAGGCTCCATTTACGAACGGGTCTTTTGGAGCAGATCTGTTCATTCACGGATAAGACTGCGCCGAAATTACGATTTATTAGAGATTTTGAAATCGACATGAAGGGCAGAATTTGGGTTATTGCCGCAGGAATGAACCCAATTGTTGTTGATTCGGTAAAACACTCCACAAACAGAATGGAAACTTTGAGCTTGGAACCACGCAACCGGGATCTCCTTTTTGTCTGTGAGACGACGCAAGGTGACATCGTGCTTGGTGGCAGGGGAAATGAACTCACTTTAGCCGACAGCCAGGGGACGTCCGTAAGACATGTAAAGGTCCGAGACGCAGGGCAAGCTATTCATTGTGCTGTCATTGATCCATCAGGAACGCTCTGGCTGGGAACGACAAACGGCCTATTAAAGCTAAATCAAGATTTCGAAACGGTGGATTTTGTCTCGATGCCCAGAGGGATTGTTTCACTTTGCTATGATCGAAATGGCATAATTTGGGGCTCCTTTTCAGGCAGTGGGGTTTTCAAATACGAATTGAGATCCAAAAGCCTGGACATAATTGAACCAAATCAAGCGAACCCTTTCAGCATAAAAGACGATGAAATCAGGTCGACTCTCATTGACCAAGAAGGGAACCTTTGGGTGGGTTATTCCCGATCGGGTTTAAGTGTCAGTTCCATCTTCCAGGACAATTTCGTCAACTTTCCAACCTCAAATAGCCGTCAGGTTTCGACAGGGCCAAACCCGGTAAACACGATTATTGAAAAGGACAATGGGAACCTCCTTATTGGCTCTCGAAAAGGCCTTTTGGAATTTGAAATAGAGGAAGGGACTTTCTCTTCGGTGGAATTGACACCACAATCATCCACACCACATACCTCTCTAGTCTACTACTTGTTTAAAGAGGCAAATGGCGATATCTGGGGGTCAGGTAGAGCACCAAAATTGTTCAAGATGTCACAAAACCAAGTGACCACCTCCTTCCCAAATCTTGAAACCCAAAATGCTTTTGTTTTGTTTCTTATTGAGGATGAAGATAAAAACCTATACGCCGGTACCACCCAAGGGATCTTTTCATATCGACGAGATATTGGCGATTTCATACCTTTGGATGATGCGAGGGGCAAACTGAGTGACCCGACAGTGAACTGTATGCTCTTCGATCACCAAAACAACCTACTGGTAGGAACCGAACACGGATTAAACCGCTATGATTCCAAGACGCATCAGGTTACCAAATTGCCCCTAGCACGTTCCGACGGTCAAGACCGTGTCTTGACTCTGTTTGAACCAGAACCAGGTCAGCTCTGGATTGGTACGCATGGAGACGGGCTACTGATATGGGAAATGGGCTCCATTACCCATCAGTTCTCGACAAAAAATGGCATGCTGAGCGATACGGTCCACAGCATCTACGCATTGAAAGGTAATCTCTTCATTGTGAGTACCCATCACGGCTTGGCTACGATTAATATGGACAACAGGTTCATTCGTAATTATGGCCAGAGTGATGGACTGATAAACCTTGAATATAACTTAAACGCGCATGTAAAGACTCAAAATGGCGACCTATATTTCGGCGGGATACTCGGTCTGGATCGAGTTAATCCTCATGCATTTTCAGTGAACCCATTTAAGCCGCCGACTATTATTCAAGGGGTAACGCCAATTACGAACCCGACACCGCCACCCTGGGCAATTTTAAATGGGGAAACATTCAACATCCCCTACCAAGAAAAAAGCGTAACAATTCAAGTGGCAGCCTTGAGCTACGCCCAACCTGGAAAAAACCAATTTGCCTATCACATTGAGTCGCTCAACGCAGGATGGCAGCAAATCGGAGAACAGAATCGTTTCACACTTCATGATCTACCACCAGGATTACATCCCGTGAGTGTCAGAGCATCCAACAGTGATGGGATTTGGAATGAAGAGGGCAGCTTGATTTGGATTCAAATTCAGTCACCCTTTTGGAAACAGGTATGGTTTATTGCATTCTGTGTCGTACTCCTCATCGCCCTATTGGTTGTAACCCTTGTTAAAGGTGCTTCCAAACAATCCAAAAAACTTCAAAACAAAAGTGACCTTACAAAATGGGCCTCTGGAAAAGGTCTCTCACCACGCGAGTGCGAAGTCCTCGTATTACTCTTGCAAGGTGGCACCAATAAAAAAATAGGCGAAATGCTCTTCATTTCCGAAGGAACCGTTCGGAACCATGTCTACAGTATTTATAAAAAACTCAATATCAAAAATCGTATGCAATTAAGTCGACTTTTTTCTTCATTCAGCGAACCCCACTAAGTTAGGCGTCAAACGAAGTGTGAATAGCTTCGCGTTACCCAAAATATGATGGTTGTCATATTTACCCATCCACCATTATCAGCTAGGTTGTTTCAAACCTGTTCAGGCTGGAGGCATTCGTGGAAACGCAACGCTGCAAATATGTTCAAAATTATTTCTCTCTATTATTCCTATTGGTCTCGGGATTCACTTTTGGGCAGTCCTGGACCGATCCCGAAGTTTTTTACACTGATGATAACGGCTATTATCACTTGGAATGGTCACCCGATGGGCAGAGCCTCGCGGCTGCCAGTTTTCAAAATAACGAGACCCGTCTCTGGATCATTGATCTCAGAGAACAACACGCCAACGCATTGGACCTTGGCTTGAGTGGAGATATGTATATCAGTTGGTATCCAAACCCTAACGTGCGTAGGGTGGCCTTTGATGCCTACGATTCCTCTGACCGCTCTCAGATATGGACGTACGACCTGGATACTGAACATCTCGAGCAGCTCACAACTGGTGGAGGCGCGAAGTTCATGCCCAGGTGGAGCCCTGATGGTTCATTTCTGCTCTACCACCTGGATGGTGACCTGTATCGTCTTGACTCGGACACGGGTGTGGTTTCCCTTTTCCTTGATTCTACCACCCCCATATTCCATCATGCCTGGTCCCCTGAAGGGCAAGAACTGGTGTTTTCAATCGAACAAGGTGGCAACGTGGATATCGCGATCTATTCTCTTGTGGACCAGACGATCGTTCCTATCACCACCCACGAAGCTAGAGATGACCGGGCTTGCTGGTCACCCATGGGTGACATGATCGCCTTCGTTTCGAGTCGCTCAGGCAATGAGGACATCTGGGTCTACAATATCGAAACCGCGGCCATGACCCAACTAACCACTCACGAAGGACGGGATTCATTTCCGGCATGGTCTCCTGATGGGACAAGACTGATTTTTATGTCGGAAAGGGATTCCGGTTCGGCACTTTGGGAAACCAATCTGAATCCAGACATTCAAGACCTGCATCGCTTTATCCTGCCTCATTTCACAATCCGTGAGAACCTTTGGAGCACGCGACTTTCCATCATGCCTGCGGCGGATTTTCCATTGGAATTACTGTTCATTGCATTCGACAACAACGGTCGTCGTCTCAGTTGGCAAAAAAAAGCCTTGCCTGCTGAAAGCGGGTTCAGTCAAACCATGGATGAGATCTTTCCTATTTTGGATGGTGATGTCGGTTGGCTGGAAATCAGAAGTTCCATGCCTGATATAGCAGGCCTTATGACCTTTACCTTTCAATCGACCCGTGCCACATCCAGTCTTCCCATCCATTCAGAAATGGGCGGGACGCTGTTACTTCCTTTCATTCAAAACGATCCGTATTGGGCGAGCGGATTGGCAATATGCAATCCGAATGATCAAATCGCAGAGATTGAAATCGAGTTACTAGACCTCTCGGGTCATGAGGTGGGAAGCGTCACGCTGGGCTTGGGGCCAAACTCCAAGTATGTGGATATGGTTACCAACCTTTTTTCCAACGCACTTCCGGAAGTTTCACAAATGAGAATCAATTCCAACCTGCCCCTTCAGGCTTTCGCTCTTTCTTTTTCTGAAGGAAATACTCAAATCGTGGCGGTTCCGGCCACCCTCTTTGATCTCAGTACAATTGAATACTGATCCTCCCGGGGTCACTCGCTGGAGTGACCCATTTTTTTGGGATAACGATTTAAATCACATGACATTGCATGAACCGATTTACTGTTTAGTGAATCATCGTGAAAATGCGACAATTACCTTCCCAGGAGGCTGAAATGAAATGGTTTTTCTTCAATTTGATTTTTCTCTTTTCTCAGGTAGCCCTTTTAGCCCAAACCAGGCTGATCCCTCATGTCACCGCACTAAATGGTGGCTTTGATACCGAATTCCAAATCTCCAATATGTCATCTGGACCCGTGACCATTGAGCTCATACCTTACACGAACGGAGGCGAAAATTTAGGGGAAGTCGCCATCGCTATTCCAGCGAACTCGGTACTCTTTCAAACAAAGGATGAGCTTTTCGGTGAAGGTATTGAGGTTTCACACATCGAACTCAATCAGGCGCCTTCATTCGTGAAGGTGACAACTATCTATCAATTTCACTCAGGGCAAGGAAGTCCGGTCCACCTTCAAGAAAACACGCTAAGGGGCAAGGCCTGGCGATTGTTTGCCGGAAACTGGGATTTGGTTTTTGATGGGTTGGCCTTGGTCAACATAAGCGAAAAGGAAACTTCCATTACTCTGCGGCAATTCAATGCTCAGGGAGATTTGGTCCAGGAACGCACCATTGTCACCGATTTTCCACCCAACTATAAAACGCTCTATACCATCGGTGCTCCTGGCATGAGCGAGTTCCAGGCAATCCCGAATGGCTACTTTGAAATTGACTCAACTCAGGACATTGCGGTTGTTTCATTACGAGGTACCCCATCAAATGCAACTGATCGTTATCTTTGGGAGAATTCACCCATCCTTATCCAACATGTGGATACGAACGAACCGGGTCTTAGTGTTGAGCAGCGAGTGTCAGACTTCGAATTCCTCGTTCATATGGCCAACAAAAAATATGGGCCCATGCAATGGAAACACAACGCTTTAGGGATCGATTTACTGGCAATTGCCAAAGAAATTCGAAGGGATATTGCCTCGAGCTCCTCAGATTTGGAGTTTTTTGACCATGTTCAAACCTTTATTTCTCATTTTCACGATTCCCATGTTGGTTTCAGTTTGCCCTCAAATCGCACAGCTTTTTTAGGCTTTGGAGTCGATTTTTATGATGGCAGGTTGTTAGTTGATTTCATTCCTTATGAAGGAGCAATGAACATCGGGGATGAACTTCTAACCCTTGACGGTGTGAATGCAATAGATCTCATCGACTCCTTCAAAAAGTTCAGCCCAGCAGGATTTGATGATCTTGAAAAGAGATTGGCTGCGACTTACCTAACCTATCGCCCCCAGGCAACTATCCCTGAATTGGCCTCTGGATCGGTTCAAGTTGAGGTGCTTCGCACCAATGGCGTAAGACAGAGCCTGACAATTCCTTGGAGGACAAACGGTTTACCCTACATTCCTGGCTCCTACGAACCCGCACTCTCTAAACAAAACACCCGTCAGCAATCCATTCTTGAGCGTCTTGATTGGATTTCTCCATGGAGCAAAGAGGCATTCGAGCGAGAATTTAACTCAAGCCTCTTTAAATATGGCCACCTAGAACCCTCATTCGAACTGCCCGAATCCTTCCAGTTACTCTACGGAGATCAGGAGGATCAGGAATTGTATGCGGGTACCTACCAGGCGGGAGACAATACCCTTGGATACCTCAGGATCCCCAAAATGTGGATCCGAGATCAATCAACGACCAACGACCTAATCGACCTCGTGGCCCAATTCAAGGAAGGTACTGATGGACTGATTATCGATGTCATGGACAATCCTGGTGGATCTGTGTACTGGTCAAACCTGGTAGCCCAACAATTCCACACAGAAACATTTTCCCAGATTCTTTTCGAAATGAGACCGCTCTTGGCGGACATTCATGGCATGGAACAAGATTTGAATTCCGACGACCTGTCTCCTGCCGAGCGAACGTTTCTCCAAAACCTTTATGATCATTTAAAGACAGCCCATGAGCAAGGTGCCCACCTATCGGAGCCTTTATCTTTGGATAGTAAATCTCCCGATGTGAACATGCCGCCAGCCAAGGACGGCCTAGGTAATCATACCGGTTACGACAAGCCAATTATCATGCTAATCAATGAACTGTCTGTTAGCGGCGGTGATTATTTTCCGGCTACTATGCAGGATAGCGGTCGGGCCAAACTCCTGGGAATGCGTACCGCCGGCGGAGGAGGGCATGTGGTCAGCTATGCCAACGCAATGCCCTATTCTGAGGGTTCATTTTCCATGACAGAATCGTTAATGGTAAGACCCAAAAGCCACCAATATGAGGGCTATCCAGAAACAGCTTACATTGAAAACGTAGGCGTACACCCCGACATTACCTACGATTATCAAACAGAAGAAAACTTGATCAATGGCGGCGCCCATTTTGTTGAGTTCTTCACCCAGGCCCTCATTCAGGAAATAGTAACAGCCCAAACCAAACAAACATCGAAATAGGAATCCATAAGTCAATAACCAGACAAAGTGGTCCCCATTCCAGAGGTTTCAACCCAGCCCGTATGGAAGGGGGCAACCCTGTGTTCAATTCAATCTCCAACAGCACACTAATATCAGCTTCTGCCGGCGTTTCGTTTCCCTGAGTCTACAACCAGGAAAAGAAAGAGTCTTGTTGACGGACGCAGACAATTCACGCTGCAGGTTAATGTTTGTATAAAATCTTTCGCGCGTTTTCAGCCAGGAATACCCGCTTGTCTTTTCAAATTGGCCCGCCTCCTATATATTAAGGGAAAAACAATAGGCCATACTGAACCTCATCGTGCTGTGGCCAAGGAGACGCTTCATGGAACGAACTGAATTCCTATCGATCGCGCGCGGCGACAAGCCGGCTGATTTGGTCCTCAAGGGTGGAACCGTCATTGATGTGTATGCTGGAAAATTGCAAAAAGCGGACATTAGTATCGCCAACGGCGTAATCGTATTGGTGGGCTCAGCGCTCGAAGCTAAGGAGACGATCGACTGCAGTGGTCACTATCTAAGCCCAGGATTCCTTGATGCGCATGTCCATATCGAATCATCCCTGATGACGCCCTTTGCCTTCGGCAATGCAATCGTTCCACTTGGCACAACATCTGCCGTTGCAGACCCTCATGAAATTGCCAATGTGGCCGGTGTACCCGGTATCGAGTACATGATCCGCAACGCGCGAAGCAGCCCGCTTTCGGTGTTCTACAAGGCCCCATCCTGCGTTCCCGCTACGCCCTTTGGCACGGCTGGTGCAACATTGGAGGCCGAGGAACTCCTGGAATTAATGAAGCATCAGGACGTCATCGGCCTTGGTGAGATGATGAATTTCCCAGGCCTCGTGTTCGGCGATCCGGGTGTCATGAAGAAAATGGACGCATTCAAGGATTGCCATATTGACGGACACACACCTGGTCAAAGTGGTCCCCTTCTGCAGGCCTACGCCGCCATGGGTATCACCACCGATCACGAGTGCATGACCCGCGATGAGATGGAAGAACGCATTTCGTTGGGTATGTACATCCTCATACGCGAAGGCAGTGCCGCAAAGAACCTTCACGCACTTCTTCCTGCCATTACTCCGGCTAATGCACAGCGCTGCGCCTTCTGCACGGACGACCGTCATCCAGAGGAAATCCTCAGCGAAGGTCATATCAATTACATGGTGCGTGAAGCGGTCGCATTCGGCATGGATCCCATCGAAGCTATTCGCATGGCCACTCTAAATGGTTCAGTCTGTTTCGACCTGAAGGATCGCGGAGCGCTCGCCCCGGGGAAACGAGCCGATATCCTGATCCTTCCCGATTTAAAATCATTTGTGCCTTTCCAGGTACTTGTTGCAGGAAAGGTCGTCGCCGAACAAGGCCGAATGATCGAGGAGTGTGCTCCGGTTGAGATGGCGCAGCTCCCTGATTCGTTCCACCTGAAAACACTCGATTTTGACTTTTCAGTTTCCGAACAGGCGGGCCGGCTCAATGTCATGGAAACGATTCCAGATCAACTCCTCACCCACTGGCGCAAGGAAGAACCAAAGGTGGAAAATGGCTTGATCGTTGCTGACCCAGAGCGTGATATTCTGAAGATTGCCGTCGTCGAAAGACACCTAGGTACGGGGAACATTGGCGTGGGATTCATTCGCGGTTTCAACCTCAAAAAGGGTGCTATTGCAGGAAGCGTAGGCCACGATGCCCATAACATCACAGTTGTTGGCTGCGACGACGTGTCGATGGCCTCTGCTGTACGCCGGGTTTGCGCCATGAAAGGTGGCCTGGTCGCCTGCGAGGGAGAAACCGTTCTCGCCGAATGTGCCCTGCCAGTCGGCGGGCTGATGAGCGAAAACTCGGTCTACCAAATCCAGGAAGAGATGACCGGCATCTTGCAAGCTGCCAAACAAATGGGTTCAGACTTAAAAGATCCGTTCATGACCCTGAGCTTTATGAGTCTGGAAGTAATTCCCGAGCTCAAACTAACTGACCAAGGCCTGATCGACACCCAAAAGATGGCTTTCATCGACCTGGTCGCGCCGTGATGCACGGCAATTAGGTTAGTATTAAACTATCACCTGAAACCGCAGAAAATCTGCCACAAAACAATATTATAGGCGTCCAACCTGCACCCGATAACTCTTCTCCCGTTTGGAGAAAAATGAGAAGAGACGATCCAGGTCGTGGGTCAGACGCCCCGTCTGTATAAAAGTTGGTCCACTCCAATATGTCGGGACCCGTGCAATATGATCAGCCGTTCCAATGATCGAAAGAGCTTTGGTGCGTTTGATGGGCGTGAGGCGCAATTTCATCTCGTCTCTGGAAAAACTGCCCATGTCCAGGACCATCATGCTGTGCAGTGGGTCTGTACAAAGCGCCGTTTGAATAAAATGTTCAAGAGACTCGAAAAAGCGAATACCTGGGTGCTGAAAATGTCGCAAGAGCCAAAGCGACCGATCCGAATACCAAGACTCGCTCTGCGCCACCAACATCCTGGGGAACAGGTCGGCCGGCGCTGGCTCCAGGAATGTGAAACTCATCTCATCACTGCCGTTTTTCCCAAAGACCATTTCAACCTCGGTAAATCCAAGATTCAAGGCTTCCAACCAAAGATAGTAGCAGGCCATGTCCAGACGCGCTGATTCGGCTGTTTTACTGGAACGGAATTCCGCCAATAGCTTGAATCCCGTGGCCTGATTTGAGGAAAAAGGAACAAGATTTAGGCTGAGGGGATTCATGGCCGTTCCCATGAATAGGCGATAACTCTGCAGTGCGCCCAGAATACCCACAAAACAGGAAATGGGACATTGGACCGCAAAGGATGCGGGCACATTCCAGGAAAAACTGTTGTGGTCCTTACTTTCTCGAACAAGGAGATCGTAGTAATTGCTGAATACCTGGTTGAAATGTTTGATGCCGAGCTCTACTTCCACGGCAAAGGGTTGGACAGCAGGATGATTGCGAATTTCCATGCTGAGGTAATCACCACGCAAACGCAGCAGTTCCAATTCCCTGTCCATGGGGTCGTAGGGGGTTAAGACAAAAGTCTGGTTTCCCCATTGCACCTCCGACATGAAGAAATAACAAACCTTGCCATCCTGGGTGAGTACCAATTTCATTGGACTTGGAGAATGAAACTGGGGAATCAGAGTTCCAATTTCTTTTCCGATATGAGATTCAGGATCGAATCCACAGAATGTAAGGAACCCCTCCGATCCAGGGGCAATTTGCGCTCCAGATTGCAGTTTCAGAATATGACTTGTTGGTTTCTGCCAAATCGAGCTGCGGGGCAAAACGAGTTCCTTTCCTTCTATTTGTCATTCTGTGGGCTCCTTCATTCTAACCTGAAAGCTGGTTAAAAAGAACCGGGTTATCCTACAATCCGCAATGGGTTACAATAAAGGACTGGAGTGAGGTTCCCATGTGTCTTGTTGCCTTTGCCTGGCAAGTCGATCCGCATTTCCCTATAGTCCTGGCCGCCAATCGTGATGAGTTTTTTGCTCGCGAGGCTCAGGCGGCCCATTTCTGGAAAGATCACCCTGACGTGTTTG
>Ga0070729_10006479_pt1 | contig 11523 bp, 11 predicted proteins | sample tdDd472_FD_66725 | JGI IMG/M metagenome (GOLD analysis project Ga0070729, IMG submission 66725) | Marine sediment microbial communities from the Atlantic coast under amendment with organic carbon and nitrate - tdDd47.2 | ecosystem: Environmental > Aquatic > Marine > Coastal > Sediment | place...
CGGAGCTAAAGAGGGACAGATTCTCTTCAGAATCATAATCCCTTCCATGCTGGGAGTCTTATTTACAACATTTGTTTTTGCAATTTCCGGAAGTTTGAGAAGTTTTGACCTCATATTTGCCATGACTGGTGGCGGTCCAGCCAATTATACTGAAGTTATTGCCATCTATATGTATCAGACTACCTTTAAATATTACAACTATGGCTTCGGTAGTGCGGTTTCCATGGCAATTGTCGCTTTAAGCGTTGGATTAATTTCAGTAGTGCAGCGTATATTCGGCAGATTCGAAAAGAAATATAGTTAGGAGGGGAGATACTATGTCCAAAGATATTACAAGCTTGAAAAAACAAAATCTCACCTGGAGAATCTTCGCATATACTGTGATGGTATTTTATACATTTCTGACTGTTGGTCCTTTATTCTGGTTGACGTACAGTGCATTTAAACCACATATCGATATAGTCAAAACTGTGTTTGCTTTCCCGAAAAGTTTCTATGTAGAAAACTTCAAACAAGCATACAAATTGGGAAATCTCGGTATATATTTCATCAACAGTGTGATCTATGCCGGCGTGGCAACTACTATAACAGTATTTCTTGCTCTTATGTGCGGTTACGGATTTGCAAAATTTGAATATAAAAGATTATCAAACTTCTTTTATTATTTCTTCATTATGGGACTTCTGATTACAGTTCACTCACTTCTGATACCTTTATTTGTACTGGAATTGAAATTGGGGATAGATGATACCCGAATCGGCGTTATCATTCCCTACATTGCACTTGGTTTGCCCTTTATGGTCTATCTCGCAAAGACCTTTGTCGAGGGTATTCCCGAATCCATGATTGAGGCAGGTCGAATTGACGGCGCCAGTTATCTGAATATCTTCTGGCATATGATTGTTCCTGTATCATTACCTGTTGTAACTACAATGCTAATTTTCAGTTTTCTCGGAAACTGGAATGAGTTTGTACTTGTACTTACATTGACAAGTGATGCGGCTATTAGAAGTTTGCCTGTAGGAATCAACTCTTTTGCCGGAGGCCGATCAAGAGATTTCGGAATGCAGATGGCCGCTCTGGTTATGGGTACAATGCCTATGATTATTTTCTATATATTTTTCCATAAACAGATCAAAGCAGGTTTTGCTGCCGGTTCCGTTAAAGAATAATTTTACTGTAAATGAAAAGCTGATCCGGAATAGAAATATTCCGGATTTTTTTTTCTTCTATTGAGAAATAGACAGAAAGCATTACAATAGGTAAAATATCAATAATATTATTTTAAAAAAGAGGTGCGCTATGGCAGAATCACAAAACATCAATTGGTCCGAACTGGGATTTTCCTACATTAAAACAGATCTCAGGTATATTTCAGTCTGGAAAGACGGTTCATGGGATGATGGAAATCTTGTAGAAGATAATAAACTGTCCATTAGCGAAGCCTCTACGGGACTCCATTACGGGCAGCAGTGTTTTGAAGGTTTGAAAGCCTATCAGACAAAAGAGGGTAAGGTTCAACTTTTTCGCCCTGATCAGAATGCCGAGCGAATGCAGAAATCCTGTGAAAGAATAAGAATGCCCGAAGTTTCTACAGAGAAATTTATCGATGCCTGCAAACAGGTTGTCAATGGCAATATGTCTTTTGTTCCCCCCTACGGATCAGGAGCCACTTTATATCTCAGACCTTTTATTTTCGGTTGCGGCGATACCATAGGTGTAAAACCTGCGCCTGAATACATTTTTTGTGTATTCTGTATGCCTGTAGGCCCTTATTTCAAAGGCGGAATGACTCCTGTCAATTTTATGACAACTGAATATGACCGTGCAGCGCCTTCGGGAACGGGACAGGCCAAAGTCGGTGGTAATTATGCAGCCAGTTTAATGCCCCATGAAGAAGCGGCCAATAAAGGTTTTGCCGACTGCATTTATCTCGATCCGGCAACTCATACAAAAATAGAAGAAGTCGGAGCGGCTAATTTCTTCGGCATAACAAGAGATAACAAATTCATTACACCACAGTCTCCTTCCATTCTTCCCAGCATCACAAAATATTCTCTGCTCCATGTAGCGAAAGAATATATGAAGATGGAAACAGAAGAGTCCGATGTGAAAATAGACGAACTGGATAGATTCAAAGAAGCTGGTGCCTGTGGTACGGCTGCAGTAATCACACCTATTGGCGGTGTACAGCACAAGGATAACTTCCATGTTTTTCACAGTGAAACCGAAGTCGGTCCAGTGACAAAAGAATTGTACGAAACACTTGTGGGAATACAGCTCGGTGATGTTAAAGCACCGGAAGGCTGGATAGTCGAGGTCTGATTATTGTATGGGACGGTCGCGGCCGTCCCTTACTGCCTTAATTTTATTTATCAGGGGATTGGCGTATGTCTGAAGGATTATGTGATAGACATAATCTTTCAGATTGTAATATCTATTGAGGAATTCTTTTTTCTCAAAAATCGTGTAGTGATTGGAATATTCTGATTTTCCCGTTAGCAGGTCGTATGCTATATAGTTTGTCGGCCATAATTTGTAATTCAGATAAATCTGCCTGTCTATCTCCAGGGCTGCTTCTCTCACATCTTTACATTTGACAGTCAATTTTTCGCCGAAAGAGCAGTTTATTCTTCCTTTGTCTCCTTTTAGTCCGTAAATGACGCTGGTCATATCTTCCATTCTGGCTTTTTTATGTTTCCCCTTGTTTTCAATCTGATGGAGTTCCCAGGCTTTTAGTCGATCAAGAGGATCGTATTCATAGGAAACGGCAACTGGTATCAGATTCACAGATTCTATATATTCGCTAAATGACATACCCTCTTTTTTCCTGGAGAAGTAGAGCATTTTCAGTAGTGAAGGATTTGTTTTATCAAAACCGTCTTTTGCCCGTCCCTTTCTCTGGGCGATCCATATGGATTTCCCTCCCATCAATCTGTTCCAGATATAAGAGGACAAGTTGGCAACTGCAAGAATCTTTTCTCTTTTGGGAAGATCTCTCTGGATAATGTAAGAGCCGTATATTCTAATCAGATCTGTGAGGGGTTTATTAAACATCAGATTGTTGCCGAAACCAATCTCAGCGGGGGGGAAATTATTTGAGCAGAGAATATAATTCAATAGAATCGGATCAAGGGATATATCTCTGTGATTGCTTACAAATAAATAAGGTTTATCCGGATCAAGATTTTCCAGGCCGCTGCAATGAACTCCGTCAGTGGTTTTGAAGATAATGTTACTGACAACTTTATCGATAAAAATCTCCTTATGGAGATCTATTGTGGTTTTAATAGGCATCAGGCGAAAATAGAGAAATACCTGCAGACCTTTATCAGCAATGGGGTTCAGAAATGCCGGTAATTTGGGAAAGATCATCATACGGCTGTTTCGAATGAACCAATTATTGGCAACTAACCTCTTGATGACAACAGGCAGATCTTTGTCCTCAAAAGCTCTTATATTTTCAAACTTGTGATCCAATTTATATCCTTAATCCTGCTTTTCCACTATTTCACATTTCTCTTTGACCCGAGATGAAAATTTGAAGGAGGGAGAGTAGTGAGCGTCTTTTGCCGCAATTGTAATCTCGTCGCCTGTTGCAGGATTCCTTCCGATTCTTGCTTTTCTTTCGGCTTTCCATTTCAATGAAAGCTTACCCAGGGATCCGAGGGATACGGTTTTACCCAGTAGAAGTCCTGTTTCAGCCATAATCGTAAAATCATCAATAATCTCTTTCGCCAGTTTCTGGGAAACGCCGTTTTTGCCGGCTATATATCGGATCATCTCTTTTTTATTGAATTGATCGATGTTTCTGTCACCATTGGCTACAGTCAAATCCCTGTTGAGGTGGATAAAGGAATTGGTGATGAAAATGGTTGCTTCACGGATCCTTTTTTCCTGTTCTTCTATAGACACACCTTCTCTGCAAACCACTATCTTATAGAGGGATGAAGTGTTCTGAACCTGACCTCCTGAAAACGTCGCAATGGCTCCCTTATCAAGAGCGGCCGTCAGATTGACTTTCTCCGCTTTTATTATATCCGGAACGTCATTTCTCAATTTAATACTGGCATATTCCATTGATCTCTCAAAACCGCAACCGAGACTGATGAGAGAGCCCGAATAGGTCAGCAGGAGAATTCCCCGCTCATCATCTTTATCCAGATGATCTACCTCATCCATAGCGAGCAGTGCTATCTGATCAGAAAAGAGTTTATCTTTTTTCAGCCACAATTCTTTTATCATTTCAAAACTGATTGTTTCGCTTACCAGCGTATGAAGATGTCTTTCCACATCTGATGGAATTGGAGAACTCATGATTTTACCTTCCTCTTGTTTATTAGAAATAATATGACTAATACCAGAATAGATCCGGTTATTATATATATACTAATGCGATCGCGGGATTTTGACCTTTTTATAATTAAATTTTCTTCATTACCGAACCATTTCCTGTATATGCTGTCAAATTCCCCTGATACTTTGATGATTGATATTCCGTTGTTGACGTTATTGATAATATTCTTATCCCATTTCGCCGCTGTGAAGCCGAAGGGAACAGAAAGATTGAGGTCATTGATGATATGTAATCGGTTTTTGAATTCATCACTATATAGTTTGTAGTGGATTGTTGAGACTATGGAATAATCGCCATAATCATTATTGAGAGCGTTAAGTGAGTCCATCCAGCTTTTTGTGAGAATTTCCTGTGCCGAATACTCCCGGCTTATCAAATACTCTTCAGATGAATCACCTGAGGAAAGAATTACTGTTCGGTTTCTCAAAGAATTGAAATTCTTATAGGAAACTGCTTTTTTTTGGATAAAAGAGAAATAAACCGAGAAAAGAGAGTCCGAGGTTATGATATGCTCTGCTGTTTTTTCCGGTAGATAGCGGGGGACCAGATCTATGTTGCCACTGTAGAGAGCATCATCGCTTAGCTGCCAGTTCCCTTTTATCAGATTGATATTAATAGCTGCTTCCCGGGCGATCGCATAAATAAGATCTATTGTAAATCCGTCGGGATCCCCTTTGTCATTGACGAACTCAAAAGGGTAGTAGTCGCTGTTGAAAAGTACATCTATCTCTTCGGAAAAAATTATAGAAGAGATAGATATCAGCAGTAAAAAAAACAGTGCAGAACTTTTCATTTTTCAACTAATATGATTGTAGCACTTTTACAGATGACTTTCTATTATGCCTCCGCCAAGTACGATATCATTTTGGTAAAAAACAACCGATTGCCCCGGAGTGACTGACAATTGGGGATTTTCAAAGATCACTTTTACTTTGTTATCTTCCATTCTGGTTATCGACGCATCGGCTTCTTTGTGTTTTTGTCTGATTCTGGCTTTGATCCGGACTGGATCCCGGACTTCTCCGGAAATATTCAGATGCACATCAGATGCTATAAGGCCGCTTGCGAAAAGATTTTCCTTATCTGTAACTATCACTCTGTTTTTTTCTGCATCTACACGCAGTACGTATAATGGTGTGTCATGAGAAATCCCAAGTCCTTTTCTCTGTCCAACGGTATAGTGGATAATCCCTTTGTGCTGACCCAGGATTTCCCCTTTATCATTGACTATATCTCCCGGTTTGATTTCATCTACACTGAATAGAGGTGAATAATCACCTCCTGCGATAAAATCCTGACTTTCAATTCTGTCAGCGACAACGAGTTCCATTTCCTCTGCTATCTGACGAACTTCCGTTTTCAGCATATCACCAAGAGGAAAAATTATGTTTTCCAATTGTTCGCTTGTGAGACTCTTCAGGAAATAGGTTTGATCCTTGGAAAGGTCTCTGGCCTTTTTCAGTCTATAATTATCTACTTCTTTTTCAATCTGCGCATAATGTCCCGTTGCAAAATAATCAAACTTCAATCCCGCTTCTCTGGCTCTATCGATGAGAAATCCGAATTTCAGACGGTGATTGCAGACCACGCAGGGATTAGGAGTTCTACCTGCCAGATATTCTTCTCTGAAATACTCCAGAACATGTTCTTTGTATTCCTTTTTCAAATCAAATACATGGTAGGGGATATCCAGCTGTTCACAGACTTTTGTCGCTTCCTCGATATCTTCATCTTCTCCGGGGCCATAACAGGCATGTTTTCTTGATTCCTGTACTTCAATAGCTCCGTCCCATATTTCCATGGTAATTCCAATTACATTATAACCCTTTTTTTTCAGAATAGTCGCTGCAACGGAAGAGTCAACTCCTCCACTCATTCCCACTGCTACTGTTATCTTTTCTTTATTCAAAGTAATTCTCCGCTCAGAAACTGATTTGTCATCAGGTCTTTCAGTGTTATTTTTTTCATCTCATTGCTGAGTGTTCTTGTCAGGTGATCCCAGAGGCCTGCTGTACTGCATTTATTCGCTCTGTGGCAACTCTTCCCATTTTCATGACAGTTCACAAGGCTCATTGGGCCATCCAGTGCTTCGATAATCTGAAAAACTGTAATCAGCTCCGGTTCTCTGCCCAGTAGATATCCACCGTTCTTTCCTCTGATACTCTGCAATATCCCTTCATTCCTCAGTTGAACCAGTAATGACTCGAGATATTTCAGCGAGACCTCTTGCGAGTTCGCTATGTGCGATATTATCTGAGGTTTGCTGTCTTGTGATGTCTGCGCAATTTCCAGCACAGCCCTCATGCCGTATCGGGCTCTTGTTGATAGTTTCATGAATCCCTAGTATTTTAGTGGGGATTAAAAAAAAGTCAATACAGAGAGGCTTGAATTTAAGTTTTTTATATATAAGGAATTCTTTATATTGACACCTTGCTTCTCTGTCATTACATTAAAGGCAAATCAGGAGACAAAAATATGAAAAAAATATATGTAATTCTATCTTTATTAATTATGGTCATTTTACCGGCCTGTTCAAAGGGTACTCAGGCAGTTGAACCGGTTGCAGAAGCAGTTGCGGAAACCGTTGAAAAGGTGGAAGTCGCTGAAGAAATCAAACCGGAAGAAAATAAACCTTTCGATGCCGAATTAGCCATGAAACTGAATCAGGCAGGCTTTGATGTGCCCAAAGAGACACTTCCCTCAATTGAATTTGAATTGACTAACCTCGAAGGAATCAGTGAAAAACTCAGTGATTATAAAGGAAAAGTTGTATTTCTGAACTTCTGGGCAACATGGTGTGGACCCTGTCGAAGTGAAATGCCCGCAATGGAAAATGTATATAATGATTTGAAGGATGATGGTTTTGTTATTTTAGCTGTTGATCTTGGAGAAGATAGTGGTACTGTGCAGGATTTTGTCGATGAATTCGGTCTTACTTTTCCCGTAGTTCTCGATCAGACAAATGCCGTTGGCACAATGTATAATGCTCAGAGTATTCCGACAACTTATCTTTTAAGCCGTGAGGGAAATATTCTAGGTAGAGCAGTCGGAGCCAGGCCCTGGGAAGATGAAATTTATATGAATCTCTTTAGAGAAATTCTGGAGATGTAATTTCCAGTTCACTCTTGACTTAATGCTCATACAGTAGTAATCAGAATGTATGAGCAGTAAAATTTCCAGCAGAGCACTAAATCATTCATTGCAGCTGAGCACTATAGCCGGCTGCGGTTTTACCTTATGGTTTTCCGTTGCCTCGACGCAGCCGATTTTTAATGTTTTTTTCACAAATATACTGGGAGCGACTTCAGCACAGCTGGGACTGCTTGTAGGTATGATTCAGATGTCCGCAGTATTTCATCTGATGGCAATTTATGTCTATGGAATTTTAAAAACACGGAAACAGTATTTTATAATAATGCACCTGATTCACAGATCCTTTGCTCTTATATTGGCTTTTGTCACTTATATGGCAGGAAAGAATGGAGTCAGTTCTTCTTCTATCAATATCATTATTGCATCTATCACAATCAGCTGGGTATTCTCGAACAGCAGTTCTGCCGGCTGGTGGAGCTGGATGGCAGATTTAATTCCCGATAAAATCCGCGGTTCATTTTTCGGACGAAGATCTTCTATCATGCAGATTGTCAATATACTCTGGTTTATGACAGTCTCGATTACTCTCGATACACTGACGGGAATCAATATCTATTATGTCTACACTGTAATTTTTCTAATAGGCGCTGTCGGGGGATTGCTTGATATCTTTCTTTTTATTTTCGTACCCGAACCTCTGCAGGAAAAGGCGGAAAATATAACACTCAAAGATTTTTTCGAACCATTAACTAATAAAAATTTTGTGATCAGTTCTCTTTCTGTTGGAGTCGGAGTTTTTGCAATCAATGTCTTCGCTCCTTTTACAGCTCCCTATATAACATCTCCTGATACAATTGGCGCCCCCAATACCTGGCTGGGAATCATGTTTGTCATTTCTCAAATGATGTGGATTCTCGTTGTCCCTTTCTGGGGTGTGATTATGGACCGCTTCGGACGGAAACCTGTCGTTATGATGGGCTGCCTTTTATTCGTAGGTTATCTCGGGTATCTGATATTATCACCAGCTAACTTTGTATATGTGCTTCCCGTTATCGCCCTTATTGTAGGATTATTTGCTCCTGCTTTCTGGGAGGGAATCAATCAGCTGATGCTTATCCTCACACCGTCTAAAAACAGAACTGCTTACGTGTCGTGGAACTTTACCATTATCGGTATAGTCTCTTCTGGAGGAGCTTATCTAGGTGGTATCATCAAAGACCGAACTGAAGGAATTTATATTCCCATCACCAGTAATTATTCTCTTACCAATATTCATTTTATACTGATTATCTCTGTTGCCCTTCTTATATTGACAATGATCTTCCTTAGTTTCATAAAAGAGCACAAAGGAAAAGAACTGGGATTTGTCGTAACCCGTATTGCCCGTCCGGCAATATTCCGGACCTTTGTCAGTATGGGTACTTTGAGCAGTACAAGAAATTCTATCTCAATAGCCAAAGCTCTGCGATCGATTGATGATTACTCCCAGGACCTGGCGCTCGAAGATGTTATAGAACGTCTTTATGACCCCGATTCCGATGTCAGAGAGGAAGCGGCGGGAGCCCTGGGTCGTATCGGTTCTCAGGAAGCTGTGCAGGCATTGATCGAGCAGTTGCAGGATAGAGAATCGACCATCAGGTCACAGGCGGCAAAAGCACTGGGGAAAATCGGCCACATTGATGCGCTGCCTTTCCTTCTCGAAGGGATTAATGATTCTTCTGAAGATGTGCAGAATGCCTGTACACTTGCTCTCGGATCTATGGGAGATGAAAAATCTGTTCAGAGGCTTTTATCTATTATTAAAAATATCGGTTCCGACAGGTTGGCGGCATCGGGAGCTGAAGCAGCCAGTAAACTGGGCGCTATTGAAGCTGTCTGGGAGATTGTTCCCCGTATACACAATAGCCTGAATCCTGTGCTGACGAGACAGCTGGCCATCGCCCTTGCCAATCTGATGGGTGAACCGGGGCATTTCTATAAATATGTAACCGGTAAGAGCAGCCAGAGAGAAAGCAATATCAATACATTGTTCACAAAAGCTTCAAACCGGTTTCCCAATATGGTAAAAACTATCAAAAAAGAACCTCTACCGGCAGAATTGAAAAATAGAATCAGTAAAAAGATTAAATCTCTTAAAAAATATTTTGATGAAGAAGAATACCTCACAGCTTATACGCTTTTAAAAGAATGTGTTTCTATTATTACCGGTTTTCTCGTTGAGATGGAGCCCGGTGGGAAGAACTATTTCAGAAAACTCTACCTCATTGATAGAAAAACAGCCCTATGGTGGTGGTTTATTGAGGAATCATCTCACAAAGTTGAAGATGCCGCTGAAGAAGTCGTGAAAATAGACATATTGATCGGTCTTTATTATTTATCGAAAAAGCCATCTTTCTGATCATTGGGATGGGATGAACGAAGCAGATATTCGTCTTCGATTTGGTCTCCTCTTTTAACAGAGTTTTTCATCCACCTGTACTGCAGGTCCGAAAGATCATTCTCACCTAATTTCCAGTTCAGATCTGACGAGCGTATTTTCCCTGTAAGTTCCGATAGTATCACCGCAGTGGAGACAGATATATTCAATGATTGTGAGAATCCGGCCATGGGAATATACATGAACTCATCAGCCATTTCTTTGACTACATCGCTGACACCTTCTTTCTCATTGCCCATTATTACGGCAATTTTACCTTTTTCTATGTCAAAATCATGAAGAGAAGATGCTCCCGGTGCAGGTAGAGTCACTACCAGCCTGTATCCGTCATCCTTTAGTTCCCGAAGTGTTTCCTCCTCGGGCCTGAATGTGTTTCGGTGTATATCTATCCAGTTGTAAGCTCCCTGGGCAACGTGTTTATTGACGTGAGTCGAGGGGCTGTTTCCAATAATATACAGATCCTGAATCCCGAAACAATCGCAACTTCTGATGACAGCACTGATATTCTGTGTGTAATAAACGTTATTCAATACTACCGTAAGATATCTGGTTCGATCAGTTGAGACTTCCAGAATTTTCTGCATTCGTGATTCTGAAACGTGGCTTTCCATGTTTTGGTATAGTCTTTTGTCTTTCATTTTCTCAACACTATAAAGATTTTTTTGAAAAAAGACTAGAATAACCCTTGACTATTCTATAAAAGATATTATTCTATAGATAGTACTATTCAATAAACAGTAGCAAGCATAAGGCGCTACCGGTTTATGTTTAGATGGAGGACTTATGAATATACAGTTTAAAAAAGGCGTTCTGGAAATATGTGTTTTGTCACTTATCAATGCCAGGGACTATTATGGGTATGAACTCGTTCAGGAAATATCAGAAAACATCAATATTTCAGAAGGATCAATTTATCCTCTCCTCAGGCGATTGTCGAAAGAGGGATTTTTTGAGACCTATTTAAAAGAATCACCGGGAGGACCACCGAGAAAATATTATAAAATTACAAAACCGGGGAGTTCTAGAACAGAAGATCTGAAGGAAGAGTGGAACCAGTTTACCGCCCAGGTAAAAATCCTTCTAAATAAAGATAAATCGGGCGATGCAGAGCATCGGGGACCCGATCTTAGTCGCCAAAAAGATAAATCGGGCGATGCAGAGCATCGGGGACCCGATCTTAGTCGCCAAAAAGGAGATGAATCATGATAGAGAAACAATTTATAACAATATTAAAGAAAAATCTGAAAGGACTTCATGACGATGACAAAAATGAGATTTTATCAGATTACAACGAGCATTTCAGACTGGGAATGGCTGCCGGAAAAAGTGAAGAGGAGATCTGTGAATCTTTGGGAGATCCCGCACAGATAGGAAAAAACAGCCGGGCGGAACTGCTTGTTGATCAGGCGGAAAAAGAAAGCGTAGCGGGAAATGTATTTAAAGCGGTCGTAGCTTCTTTCAGCCTTGGTTTTTTCAACATTGTTTTTGTCCTCGGACCATATCTTGGACTGGTAGGGGTCATGATTGGATTATGGGCTACTGCCGTTTCAGTCATGTTATCGGGAGTGGCTTCATGCCTGTTTATTATTTTTAAACCGATAATATCGCTTTTTATACCTTATGTAATGTACCCCGA
>Ga0070729_10006480_pt1 | contig 11523 bp, 10 predicted proteins | sample tdDd472_FD_66725 | JGI IMG/M metagenome (GOLD analysis project Ga0070729, IMG submission 66725) | Marine sediment microbial communities from the Atlantic coast under amendment with organic carbon and nitrate - tdDd47.2 | ecosystem: Environmental > Aquatic > Marine > Coastal > Sediment | place...
GGCGTCCTTTTGCGCTACCATAAACACCAGCCGGTCATTGGCCAGTGCATGGTCAACAGCCGCCTGGGATGCTTCCCGGTTGACAAACAGCGGTACAATCATGAAGGGATAGACCACTACATCCTTCAGGGGAAGAAGCGGCAACACCTCCGGGATAGTAATTTGCAGATCGCTATTGGTATCTTTCATAGCCCATTGTCACTCTGCATCCAGAAATTCAACTTCAATGGGCGCCCGTCTGCCCCGGCGCTCGGAAATACGGGGAGCAACCAACGTTAGGACTCCCCCGGAATAAGTGGCTTTCAGCGACCGTGTATCCACAGGCCGCGGCAACTCTATCAGACGGCTGAACTCTCCAAAATCGCGCTCCATGCAATGGAACTTTACCGCTTCGGGATAGGTATTATCCCGCCGTCCCTCGACAATCACCACATCCCTGAGCACCGATACCGAGAGATTACCTGGTGATACTCCGGGAATTTCAACAAAAATATTGAGTTCACCGTCTTTGTCTATGATATCGACCGGCAGCTCCATAAAATGAGGCACAATATCCCGCCGGTCAATAACGCCGGTTTCTGTCAGCAGGCGAAGAAGACTGTTAAATTCTTCCCGCAATTGCAATAGTTCTTCAAACCGAGAGGTTGACGGCTTCATGTTTTACGTCCCTTTGCGGCAAATTGGCCTACAGAAAGGAATTACCTTCTATTTTTCTTCAGCGGCTTCAGCTTCGGCATCATCTGCTTCTGCATCGTCCTCTGCGGGTTCTTCTTCGTCTTCTTCTACCGGTTGCGGCAGCATTTCCTCACCGCCCCATTCAATCACAACCTGCCGAAGCGGCTCGACATAAAATGCACCTTCGCAGCCAATGGCAGCCAAGTACATAAGAATATGCTCAACAGGATATTCTTTTTCGGACAGAAGCTTTACCAGCTCTTCAAGGTTTTCCAAAGGAGCTTTGGTGATGGCGTCCAGTTCATCGTTGGTGACTCCGTCTTCATGAGGAATCCCGGCCCAGTCCAGAGCATCGCCCAGCATATTGCGCTGTTTCTTGAGGAACCAGATGCGCATAAGTTCTTCCAGAGGAAGGTTTTCTTCTCTTTCAATAATCTTCTCAAAGATTACGGACGGATCGGCTTTCTGCCGGGACTTCAGGGAGACAAATTTCCCCGATTTGTGGCCCGAGTACTGGCCCATCATGGCCCGACGCTGCTTGTTGTTCATGGATGTAAAAATTTCTTCGTAAATACTTGCCGGGGCAATGGAAAAAAGTTCGTAGAGCTGCATATTTTTCTCTCTCCTGTTGACGTTCCGTGAACTTATAATTCGTTAGTCAGAATTGATGTAATAGTATGCGGGATTACCCGGGGAGTCAAATGATTGCAACAGCTTTGCAACCGATTACTTGCCCCTGGAACACTCCCGCTATTTCAGCAACCTTCTGTTGGGCATACCCGCACAAAAAAGCCCTTCCACTGCTGACCGCCTGCATTATCCCTCACCACCGTATACACCGGATACAGGTTGGGATCTTTTAGTTCTTCAGGCAAATCCGCAGGCATGGACGATGGACGGGTATATGTATCAGGGTCGCGCCACGAGGGAACATCCCATTCTATAATCAATTGGTTTCTGGCGGGAAAATCACTGATGGAAAACCAGTTGGCGATAAGTTCGGACTGCGGCTGCTCCGCATCAGACCCCACAAGAATGAATTCCATTTTCTCACCGGAATATTCCGGCGACAGGTCAACCACCGCATCGCTGACCTTCGGGTCAGGGTATTGCTGCAACAGGGGAATGGCAGTGGTATTGTCCGGAAAAGGCAGGGTAACGGTGTCAATATGGGGGTTAGTATTAACCTCCTCAGAATCCGGCGGGACCACGGGAATGGTACGAATTCCCACCGCCGTCTGATCCGAAGTCAACAAATTACTGAACATATCAATAGCGCTGTCATCACCCATGGAGGCAAAATCGATTTCTTCCCGGGTAACGATTAAGAATGCATACAGCGTACCACCGGTATTACAGTCAAACCCCGGATCGTCGGGAATACCAAGGGTTGCTTCACGGCCAATTGAAAACGCCAGCGGAGCAACCGCCTCGGGCTCGGGCTTGTTGGGATTTATCGAGATTGGCGACAAGGCCCACAGGTAGGTGGCGGAATTGGCAACCGAGCCATCCTCATTCACCGCCAGGGCCGATACGTCGATCAAGTCTCCGCAATGGGCCAAAGGCGGCTCTGTTACCACACTCAGCACCCGCAGCTTCACGATTTCGGATGACGGCGTCAGTTCAATACCACCGCAGCCCATTACGAGAACAGCCAGCGAAGCCATCAGAATTTTGTATGTATAAAGCTGTTTCATGCTCATACCCTTAAAAATCAGCCCGCAAACCAAAGGCGGGAATAATCGGCAGAAGTTTTGATTCCGTGCGCTCTGAATAATCAAAGTTGTACTGATATCCGGTCACCCGGTCTGCCATGGTCACGTTCTGTACGTCAAGATACACCGACAATATCCAGGTATCAAAAATGAATTGTTTGTCCACCCGGATATCCCACTGGTACCACAAAGGCAGACGCCTGGCGTTCTTCTTGGCTGAATCGTAAATGGGAATATAGGTGTTGTTGTCTACGATATACAGACCGCCTTTGATATCCGTGTAGGGATACCCGGATACCACCTGCAGTCTGGTGCCCACCTGCCAGGTTTTGAGGAATTTATAACTCAGCACCAGAGTAAGGTTGTGGGGAACATCCTCATCGAAAAACCGGTAATCGGCATCCGGCCCGTCTTTGCGCTTGCTGACGCTGTAGCTGTAGGCCAGCCAGCCAAAGAAATTCTTGGCAAGTTTATGCCGCAGCAATACCTCCACGCCGTAAATATACGCCGTACCGTTGTTATCGTAGTTCTTTTCCGGATCGGAAATCGCCACATCGTAGAGGTACTTGTAATATCCCTCCACGCCCAGGTTGATGGTGTCGGTAATATCCCATTCCACACCGGCGCTTGTCTGAACACCTGCCTCTGCCCAGAGGTTTGGATTTCCGTAGGGTTCGTAGATTTCATCAGGCTGGGGCAACTGATGATACCATCCAACCGAAGCCTTGACCGTCAAGGGCTTGATAATGTTGTAGCGAATCCCGAAACGGGGATCAATCCACCAGGCCTCAGTGATGTTAAATGCCTTGGAAAACCGAATGCCAGGCACCAGTTTCAAACCTTTGTAGGTAAAGACATCCTCCACAAACAGGGATAGCTGCTCGCCGGTGCCGGTAGTGGAAACGGTCCGGGTGTTGTTGTTACTAAAGGAAATATATACGTCACCTTCTTTGGGTGCGTTGCCGATTTTGGCTTCGATATTTGCAGTGGAAGCACTGAAACGCGCACCAATGGTCAGTTCGTTGTATTTACCCAGCTTAATGGTGAAATTGTCGTATATTTCCCCGGTAAGGGTAAAGAGATCGAACTTGAAGTCTTTGTTGAGATTAAATTCAAGCGTGGTGGTCCGCAGGGCCGGAGAAAATACGTTGCGTATGGCCCCCTCTTTGAAATCCCACTTCATGTAAAAGGTATGGAACATGGTGGCAAAGCCAAGACTCCCGGTTAATGCGGGATCACGTTCGCTGACATCTCCCAGATATATTTCAGCGCCATCCCGGGCACCATTAAGCGAGAAGGTCAGTTTGTTGCTGCTGTTTATCCAGTGATCAAAGCGGAGCACATAATCGTAGTAATTGGGATACGTGGTGAAGCTGAGGGCATCGCCAAAAGGAATGGCCTGCAAAATATACTGGATCAGGGAATACCTGACCGTAAAGGCAGCGGCTGTGTTTTCCGAGGTCGGGCCTTCGGCAAAGGCTGTGGCATCAAGAAAACTGGTATCGATATAGCCGGACCAGCGGTCCCGCCGGGGCTCACGGCTTCTGAGGTTTACAATACCGCCAATGGCCCCACCGTATTCCGCGCCAAAGCCGCCCAGCAGAACCTCAATATCCCCCAGCAGATCCGCATTGTATACAGACTTGAAGCCGCCGAAATGGAACAGCAGCGGAATTTCGTGGCCGTCCAGGTAGGTCTTGCTGTCTTCGCGGTTAGAGCCCCGCAGGACCAAACCACCGCTGGAAGCAAAATTTCCGACTCCCGGCAGATTCTCGATTGCCTTCACCGGATCACCGCCGCTGCCGGGCATGGCTTTCAGTTCCGCCCGGGTCACCACCTGGCGTGAAATCTCCTTGCGGGCCTTCTTTCCGCGGACAACGATCTCCTCTAAACCATAAATCTCAGCCTCAAGGTAATAGACCACTTCAACGATTTCACCATCCTTCAGGGATTCCTTGATCGTTACTTTATCAAACCCCACCGCAGTAATGATGACAGTATATTCTCCCGTGGGTAAATCCTCTGCAATAAAACTCCCGTCTTCTTCGGCTTCTGCAAAGAACTCCGTATCTTCAAAAAATATCTGGGCATAAGGAATGGGCTTGCGGGTTCCCCGCTCAAGGATTTTTCCTTTCAGTGTAGCGGTGGGAATTTCCACGGCTGGTATATCCACCGGCACGTCAACAGGCACTGCTTCTATGGCATCTTCTACTTTAGGAGAAGTATCTGTAAGATCCCCTGCTGCCGGGTTGCTGTCCCCTGCGGTCTCCCCGGCGTTGTCTTCTGCTGTGATATTGTCCGTTTGGGGATTTTCCGCTTTATTCTCCCCTGCTTCATCATCAGGCTTCTGATCCGCCTCAGTTATTTCTGTTTTTTGCCCGGTTACGCTTTCGGAAGCCGCCTCCTCTGCCATGGCAGAATACGGAAGCATAAGTACGAACAAAATCAGCAACATCCCAAGGGAAGCAACCATCCGGCCCCATATCAACAGAATGCTTTGTTTACTTACCAAACCAGATTTAAATAAAGCATACTTCACATTCATATGCACTGCACCTGTTCCCTTACCTCTGGTTCCCTGTATGTTTCAGTGCTCAGAAATCAATAATCATCCAGCATAAACCGCACCGGCAACCGTACAGTGGTTGGCACGGGTTTATCTTTTACATATGCTGGAGAAAACAATGTCCCTTTTATTGCTTCTACTGCGGCTTCATCAAGCCCGTATCCAAGGCCCTTGCGAACCTTCACTTTTATGACCTTGCCTTTGGCATTGATGGTAACCATCAGCAGGACGCGTCCCTCAATTTCGTTGCGCCGGGCTTCTTCGGTATATTTGGCCCGTTTCAAGCGTTTGACCGAAGGCTGTTTGGTCAGTTTGTACTGAGGCACCGGCTTGATGGTTCCACCACTGTAGGGTTTAACCTCTGCAGGCGGGGTTATTTTCTTCTCCCGCTCTTTAAGCAGTGTATTACCCACACGGAAGGACGACCCCGAAGTGGCATTATCGTCCTGTACCACCGAATCCTTGGTAAGCCCAAATACCGGTTTTGCAGGCTCCACCGGTTCATCCTTGGGAGGCGGCGGCAGCTCGGTATTGGCCTTGGGCGGCTCCTTTTTTGGTTTCGGCTTAGGTTTCGGTTTTGGTTTGGGCTTGGGTTTTGGTTTGGGCGGCTCCGGCTTTGGCTCCGGGGCAGGCGGCGGTGGAGGAGGCGTTTTAATCGTAAACTTCACCTCATAGGTCTTACGCCCCTCGCCGGGCTTCATGGGCATGGCGGCGTATACGGCAAAATGCAGGCAAACGGATACAATAACCACAAGCCAGATCATTTTCCCCGATCGTTTCGGCGACGGCGTAAACGTTACCATAGTACTGCTACAATATGGTTTTATTTGGGTTCGTCAAGGGCTCAGAGCCTCATTTTGCAAAGGTATTTATTTAACAATTCTGAAACAATACAAAACACGCCCGCAGACCGGTCTGCGGGCGTGCCGAAACAGTGCATTATGATTGAAATTTACTCAAGTTCCTCCAGAGTAAAGTCAATCCGGTAAGATTCACCTTCTGTAAAAGTATATTCCACCAGTTCGCCATTGGTACTGATGGGATCAACCGGCATGTTGGTCATACCATCGCTGGCGTCAACATCCAGATACGCCATAATATACATGGTCATGGGTTTTACACTGGTATACTGATAGGTGGTCGGAAATACAGGATCATCCACAAAGGTATACAGAACCGGCATACCGGAAGCAGGATTGGTGTCAAAGCCAACGATAATCAGTGTGCCGGTTTTTTCGCCGTCATAGTCAATAACACCATAAATGGCGGATTTGCCGTTATCGGGAACCACATCCTCGGAAAATTCGATCTCGTCTTCACCTTCAACCAGATCACCGTCTGCATCGCCATCAATGTCTCCGGGATCAACCATGACCATGTCCAGAGTTTGATCCACTCCGACAACTTCGATGGGCCCGACAAAGGGAGCTCTGGGATCCGGGGCCTGCATACCCATACCGTCACCGGTGTCCACATCACCATAGACCTGAATCCAGTACTGACCATCGTCCAGGCCCTTGATTTCATACTGTATGGGGAAATCTACACCGGCTTCAACGACATCCACCGGAATAAACTGTGCATTCACCGGCATGGTTAAAGGAGGATTGTTCCCCACATCAAACACCGCAACACCAACCCGCTTGATTATCAGATCTCCCTGATAGTCTATTGTGCCGATAATGGTGCCCTCGCCTTTATCGATATCATCCTCACTGCAGGCAAAACCCGCCAGCCCGGCAACCAACAAAACAACTACCAACAGCTTTTGGCTAAACGATGTCATAGCTTCCTCCTGATACGGCTCAGAACGAATATTTCAGTTCGGTAAACCAGCGGCTTTGCTCTTCCAGACGACCAAAGGTGGTGCCGTTTGGACCACGGAACGCCACCAGACCGGTATAGAGCTTCAGGCCACTGACGATTTCCCAGCTCACAAAGCCGAGGGTCATAAAATCCCCGTCAGGAATATTGAATATCTGCATCAATTGCAGGCTGAGCTCCTGTATGGGATAATACCGCAGCCGGTACATGGCTTTGTGCTGATTGGTCCGGGCGACATAAGGGTCCGGGGTACCGGGATTCTTAACCATGTGCCATTCCCGGTTACGGTCGTACTGGAGCAATCTGGTATAGCTATACAGACCGGTAACAGACAGCTTGGATGTGGCTTCCCATTCAAAACCGGTGGCGAGTTTCATATGTTTGTTCTTCACAAAGATATCTTCGCCATCTTCATCTTCGGTATGAAAATACGCTCCTTCAAACAGAAGCATAACCGGGCCTGCAATGTATTCGGCGTCAATGCCCGCCACCTGCAACGAGTTATAGGTGGGAGTAAAAACCAGATCCTCAGGAATATAGGCATCATCGGGCTTGCCTTCCACAACCATGGAAAAGGTCCGGTCAAAACCTCTGAAGTAATACAGCGCCATCTCACCGTCGGAACCCAGGGGGAATGCGACTTTGGCTCCGACTTCAGTGTTTACAAAGCTGGTGCTGGGTAATGCAGCATCGTTTTGCACCACTGTGGAGGGCCCTGCTTTTTCCGGCAGTTCAAGAGGCATCTTGTTGGGCGTAAACACCGGAATCACCAGCAGTTCGATGGTTACCGGGTCAAAGTTCATCCACAGGCGCACTGCATCCACCGCCAGCCGGAAGTTTTCCTTTTCCGCGCTCATGGCGGCATAATTCCAACCGGAAACAATATCCAGCGCCCCGCCCCACTCGAACTTACCCCAAAACACATACTGACGCCCGACCTTGAGATCGAAATAATCGAGAATGTTTCTGACAGAAATAAAGCCTTCCTTGAAAAAGAAAGACATGCCGTCGGTGGCAGAGGACGTGGGCTGGCGAACGGCTTCGGCGACATCGTACTGAAAATTGATGGAGGTATCAAAGGAAACATCGTTGGTGATGTCTCCGGCCAGTCGCAACTGCAAACGCAGTCCTGCGCGATCATGGCTTACCCAGGGCTTGTCATTGTAGCTTCCCTCGGCAAAACCGATTTCTCCCAGCGGGCGGCTGATATCGAGATAATCAAAGGCCATAACATAGCCGGAAAGAATATTTCCAAGCTCAAAGGCATGGGCCGCTGCCGGTGTTGTTGCAACCAGAAACAAGCCAATGGCGGCAATCAGGCGAAAACGATGCATACCGCCGCTCCCTTACATATTTTTGATATAGCGAACAGTGAAGATTTTGGGCGAAACCTCGATATCGGTTTCCAGATCAAACAGGGTCACCCCAGCGGTCACGCCCTCTTCAATGTCGTCGGTAAAAAATTCCACCGGTAGCCATGAACCGTTGCGTTGTTCAAGTTTTTTCACCATCTGGGTGCGGATAAGCTTGAGGTCTTTATCATAAAACTCGGTTTTCATGATGACCTTCTTTTCCACATCCACATACTGCATCAGCTTGCCGTAACCCGTAAGACCTGTGGTTTCATCGGTTTTGGGCATACCGACATATTTGTGCCAGACACCCTTGCCATCCTCTGCCGGAACAGACCCGTCAACGGTGTAGTCCCACAACTCAAGGCGGGGTTTGAGCAGGTAGAGAGACAAAAAGTCCCGCAGCATAAAATTGTCAGCGGCAGAGGGCACCCGCTTTACCCGGCGAATGGTCCGCACATACATATACCAGTCATCATCCAGATCGACATTGTTATGAGCCAGGAAGGTCATCCCCTTCATGTTTGAAGGTTTCTTGAACACCATAAACATATCCTGCCCGGTTTTGCTGTGACGCAGATAAACTTCCATCATCTTCCGGGAGGGAGACTTTCCTTTGCGGGCCACATCCAGATACAGGTTGGTATGAAACGTCTTCCAGGAAAGCTGCTTAACAATATCGGAAAACGGCGGAGCCTTTACCGGCGCGGCAACCTGCTCCGGCACCGAGGGAGCCGGTTCCTGTATGGCTGTGGGCGCAGGGGCTTCGGCATGCACAGGTTCCTGGGCATACACGACACCGAAGGTTATCGCAAAAAACATAAGGGCAAGGGGGATACTGAATAATCTGCGTTGCATATATCATCTACTCCTGTGATTTACTCAAACAGCAAGAGAACCGTGACAAATTCATCAATCAGAAACAAACCAGCCGTGTAAAAGATGCCGCCGGTCAGGGCAACGGCCCAGCGTCGTTTCATGCTCAGACAATACAGCGCCCACCCTAAAATAATGGCGAGAAAACCGCCATAACGCCACAGAGGATTACCCAGCCGTATAGTCAGGGCCACACCGGCAATCAGCAACAGCAAAGCCAGGACAGATAAGGCCAGACCATGCAGAACTACTCTTCCCGGTGGGGCCGGGCGGGATTGATCCGACCATGAAAGCCAGACTATTACCAAAGCAAGGGGGATGGTCAGGGCAATACTCACTGCCGCCGGTTCCAGCACGAAATCTATAATTTGCTGCAAAATGCTCGCTGCCATTACTATTATACCTCTCCCTTCAGTTTGTATAATAATTGATGAGCGTCAACAGCCCGTGATACTGCCGTGACAATAGACCGGGATTACTCTGCTTCCTTCGGATAAAAGGTTTCCGGCAGCACCCGGTATATTTTCACAAATTCATTGTCGAAAATCTTTTGCAGATAATCAACATGATCAAGATCGGGATTGACCGCATACTTGAGATCAATGGGGCCCTGCATGATGAAATCGATATCATATGCATCCAAAAGCCTGATGCGGCTTTCACGGTTGTCGTTATTATAGAACGAAGCGTAATCCGCCTTTTTAGCATTAAAATACGGGGTGATATCCTTGTGCCACAGCATGACCTTCAAATCGCCATATGCCGGAATTTTCAGGCCATAATGCCCGTGTGTGAACACCGTGCTGCCCGCAGGAAGATTCTTCCCGGCCCAGTCCATGGCATCATTGACCACGGTCTCGATAAAGTAATACCGGTTGAATTTTTGGGAGATATCCTTTGCCTGTATATATGCATGAATATTGGAGGGAACCACCAGCACCAGCATTACGACAATGACTACTGCGGCAATGGCGCGGGACGCATACCTGTGCAGCTTCAGTGACTGGACCAGCCAGTCAAAGATGACATACCCGGCAACCATAAGCGCCATGGGTGCCACAACACCCAAAGGTGCAGAGGTGCGCCAGGCAATGGAAAGCCCAAGTCCATACAACAGGATAATATGCCAGGTTGCGTATCCCAAAAGCACTGCGGCCAGCGGACGGGATATGATAACCGGATCTTTGCCGCTGTCCTTTGCTGTCGTAACACTCTCTTTCCTGAATCCTCCGGCAAAAAGCCACAGAGAAAGCAGGGAAAGCCCCACCAATCCCCAGAAAAAGGCCAGGAAGAACAATTCTCCCGGAGGTGGCGGATAGGTATTGCCGCTTCCCCATGCACGCCATATGGGGGTATGGAACATCAGCCAGCGGTAGTACACCAGCATCAAGGCAGACGGCAGCAGTGGCCAGCATCGTTGCCACAATACCGCCAAAAACGTTTTCACCGGTCGCAACGCGAGGCGCTTTTTCAAAACCAGCGAAATCAAATATCCCAACTCCAGCACCGCAAGAAAACTGAAAACGGTAAATCCCTCGTACGGACGGATGGTTTGCAACACAAGCAGCAATATCGCGGCGGCATAGCGACGCCGTGAGCTTTTCAGGACAAATCCATCTGCGTACAGGACCACCACCAGCAAGGTAAGACCAACAGCAATAGCAGCATGAGGAACCAAAAACGACTGGAAAAACGCACTAACTTCGGTGTAGGTGTCCGGCACCGGCATACGCATGCCCGCCTGCCGCACAAACAACGCTTTAAATATGGAGCCAATATGAAAATATGAGGAATAGACAAACTGTAGTAAAGGAGATTCCTCGCCCAGGGTATTGGGTAGCTCCGAAGGAATCATGGCGACCCAGCCAAGCCCCGAAACGGCAAAAACACCGATGGTGCCAACAACTGCCCGCAGGGGCCTGCCCAGAATACGCCGGAGGAAATAGAATATCCCACAGGCTAAAAGCATGGTCCCCAGGAACCTCAGCAAGGTTACTATGGCACCAAAGGAACAACCGGTGAGCCACTGAATTTTTCCTGCTACAAGCCACACAAGATTAACATACGAACCGTTTTGGGCATCCGGCATCACCGGATTTGAAAACAACCACTGCCCACGTGCGGACTGGGCGGTAAACACCCGGTAGGAATCCATATCCTCGGGATAATGGAGGTAACCGTGAAACGCAAAATCACCATTGAATTCATCGGCGGCCAGCTGTGCATCGTTGTAAGGGATATTCCCGATGTAAAACACCGCCAATCCCAACAGAACCACAGCCAGCCATCCCCAACAGGTGCTCAGTATCGCGATGTGCTTTTTCATGGCGACACTTTACCTGCAATGTTCCAAATGGTCAAAATAATGCCGACCCTCAAAAATCACGCCTCAATCCGGTTAACTTCCTTTGGAAAGATTGAAATCGTAATGATAGCCAATCGAGAAAGTCAGGTCGTGAATATCAAAGACATACTTGCCCGGGAGGGGATTGTTCTCAACCTCGCGGACATCCCG
>Ga0070729_10006481_pt1 | contig 11522 bp, 9 predicted proteins | sample tdDd472_FD_66725 | JGI IMG/M metagenome (GOLD analysis project Ga0070729, IMG submission 66725) | Marine sediment microbial communities from the Atlantic coast under amendment with organic carbon and nitrate - tdDd47.2 | ecosystem: Environmental > Aquatic > Marine > Coastal > Sediment | place...
TCCAGAACTGTTCCTTTTATATATGAGGAGGAAGTCTGTGCAGATAAGTTGGTTGAAAATAGCAGCAGCAGAAACAATAAAAGGTACCTAGAAAGTTTTAATAACATTTTGATTCTCCATTATTTTAATGGGTCAAATGTAAACGTTATTGTATGGGTGTAAAATCACCATTAAGGGCTAAATTACTGCAAATCCGGGAAATAGCGATTTCTCGCCAGATGGTGTTTAAGCCATAATATATGTGAACCAGTATAAAAAAATTATAAAAATGTTCCCACTTACGAATTGAGTTGAGAATGTGATAAATATTTGTATCTTGATAATTATTCTCTTCCAAATATTGTCTGCTCCGGGATAAATCCAGAAGGATTAAAAATAAATCAGGAGGCGGCATGCAAACCTACATATTAATGACAAAACTATCCCCCACGCTATCCGGTATGATGAAGGACCGTGAAAAACTAGGGCGTGAATGGCTCATGGAAGTTAAAGAAAAATGTCCTGAAGTTTCCTTTATAGCACATTACGCATTACTCGGCACGTATGATTTCATGGATATCTATGAAGCGCCTGATGCCGAAACTGCTGCAAAAATTTCGATGATTAGTAAAAAGAATGGTGCTTTTAGTTCTGAAAGCTGGGCGGCGATACCTTACAATAAATTTTTAGAAATGACCGATAAGATGTAATATAATCGGGTATTGCCCTGGGGTTGGATGAAAATCATGATCAAGTATCAGGCGGCAAGAGGGTTTATTTCTTGCCGCTTTAATACTATAATAACAAATTAAGATTCGGCTTCATCTGCAACGAAAGGAGAAACTAAAATTCTGCCGCACGATTCGCAAGTGTATATACGTTTGTTGCTTTTAACTTCAAGCTGTCTTTGCGGTGGAACAACGTTATGGCAACCGGTGCATGCACTGCGATTAATAGAAACAATAGCTTTACCGCCACACGCTTTACGGATACGCATGTAAGTATTGTAATCACTTTTCCTGATGTTTGCTACAACTTTTTCGCGCCTTTCTTCAAGCTTACTTTCTTCTTTTTCGTTACCCGCGATAATTTTTTTAAGTTCGGCCTCTTTAACATTCATTTCTTCATGAAGTACGTCAAGTTGAGGTGTAATTTCTTTAACCTCACCTTCAAGTTTTTGTATTAACAAATCCAGAGCTTTATTTTCAGACTGGAGTTTGTCAATAGTCTCTTCAGAATTATCAATCTCTTTAGTTAGTGCATCGTACTCTTTGTTATTTCTAACCTGGTATAACTGCGCTTTATAACGGTTAAGGTTTTCTGTAAGTCTTTCAACTTCCTCTTCGTTAGAGATCATTTTTTCTTTTGACTCTACTTTCTCATTCTCTTTCGAGGTAACCTGATCTTTGATAGTTTTTATTTTACTATTCAATTCATTCACGGCAAGAGGAAGATCACCCCTTAGTTCTGCAAGTTCATCGAGCTGATTATCGATTACCTGCAACTCGTACAATGTTTTTAACCTGTTTACCAACTTATTTATCTCCTAATTTATTATAATAAAACTTTATCGGGTTGGTCGATTCGGAAAATTTGATCACTTTACCTGCGTGATCATTTGCGGCAAACAGATCGGCAATACGTTCTTGTACCTCATCCAATACATGGATTTCGGTTTCGTAATGCCCTGCATCGACCAATAAAATGTTATACTCAGCATCCTGAAAGGTGTGGTATTTTACATCAGCGGTTACAAACGCATCTGCACCCCTGGCTATTGCAGCATTCACGAGGTCGGATCCACTCCCGCCGCAAACAGCAACCTTTTTAATTTTTCCCGGTTTACCCGCGTTGAACCTTAATCCCTGCAAATCAAGATTTTTAGAAACTGAAGCCAGAAACTCCTCAACTGACATATACTCGGGTAATTCACCTATGGCACCTGCGCCGTAATTAACATTTTTATTTTGTAACGGATATATATCGTATGCCGGTTCTTCGTATGGATGAGCCGACAACATTTCCTTTAAAACTTTTTTTAATTTCCATTTATCTACTAAAAACTCTATTCGGGTTTCATCAACAATTTCAGATTTTCCTTTTTCGCCAATAACCGGATTTGAATTTTCCGAGCCTGTGAAAGTACCTTTCCCCTTACTCTGGAACGAACATCCGGAATACTCACCAATTATCCCGGCCCCGGAATTAAACACGGCTTCAGAAACTTTTTCTACATCAGAGGTTGGAGTAAATACAACAACTTTTAATTGGTTTGCTTCCTGTGGCACGAGAAAATCGATTTTATTAAGGTTAAGTTTTCGGGCGAGTACAAAACTGACACCGTTTTTGGTGTAATCCAGGTTAGTATGTGCTGAATATAGAGTAATGTTTGATGTTAAAAGTCTTTTAATAATCGATGCTTTGGGGTCTGTGCCGGTATTTATGGCTTTGAGGGGTTTGAAAATAAACGGGTGATGAGTAAAAATAAAATTACATTCAAGTTTGATCGCTTCGTCGAGAGCAGCTTCAGACAACTCTAAGCAGAGAAAGACATTTTTTAATTTATCCGAAGGATCTCCCACCTGTAGTCCTACGTTGTCTCTCTCCCAGGCGACCCCCGGTGGCGCCCATTGTTCAATATGTTTTATTATTTCGGCTGCAATCATAAGAAAAAAAAATGCACCACTGTGATTGTGGTGCATTTTGCCTGAATTTCAAATTTTATATGACAACTTCTTTAAGTCAAGTCCAATATAGATTAGTGTTTTTTTCATACGCATCGTTCTTGCAATATAATTTAATTTAGAAAAATATTCAAGAACTTATATTAGGAATAATTAATCCATTTAACATATTAGTTAAATATCACCTGTCGGGAGCAGTTTATTCTTTTTCAACCCACTTCCCGTCTTCACGTATAATTCCGATCAATTCATCAACCGCTATCTCGGAATTCACACCGCGCTTAACAACTTCTTTGCCCCTGTAGAGCGTGATTTTACCAACACCGGAGCCTACATAACCGTAATCTGCATCTGCCATTTCACCCGGACCGTTAACTATACAACCCATGATTCCAATTTTCACCCCCTTGAGGTGTTCGGTACGCGACCTTATTTTGTTGGTTACTTCAACAAGATCGAACAATGTTCTGCCACATGAAGGACAAGCGATATATTCAGTTTTAGATATCCGCACCCGGCATGCCTGCAAGATATTGAATGTAAGTCTTGTAAGTCTGCCGGCATCTTCCGAGGTTGCGCAATTGTTATTTACCCAAACACCATCGCCAAGCCCGTCTATAAGCAACGCCCCGGTATCAGTCGATGGATACAACATCAATTTTGTATAATCGAGCGAATTGTAAGCTCTTTTTATTATTACCGGATTAGTTATTCCACGGTTCGCAAGCTCGTAAAAGGCACGCCTTTGTTCAGCCATCCCGTGTTTGTTGTTAGTTGTGAGAATTATTATAACAGTTTTATCAGGGGTTTCGCAATCTAAAATATCATCAAGAGAATACTCAACAAAATTTAACAGGAAGGATCTCGTGTTTTTATTTGAAACTGAATATTCCTCGGATGTAAACAAAGGGAATACTTCATTTTTATTCGCGAGGGTTTCTCTTACATGTGCCGGGTAAACAAGTTTAACACCGTGAGGTGGTTCAAAGGTGAGTTTATTTTCACCCATAAAAATAATATCAGGGGCAAAATCGAGGTGGCGCCATTTATCGAGATCAGGAAGGTATTTGAATCCGATATTCTCAAAATCTTCTTTCAGGATATTATCAAGGCAGGACATATCAGTGATAACTTTTGCCTGATTATCCCCGCCAATATCAGCCACGGTATGACTTTTTCTCCTGGTATAAATAAAAGGGTCATAGGGGATAGTTGTTATTCCGGGAATAGGAGCGTGTCCCGTTCTGTTTTTATACCTGTTGGCAATATCAATAGCGACCGGAACTTCCGCTTCCGGCTCCTCGGTGAGCGAAACACGTATGGTATCACCCAGCCCGTCTTCCAACAGTGCACCAATTCCCACCGCAGATTTTACCCTGCCGTCTTCCCCGTCTCCCGCTTCTGTTACGCCAAGGTGAAGCGGGTAGTTCATCCCCTCTTTTATCATTTGATTTACTAAAAGTCGGTATGCCTGAACCATTACCTGTGTATTACTGGCTTTCATGGAAAGAACAATATCGTGATAGTTAAGGCTCTCGCAAATTCGCACGAACTCCAGAGCTGATTCCACCATGCCGAGAGGAGTATCGCCGTACCTGCTCATAATACGGTCAGATAGTGAACCGTGATTTGTTCCGATACGCATTGCTGTTCCGTATTCTTTGCAGATTTTTACGAGTGGAGTAAACCTTTTTGCAATTCTTTCAATTTCACCCTCGTACTCTGCATCGGTATATTCTATTTGCTGGAATTTTTTTTTATCTACATAATTACCGGGATTAACACGTACTTTTTCCACAATTCTGGCAGCTTCCTCAGCAGCGTTGGGGGTGAAGTGAATATCCGCAACAAGCGGAACATCATATCCGCGTGAGAGTAGTTCCTTTTTAATATTTGCCAGATTTTTAGCCTCGTTAATGCTGGGCGCGGTTATTCGCACTATTTCACATCCGGCATCAACCATGCGTATTGTCTGCTCAACCGTTGCGGAGGTGTTCATGGTATCGGTAGTGGTCATCGACTGGATTCTGACAGGGTTATCGCCGCCGATGCCCAATTTACCAACATTAACTATACGAGTTTTAAACCGGATATACTCTGTTAAACTGCTATTATATTTCATAGGTAAAGTTCTTTTTTATTTTAAAACTAAGGGGAAATAAAATAAATTCAAAACGGGATTAGTTATTGAGGAGAGAGTTTGTGAAAACCGTTGCAAATTCTTCAGCAGCTTCGGAATCAGCTCCGGTAATAATGTTTTTATCTTTAACTACCGGAAGTTCAATTAATGTTACCCCATAATTCCTGAAAATCTTGCGGTCGGAAGGGAAACAAACGGCGTTTTTATTTTCCAGAATTCCCGCTTTTGCAAGAAGAACGGGAGCCGCACATATAGCTGCGATTAATTTACCCTCGGCAAAAAAATCTTTAATCACGGAATGTAGTTTTGAATTATCAAAATAGGTTCTTATCCCGTCACCGCCGCAAATACAAATAGCGTCGAAATTAGCCGGATGGATATTGTAAAGAAACATATCGGCTTTAACTTTCAAACCATTGTTCCCGGAACATAAACCCACGGCATCCGAGGCGATAAAAAAGGCTATCCTGCTCTTGGATAACTTCTCTCTAATCGTCAGAAATTCGCGCTCGTTAAAATTTTTCTCCGGGAGAATAAGGAGTACTTTTTTTCGCAAAATATTACACCGTAATTTGATATCACAAATATAAAAAATTAAGTGGGTATAAAAAGCACGGCTACCGATTATAGTTGGGAATCATCAATAATCTTTTTATATTTTTCTTTAGTTGAAGTTAATGAAAAAGTAAAATGCGTATAGCCGAAGATAAAATTGAAGAAGTAAGAAGCAGCGCCGATATTGTTGATGTGATATCAGGTTATGTGCAGTTAAAAAGGCACGGTAAAAATTACAAGGGGCTTTGTCCGTTCCACCAGGAGAAAACACCATCATTCGTTGTAAGTGCTGATAAACAAATTTATCATTGTTTCGGGTGCCATGCAGGAGGGAATGTTTTTCGCTTTCTCATGGATTATAAAAATATCTCTTTTATAGAATCCGTTGAGGAAATTGCCGGTTCACTAGGTATTGAAATAGAAGCTGAGACCGGGCATTATGATAAAAAACAATCAGAACATGAACAGCTATATGAAATTAACCTCGCTGCTGCAAAATATTTTGTAAATAATCTGGTAACCAGCACCGAGGGTAAAACCGCGCTTAATTACCTTAAAAATCGTAAGCTTGATCAAAAAACTATCACTGCTTTTGGAGTTGGGTATGCACTTCCCGGGAATAACTTTGTAAGATTTGCCGTCGAAAATAAAATTGATATCAACAAGGCTAAAGAACTTGGAATTATCGACTCGAAGGATAATAACGATTATTACGATCGTTTTCGCGGCAGGATTATTTTCCCCATTCAATCCACGAACGGACGTGTGATAGGTTTCGGCGGCAGGATTATCGAAAAAAATGATAATGTCGCAAAATATCTAAACTCTCCCGAGTCGCAAATATATTCCAAGCGTAAGGTCTTGTACGGATTATACCACTCTAAAGAAGAGATAAGAAAGTTAGACCAGGCGATACTTGTTGAAGGCTACATGGATATTATCGCCCTTTACAAGTATGGGGTGAGAAATACCGTTGCTTCATCGGGTACAGCGCTCACGGATGAACAGGTGCAGCTGCTTTCCCGGTTTACCAAAAACGTTATCGTGCTTTTCGATGCCGATTCCGCCGGGCAAAAAGCGGCTTCCAGAAGTATTGAAACTTTCCTAAAACAGGATTTTAATATAAAGGTCTTAACCCTGCCTCAAGGGGAGGACCCCGATAGTTTTATAAATAATTATGGTAAAGACCGTTTCAGGGAGGAGGTTGAAAAAGCTGTAAATTTTCTCGAGTACAGGGTAAGCAGCTTCAGGAAAGAAGGAGCTTTTGACGATCCCGATAAACAGGTAGAGGCAATACGTGAGATAGTTAGAATACTTTCGTTCGTAAATGACGAACTTAAAAGAAACATGTATATAAAATCTATTGCCGAAAAATTTAAACTTCGCGAAAAATTACTCGAAAATGAATTGTTGAAGTTACTTTCGGGGAAAAAAGAAAATAATTCTTTCCGCCCGGAACAAAGAAGCCCTGCCGGGAATCATAAGGGTAACGAAAAAACAAAGCTTAGCGAAAATGTTTTCAGACTTGAAAAAGAACTTGTAAAACTGCTTCTTGAAGGAAACGAAAAAATAACCGGACATATATTCGATCATGTCACACCGGGGGATTTCAGGGATGAACGTTTCACGGAGATTGCTGAAAAGGTTTACGAAGCCTTTATGGAAGATGTATTCACCCCGTCTTATATAGTGGAAAAAATTGAAGAGGATGAATTGAAAAATTATATTCTTTCTCTTTCAATGGAACAAATTGCCATAAGTGAAAAAAGATGGGGAGATGTTATTACAGATACCAAGATGGCAGACGATATGTGGCATTATTGTATCGACCTTGTAAAAAGGGTTGAGCTTGATAAAATTGATACTCTAATTAAGGAGAATAATGATAAACTCGTTTCAATTTCAGATGAAAACGAACAAAAAGAAACATTGCGTCTTATTTTCGATCTGATGAACGAGCGAAAAAGTGTTCTTAATCAAAATGTTTACTGATTTATTCTTTTGTTGATAACCGTCATGTTTTGTTGTGTAGTGTTTTGAGTAAATTTGTTCCAGAATTAGCCACGGAAGAAGATGAGAAAAAATCCGTCAATTTATGAAATTAACACCAGGGTCTGGATAAAAAGATTTGGTGAAAATGTAAAATTACACGAAGTACCCGATACTTACTGGGATTCGTTGAAAGCTAAAGGTATCGACCTTGTATGGCTCATGGGCATTTGGAAAACACGCCCCGATCTAGCTAAAAAATATTGTTTTGAAGAAGGACTTGTAAGAGAGTACTCGAGTGCATTAAAAGATTGGAAAGAAGAAGATGTTATCGGCTCCCCTTATGCAATAGATGAATACACGGTTAACCCCGTGCTGGGCGATGAAGATAACTTACTTGCACTGAAATTAAAACTTAATGAAAAAGGGATGGGGCTTATTCTCGATTTTATTCCCAATCATTTTCATGCTGAAAGTAAAACTCTTAAAGAAAACCCGGAAGTATTTCTCACCGCTAATGAAGATTATTTTAATAGCGATTCACACACGTTTTACAAACCTTTTGAAGGCAAAGAGGTATTTGCTCACGGGAGAGACCCCTTTTTCCCGGCATGGCAGGATACTGTTCAGGTAAATTATTTCAGCACCAAGGCGCGTGAGTTTATGATTAAAACCCTTATAAAACTCACCAAGTTTTGTGATGGAGTCCGCTGTGATATGGCAATGCTTAACCTGAATAATATTTTTAAAAACACCTGGGGTGGAGTTCTTGAAAACATGGGTTTCCCGAAACCTGATGTTGAATTCTGGCAGGTCGCAATTGAAATTGTTAAAGGGGTGAGGGAAGATTTTCTCCTTATCGCCGAGGCTTATTGGGACCTTGAATATGCACTTCAACAGCTTGGGTTTGATTATACTTACGATAAAAAATTGACCGACAGGTTAAGGAATTCTGTCCCCCCTGATATTCGTGACCATTTGCTGGCAGAGTATAACTATCAGGAAAAATCTGTTAGGTTTTTAGAAAATCATGATGAAGAACGTGCATTTAAAACTTTTGGAAAACATCAGGCCAAAGCTGCGGCTACTATTGTTTCAACTCTCAAGGGAATGAAGTTTTACCATGACGGACAATTTGAGGGGAAACGTATTAAGCTGCCTGTTCAACTAGGGCGTGAACCTCATGAAAATGATGCAAAGTGTATGACAGATTTCTACGAAAAGCTCCTTGCTATTACTAAAGAAGATGTATTCAAAGATGGCGAATGGAAAATTGTTAAAACATTCTCTGCCTGGGATGGAAATGAGTCTTACCAGAATATTATCGCATGGTTATGGGAATATAAGGATGAAAAAAGATTGGTAGTTGTAAACTATTCCAATTGGCACTCGCAATGCCGGGTAATGCTTGATGTACGCGGGTACTCTGAGCGGGTACAATTGAAAGATTTATTCACCGGGCAGGTTTATAACAATAACATTGAGGATTTAGCTTTTCAGGGGTTATTTATTGATTTAAGGCCGTTTCAATCACACATATTTGCTTATTGATGCCAAAAACCGCTGTAATTATTCCTGCATTTAATGAAGAAAAATCTATCGGGATGGTGATAAACGCTATCCCGCGAGGTTCTGTTCACGAAACCATTGTTGTCAATAATAACAGTACTGATTCCACCGCTGAGGTTGCCGAGAATGCCGGGGCTACAGTATTGTTGGAAACTGAAAAAGGTTACGGCGCAGCCTGCCTGAAAGGTATAAATTACCTCTCCGGGAAAGGTTTTGATGTCGTTGTATTTTTAGATGGCGATTACAGTGATTACCCCGAAGAGATGCTCCCCATGATTAAACTGATAGAAAAAGAAAATTACGATTTTGTTCTCGGAAGCCGAAGGATGGGAATACGCGAAAAAGGAGCATTACCCTTTCAATCTCAAATCGGGAGTATAATTGCAGGATTTTTAATTAAACTTTTCTGGGGATACCGCTTTACCGATCTTGGTCCTTTTCGCGCGATTAAGTATGATAAACTCCTAGAGCTAAATATGACTGACAGGTGGTTTGGCTGGACAGTTGAAATGCAAATAAAAGCTGCGGATAATAAGTATAATACAATTGAAATTCCGGTAAGTTACAGGAAGCGTATCGGTAAATCCAAGGTTACCGGCACGTTAAAAGGTACAGTGATGGCAAGCATAATAATTCTTTCCACAATTTTTAAGTATTCCCTTAAAAAACTAAAAATATAGAAGCCAAATAACGAACAACTCTTTTTTAACATATTTCCTTTCTTTTATCTAATCTTATCTTTTGTTATTTTGAAAATTTACCATTTTAAGGTTCTGCTGATCAAGTCTTGAAAAAATCTGTTTCCATATCGCTGATAATTCTACTGATTGTTCCTTTCTGGCTTTCCCTCACTCTCTTACATTTTGAGAAAAAGGAAGCTCAAAAAGAGGCGAAATGGGCAATATTAAACGGATTGGAAAAAGAAAAACTCGTATCTCTAAGGTTTTCCCGTGATGAAATAAAAACCATGTTAAAATGGAAACATGATAAGGAGTTCCGGTATAAAGATATCATGTATGATATCGTGAGAAGTGAAGAAACCCCCGATTCTGTTTTCTACTGGTGCTGGGAAGATACACGAGAATCTTTAATTGAATTTGAAATCAATAATCTTTTGGCTCAAAATGATGGTAAATCGGGAAACAAAGGAGAATTAAGCAAAAGATTAAACCAGTTTTTTTCGAATTTGTATCCCGCTGAAAAAAAGGAATTATTACTTAACGATAACGTTGTTGTCGCTATATTAATTTCTGATAATCAAAAACCTTTAAGTTCCTTACATAAACCCCTTACACCCCCGCCCCGAGCCTGATTTACATTAAACTATATACTTTTCACATAACTGAATATTAATGTAAATTAAAAGGAATTTATATGCGGAAAATTTTAACATTAATTACGGTTTTGGTGTTTTGTGCCCCAACATTCGCACAAATATTAACGGTAAATGATGCACAGTCGGGTTCACCGGTTGAACTGGTCACTATTTACTCTGTTTCTCCAAAACTATCCTCAATTACCAATGCAAGCGGAAAGGCAAATATATCTTCATTTAAAGGTTTAGATAATATTATAATACAGATGTTAGGTTATGAAACTTTACATGTTAGTTATGATAAATTAAAAGATGCAGGGTTTGCGGCAAAGCTTAAACCTACTAATGTGGCTTTGGAGCAGGTTGTTATCTCGGCTACAAGATGGAGCCAGCCGGATAAAAATGTTCCTGTAAAGGTTACGGCTATTACTCCCAAGGAAGCATTTTTACAAAATCCCCAGACTGCCGCCGATATGCTTACTCTCTCCGGTGAAGTTTTCATGCAGAAATCACAGATGGGGGGCGGTAGCCCCATGATTCGCGGGTTTGCAACAAACAGACTCTTAATCGCTGTTGACGGTATCCGCATGAATAACGCTATATTCAGAAGTGGTAACCTGCAAAATGTAATTTCTGTTGATCCTTATGCTGTTGAACGTACCGAAGTAATGTTCGGTCCGGGTTCAATTTTATACGGTAGTGATGCTATCGGTGGTGTGATGAGCTTTTATACTTTAAGACCCCAGCTATCACTTGATGAAGGTGCATTTTTGAAAGGGGGCGCTACGATTCGCCACTCAACAGCAAACAACGAGCTTACAGGAAACTTTAATCTTAATATCGGCTGGAAAAAATTCGCGTTATTGACCAGCTTTACCTTGAATGATTTTGATAATTTGAAGATGGGTTCATTTGGGCCCGATGAATATAAAAGACCCGAATTTGTTGAAACAATTAATGGAAGTGATGTAGTTGTAGCAAACGATAACCAGCTTGTGCAAAAACCCACCGGCTACTCGCAATTCAACATCCTGCAAAAAGTTTTGTATTTACCCAATAAAGATTGGGAACTTGTTTACGGTTTTTATTATTCCACTACCGGCGATTATGCAAGGTATGACAGGTTAATTAGATATAAAAAAGGTTTACCAAGGAGTGCTGAATGGTATTACGGTCCGCAAAAATGGATGATGCACAATCTTTCTATTTCAAATCATGCTGCAACAGCGATGTATGATGATGTAACATTGAGGCTGGCATACCAGTTTTTTGAAGAAAGCCGTATCGACCG
>Ga0070729_10006482_pt1 | contig 11522 bp, 11 predicted proteins | sample tdDd472_FD_66725 | JGI IMG/M metagenome (GOLD analysis project Ga0070729, IMG submission 66725) | Marine sediment microbial communities from the Atlantic coast under amendment with organic carbon and nitrate - tdDd47.2 | ecosystem: Environmental > Aquatic > Marine > Coastal > Sediment | place...
ATACGCCTCGGATATGGGATTGCCAAGCCAGAAATCGCAGATTATATCTCAGGGTTACATCGGGGCTTTCATCAGAACAAACTCGCAATAGCGGCAGGCGTCGCGGCATGTAACGACCAAGATTATCTCAATTATGTCGTAGACTATCTACGAAACGAACAAAAATGGGTAGTCGATCAATTTGACCGCTTGGACATCAAATATTGGCATCCCGCCGCGAACTTCATCTTATTCGAGACAAAGATGCTAGCTGATGAACTTAATCAGAAGATGTTGGAACGTGGCATTATTTTACGTCCGCAATCCGGTATCGGAATGGCGTATGGGATGCGCGTGAGCCTCGGCACACATGAAGCCAATCAAGCATTTATCCATGCTTTAGAAGAAATATTATCGACGTAAGTCTTGTATCGTAGGGGCATTCGCTTATCATCGGCATTCCCCTACAACTCAAATATTCAGGACATTACATAAGCAAGATTTCATAACAAATTAGATTTTGGACAACACGCCATGACCCTGAATACACAACAAAAGCGATATGGTATTACCGCACCTTATACGATTCCACAGGTATTTTTGCCAACCAGCATTGATGGATTCCATACACGCCCCTTGCCTGACCACATGACGTACAAAGTGGCACGGCTGAACAATCGTATGCGTGAGGTGCTTGACCAATTACAGCGTTATCTTCTGCCCTTATCGGCGGTGCGTAGTCAAATTGTGGTTATCCGTGCGATCCTCATCGAACTCTACGAAGATACCTATCCTGAATTTTCTCAACTCGCCGACATGTACACCCTCGAAACTAACCATCTTGTGCAAGAAGATCATCTACCCGATTATGATCGGCATCATCTCGCGGGGTATATCGTCTATGATGATTATTTTGGGGTGGTGCGTGTCCCTAAATTATCGCCTGTGCAATTATTGGGGCAATGTGTTTCAACTACATATGCCATGCTCGGTGATTTGCCATTTACGATGCTTGCGCGTGAAGAAATCATCATGTTATTTACAGCACTCTATAAGTTATTTAATTGCTTCCTAGAGAGCGAAGTTGATGATGTGCCACCTGTGCCTGCTTCGTATGTCATGCAAGAAAATAATAACCTTGAAGCCATTGCACTCTTATGGACAACACTCGCTACCGATAGTGTTCAACGCAAAAATATTGCGATGTTTCGTTGGTTGATTGGACATCATACCTTTAATATGATTACGATCTTTTTGACGGCGGCAGTTACGAATGCTATTCAGGCTATCGAAGCCAAAGACAACAAAACCATCATCGCAGAGCTGGATCGTGCCGCAACGTATTTACGGGCAGGTATCGCTTGCGAATGGTATGCCGCCAACTTCTCGCATAGCATCTATACCGATATTGTCCGTCCGACGATGATACGGCAAGATATACCGGGTGGAGATGGTTTTTCTGGCGATCAAAATGCAGAGTTTAATCGCTTCAAAGTAGCCAAAGAAAATCTCAAGCGCGCTGTCCGTACCGCGTATGATGAAGATGGCTTACCTGCCGATGTCGAGTTAGCCTTACGTCAATTTGTGGAGATGTATGTGCAAGATGCAGAACACCATGTTTTATTAGCGGCGGCGATGGTCGGGAATACGCCTTCGATTGCACAAGAGGAATGGCAAAAAGATTTACCTACCAGTACAGCAGTTCAGAGTGCTGTCGATTTTCTGCGGGATATGGTCATTTCCCGACGCGAAGAATTCTCAAAACCCGTCACCAAATCCGCCGACCCGATTCTGCAACCAGTGGAGCAATTCACCATTCCAACTACATCCACCGCGATTCCTGTTGCAACAGTTGATGACTTTGCCAAGACGAATATCATCTTGCGCGAAATTGCCGACCAACCCTACATCATCGGCAAAACAGATGGTGAGTATTGGGCAGTTTCAGCACGGTGTACCCATAAAGATTTCTTGCTCAGTGAAGTAATGGATGACAAAGGGTGTTTGGTGTGTACTAAACACGGCGCACAATTTGAACCCTCATCAGGCAAACGCCTCCGTGGTCCTGTTGGCACAACCGATTTACCAACCTTCGAGATCATCAACGATGAAGGGACGTTACTCATTAAGGGGATTCACGAGTGAAGATAGGAAACGTAGTAGAGTAATCACAAAAGAAACAAAAATTACTCAAGCTAAAATATATAATAACGATAGTTCTTAGTCAGGTTGACTATTGTTCAATCAAAATCAGACAACAATTTCTAGCAGTTTCTATATTCTCCAAGATAAGCATCATATGTCGCTTCACAGAAGTCTCATTGAAATAATATATAAGATTTTTCTGATAAGTCCCAACAGAATCAGTCTCTAATTTCATAGCCATAGTATGCAAGTTTTGAATATATGTTATTCCACTAATGACATGAGACAGGCTATCCCTAAGTGTCGCATCCTTGCTTAAAATCGAAACATCTAAAAAAGACTTACTATCAGTTAATTTTTTACCCTCGTGGCAAATCATCTGATAATGTTGATTAAATAAAGGAAATTCATCCAATATAAACGGCTCTGGTCTCACCAATAATAACAGGTTGATATTTATATTTGTCAACTGATTATAAAGTTCAAATGAAGCATTAAATAATCTTGTTTCAGAAAGTTGAGAACGCCACTTTAAACTTTCACGAAAACCAACTATAGATATCGCAATAGTTAGAATCAACTGTAACAAAGCAATAATCTTATCAAAGTCTCTAGACAACCATATAATCGTAATTAGACAACCAACTAACACTATAAAGGTAGACATAATAGTGATTGGTTTCCATACTTTCAACAATGTTTTCATTTATTGCCCCTAATACACATTCATCTAATTTTACAATGAAGTTAGTCTATAAGTCCCCTAATAATTAGGGGAATCTACTGAGTGGTAATATCAATACACCCAACAATTTAACCTCCTATTGTGGTCTGTTCATCGCTATGATAGAATTCTGCGCGGAATCGTGCTTTTTTGTATGATATCCAAAATTCCACACATCAGGACTCTTGGTGGGTGTTGTCCCGTCAAACGGATTACTACCAGAGGATGAACGATGTGCGAGACCCAAACACCAATTATTCAAGGAGAATAGCAATGCCTTCAGCAGTAAAGATGCGTACCCTGCTCGAAACAGGGGTACACTTTGGTCACCGTACCAATAAATGGAATCCGAAGATGGCAGAATTCATCTTCACCGAGCGTAATGGGATTCATATTATTGATCTCCAAATCACGCTTAAAAACCTCAACAACTTCCACGACAAAATTGCAGAATTAGTCGGCAATGGTGGAACAGTCTTGTTTGTCGGTACAAAACGCCAAGCACAAGAAATTGTCCAACGTGAAGCTGATCGTTGTGGGATGCCTTACGTCAACTATCGCTGGCTCGGTGGTACACTCACCAACTGGAAAACGATTCGTAGCCGTATCGAAACCCTCAAGCAACTAGAAAAACGTCGTGAAGCTGGCGAATTTGAACGGGTAACCAAAAAAGAAGCCCTCGTCCTTGAGCGTAAAATTGCAAAATTACAATTACGCCTCGGTGGTATCCGCAATATGAAACGTGTCCCTGACATGTTGGTTATTGTTGATGCTGAACGCGAACACACCGCCGTAAAGGAAGCCAACATCCTGCACCTGCCTGTGATGGCACTGGTTGATACCAACGCTGATCCCGATCAAGTTGATCACATCTTGCCAGCAAACGACGATGCCATGCGCTCGATCCGGTTGCTTATTGGCGCACTAGCAGATGCCGTAATTGAAGGACATCACATCCGTCAATCATCAGGCGTTGAAGAAGACGAAAATGATGAAAACCTCTTCGGCAGTGCATACGACGATGATGACGATATTGCCGACGAAGATTTACTCGGTGAAGCCACGCTTGCAAAATTGCGTGATGCCAAGTTATTTGACGACGATGATGATGATGATGATGACATCGACAACGATGATGACGACATCAACGACGATGATGATGACAACGACGACGATTAAACCATAGTAAGTTACAAACGGAGATTATAGAAACAATGGCTGTAACAGCAAAAGAAGTAAAAGCACTACGTGATTTAACAGGAGCAGGTCCGCTCGATTGCAAGAAAGCGCTCGAAAAATTCGATGGCGATATCGATAAAGCTGTTGAGTACTTGAGAGAAGAAGCCATCAAAGCTGGCGTTAAACTTCAAGGTAAAGGACGTGCGGCAAATGATGGCGTTATCGGAAGCTACATCCACTTTGACCAACGGCTAGCGGTCATTGTTGAAGTCAATTGTGAAACCGACTTCGTCGCAAAAACCGACAAATTCCAAGCCTTTGCAAAAGACATCGCCATGCACATCGCAACAATTAATCCACAATACGTCAAGCGCGAAGACGTGCCAGCCGATATTGTTGATGCAGAAAAGAAAGACCATCTTGATCGTGCGTTGGAAGAAGGCAAACCAGCCGACATCGCAGAAAAAATCGTTGAAGGTCGCTTGAACAAATGGTATAAAGACATTGTCTTGATGGAACAAGATTTCATTAAAGATGAAGATCGAACCATCGCTCAATACCTAGAAGAAACCGTTGCTGAACTCGGCGAAACAATCAACATCGGGCAGTTCAAACGGATTGCCATCGGTGAAGCAGACAACGCAGGGGACGAATAAGTTGCGGCGACTGTCTAACCATAGACATCCACTCGTAACCGATCTGAATTTGAATTGGGGGATTAGCCATTGGCTAGTCCCTTTTTTATGTCAGGAGGAAATATGGCGGACATAAAGCCAACACAACAAGATTGGGACATTCGTTTATATATCTATCAGGTGATGGTTACGACAGGTCAAGCACCATCGGTTCAGACGACAGCCCAACAATTTAACATGTCATCAGAAGAAGCCCGATTAGCCTATCACCGACTCCATAATGCTCATGCCCTATTTTTACATCCATATCGCGATGACATTATGATGGCACATCCACTATCAGCTGTCGAAACAGATTATCAAGTAGTGGTTGATGAGGTGGCACTGTACGCCAATTGTGCGTGGGATTCGTTGGGTATCCCTGCCATGCTTGCCAAAGATGCTCATATTACGGTAACACATCCAACCACCCGTGACATCATCACCTATTCAATCATTGATGGTGAATTACAGAGCGACGAGGGGTACGTCCATTTTTTATTGCCCTTTACACAATGGTACGATGACCTCATTCACACCTGAGCAACGATCTTGTTCTTTCGTGAGGAGAACGAAATCGAACAGTGGTGTCAAAACAATCATCGAAAACAGGGCGAAATATTAGACTTAGCGACTGTCTGGCAATTAGCACAACATTGGTACGGAGATCGAATGGCGACAGATTTCCGAGGGCGGACATTAGACAGCGTACAGGTCATTTTTAAGAAGGTCGGTTTAATCAATAATTTTTGGAAAGTGGAATAATGAGTCAAGAAGCATTAGCTATTGAGTACCCATTGACAGAAGGAGCAAGAATGACCAACCCATCCTACAAACGGATTTTACTCAAATTAAGTGGAGAAGCCCTTGCTGGGGAACAGGGATTCGGAATTGATCCTAACCAAGCCGAGTATATTGCACAACGGGTCAAAGCAATTTGTGAACTTGGCGTAGAGGTTGCCATCGTTATTGGCGCGGGGAATATCTGGCGCGGTGAACCTGCCGCAAAACGAGGTATGGAACGCAGTACAGCTGATCATATGGGGATGATTGCAACGGTTATGAATGGATTGGCATTGCAAGATGCGATTGAACGAGCTGGCATTGCCACCCGTGTTCAAACAGCTGTCCAAATGAACTCGGTTGCCGAGCCGTATATCCGACTGCGTGCCATCCGCCATATGGAAAAAGGGCGTGTTGTCATATTAACAGGTGGTATGGGAAGTCCATATTTTACCACCGATTCCGCCGCCGCCCTCCGTGCCGCAGAAATTCACGCCGATATTATTGTCAAAGCGACAAAAGTTGATGGTGTCTATTCAGCTGATCCAATGAAAGATAGTACTGCCACCCGCTATAAACAACTGACCTACCAAGAAGTCCTTGATCAACAACTTAAAGTCATGGATACAACCGCATTTACATTATGCCAAGAAAATGAAATGCCGATTATGGTTGTCAATTTTTGGAATCCAGATGACTTAACAAAAGCGGTTCAAGGAGATACATCCGTCGGCACATTGATTTGTGACTAGATCCCAATGATTTGTTGGAGCGTATCCATATCAAGGTGCGCTTCAACATGATCAGCTAACCTGTTGAACGCATCTTCAAGAGAATAGATTGGAGTATCTGTCACTTCCCAACCCAATGAGGCTAGCCATGCTCGGCGGAAATCATCGTTGTGAAATAATCCATGAATATAACAGCCCCAGATATGTCCATCCAGATGAATCGCACCATCTAATGTTGTGATAGGTTTTTGATTCCTCTGGTCAATTGATAGCCAAGATGATGAGCTCTTTGTTTGTCCGATATGGATTTCATAGCCTGTAACCTGTGAGCGATTAAGCGATTTCAGCCAATTAACATCACTATGAATCGTGGCTTGAATCTGATAGGTCGTCTTCTTAGACAAAAATCGTGTTTCAGTCGAGAGCAAACCCAGCGTTTCGATATATTCTGTGTCAGATTCGATATGATGAGGATTGCGGATATATTGCCCTAACATCTGATACCCACCACATATGCCAACAACGACTCCGCCCTGTTCAGCATATTGCTTAATTTCCTCAGCTAATCCATTGGTCTCAAGCCACTGGAAATCTGCAATTGTGCTTTTTGTGCCGGGTAAAATCACAGCATCCGGTAAGCCCAATTCCGCTACATCCGATACATAGCGAACCGTTACACCATATTCGGCTTGTAGGGGGTCAAAATCATCAAAATTAGAAATACGTGGTAAAGCTATCACTGCAATATCAATCATCTCTTTAGCAGATGTGAGCCGATTTTGTGCTTCAATCGCAACAGCATCTTCTTCGGGGATACCATGTTGATGAAGATACGGAATCACACCCAACACAGGGACATTTCCCCGTTCTTCTAATATCGTGATGCCATCTTCAAATAATCGGGGGTCACCTCGAAATTTATTAACAATAAACCCCTTGATAAGGTCGTTTTCATCGGGGTCTAATAACATCTGTGTACCGAGCAATTGAGCAAAAACACCACCACGATCGATATCACCTGCCAGCAAAACAGGTGACTGTGCATATTTCGCCATCGCCATATTGACCATATCACTTTGTTTAAGGTTCAGTTCGGCAGGACTACCCGCCCCTTCCATGATGATGAGATCGTATTCATCACGCAAGGTATCAAAAGCCGTTGTCACTTGCTCCCATAAAAATGCCTTGCGCTGGTAATAGTCGATTGCAGATAGGCTCTCCCATATTTTGCCATTGACGATGACCTGTGAGTGCATATCGGCTTCGGGTTTAAGTAAGACAGGATTCATTTGCACAGTGGGTTTAATGTTACAGGCGAGTGCTTGTGTATATTGGGAGCGTCCGATTTCTCCACCAGATAGCGTTACCCCTGCATTATTCGACATATTCTGTGCTTTAAAGGGTGCAACACGCATCCCCTGACGCGCATAGATGCGACACAATGCCGTTACGAGCACACTTTTCCCGACGGATGACATCGCCCCCTGTATCATCACTGTTTTAGCGACCATGTTGAACCTCCGTGATAGCAGAAAGTAACTTGGCATTGTCCTCAGGGGTGCGCGTTGCAATCCGAACATATTCGGGTAATCCGAATGATGTGCAGTCCCTGACCATAATTTTGTACTTGAGCAACTGAGATCGAAATAACTTGGCATCCCCCACATTGAGCAAGAAGTAATGTGTCTCAGAGTTGAGCGGGGCATAACCTAAATTTTGTAAGCCTGCAATCAGATGATTTTTGTCCTCATGCAATTGCTTGACAGTATCAGCTAACCATGTCCCAGACTCTAAGACAGCGATACCAGCGACTTGTGCTAGCGAATTAACATTCCATGCGGGACGTACGCGACGAATTGCCTCGATAATTTCAGGATGTCCAACCGCGTATCCCAGTCGCAATCCTGCTAAGGCATAATCTTTAGTGAGAGAAAAAACAGTTAGGAGATTATCGGCTGGTTTTGGCACAATCGAACCCATCCGATATTGAGGATCAACAAAGTTATAATAAGCGCAATCCATCACATAGAGCATATCAGGATGGGTCGATAGAAATTGGTTCACGCGATCATCAGGAATTATGAGACCTGTTGGATTGTTAGGATTACAGTGAAAGACGATTTTTGGAGTTTTCATCAACGCCATATAATCATCAATCTGCATATCAAATTGATTCTCAACTGTTGTTTTGGCTTTATGGATTGATGCCCCTGCTAATTTTGACACACGCTCATATTCACCAAAAGTTGGTTCAGTAATCAAAACCTTATCGTTCCGCTGAATGAATGCTATCGCAATTAGCATCAGTAATTCAGCCGTACCATTGCCAACAATGATATTCTCAATGCCACAGTTGTGACGCTCTGCCAGTTTATGGCGTAATGCGAGGCAGTCCTTATCGGGATAACGATCTAGTGCGACGTTACGAATTGCTTCATGAACTTGGGATGGTGGACCATAAGGATTACTATTGACGCTGAAATCAATAACATCATCATCCGACAGATTTAGATGGGCTAACTCATCATAATCAAATGCACCATGATATGTTAATGGGGTATCCATAACCTCAGGTTTCGGCTTAATCATCACGTCCGCCAATGAATAATCCTAACCCGATCACAAACATCCCACACGCTATCATCATGACCTGTCGCGCCTGACGAATATGTGTGATAGTTGGTAATGTTCCCCCATGATTGAGGGTATAATGATCAACTTTTTCGAGTTCAATATCTAATGCACCTGCCATCGCGCTCATAGGATGTCCTGCGTTAGGGCTTTCTGTTTTACCAGAATCCTGTTTCCAAATTGACCGTGCTTGTGGACGCACCGCTATGAATAACAAAGCTGTCAATCGAGCAGGAATGAGGTTCAACAGGTCATCAGTTCGCGCAAAAAATTTACCCAACCACTCACGCTCTATATCACGATAACCGAGCATCGCATCACCCGTGTTGATATAGCGATAAACTAAAGCTAGTGGAATATCCCCGATGGCGTACCAAACAAGCGGTGCGATCACCCCATCCGACGTATTTTCAGCAACAGACTCTACGACTGCCGCTGATATTTGGTGTTCATCTAGTTGTGATACATCTCGACTGACTAAGTGCCAGCTTAATAATCGACGCGCTTCGACTATATCCCCCGCTTGAAGGGCAACTTCAACTTCATGGGCGGCATGATCTAAGCCCTTCCAAGAAAACGTGGTTTTTAATAACCAACCATGCACTAATAATTGGATGGGATGCGGTAGTTTATTAGTCAGATGTAATGTCACGAAGCCGATCAAATAAACAATAGCACTTCCAACAAGCGTCATCCACATTCCATACAAAAATTGAGGTTCATTACCTGTTTGCGGCGCATGTTGGCGTAGGGTTGCGATCAGTCGTCCCATATAGGCGACAGGATGCCATCGATTAGCAGGCTCACCGCATAACCAATCTAACACAACAGCTATCCATAATACCTTGATCGCATTCCTCATTAAAACTCAATCCCTGCCCGCGCAGAAATGCCAGCATCATACGCATGTTTGATTTTGACCATTTCGGAAACGGTATCAGCGTAATCAATTAGAGCTTGAGGTGCGTTACGACCTGTGATAATTAGGTTCATTTCTTCAGGCTTATTTTCTTCTAGCCAGTTTATAACTTCCATTGTGTCTAACCAACCAAAATCCATAAGATAAGTAAACTCATCTAACACAACCATATCGTAATCGCCACTGATGATTTTTTGCTTGGCGATTTCCCAACCATGGAGTGCTTTGGATTGCGACTCATCAAGATCTTTGCTAGTCCATGTCCAACCATCACCTGTTTTGGTCGCATCTAGTCCAAGGTCGCGTAACCCACGAACTTCACCCCATTGCCCTCCTTCATGTTTAAGGAACTGCACGAGCGCAACTTTCTTTTTACGTCCCAGCATACGCAATATAACCCCTAATGAAGCTGTTGTTTTCCCCTTGCCATCACCTGTATTAATCAAGACTAGCCCTCGCTTAGTGCGATTACGCCGAATCTCACGTCGTTTCTCTCTTTGTTCATCGGTCTCTTGAATACCATCGGTAGCAGCAACAGTGACTAATTTGTCAGTCTCATCAGGAACATTTGTCATATCTTCGGGTTGTTCACAATTAGCAAGGACAGGATCACTTGTACGATAAAAAATAGCATCCTCAACTGGTTGATCGTTCTTGAGATGTTCTTCAACAATCCGCTTTAATAGGGCATTATCCACATGGTGATACCAGATACCTTCAGGATAAACCGCAATAATCGGTCCTCCCGTACAAATCCCTAAACATGGAATCGTAGACCGTTTAACACGGCAAGGATTACGCAGTTTACGTAAATCGCCTAATAATTCCCCCATTTTGGAAAATAATTGTTGTCCACTGGCATTCGGATCGCAAGATGATCCCGTACAAACTAAAACGTGACGTGTGAAAGGTTTCATTGTCGGTGCATTAGTCATATGATCTCACCTCAGCATTAGATATTTTTAGACATAGGTTATCGAGAAGCTGTTGAATTGAGTGGTGTAAGGTATATTGATTATCAGTACCTAAATACCAAATCGTTTCTTCCCCTTGTTGATCAATTTTGATATACCTTGCAGTTGGCGTATCTGCAATTGCAAAATGATTGCGTTCCAAAGCACGGCACGTCCAGATATACGGGATACCATTTCCTTGTACATAAATAGAAGTACGGTCTGCGGTATTTGCCCCAAATGTACCTGTGCGCTTATCAAACGTAATGCCCTCACTACGGAAGGTCTCCTCAAAGGCATCACTCAAGATTAAGTCTTCTGGCGTGCCTGATCGAATCTGCCCGCCCGCCATCAACCACAGCGTATCCGTAGAGCGTAAAGCAAGGTCGAGATCATGTGTCGATAGTAAAATAGCGCGGTTGGTCTCATGCGCGAGGTGCTTGAGCAGATGCATTGTTTCGACACGGCGTGGTAAATCCAGATACGCTGTCGGTTCATCAAGCAAAATCACATCCGATTCTTGCGCTAAGGCACGGGCAATCATCAGCTTTTGGCGTTGTCCGTCACTGAGTTCCATTACAGGTTTATCAGCAATATCACTGGCATGAACAGCATCTACCGCCCACCGTATCACCGCTTCATCATATTGAGATAGTCGTCCTGTCCAATTGGTGTAGGGATGTCGTCCGAGTGCCACCAACGCATACCCATTCATCAATCCGATGTTGGGGCGATCTGTCAGTACCACACTCATGTGTCTGGCTAAATCCCTTGATTTGATGTGATGAGCATCTTCGCCAGCTA
>Ga0070729_10006484_pt1 | contig 11522 bp, 8 predicted proteins | sample tdDd472_FD_66725 | JGI IMG/M metagenome (GOLD analysis project Ga0070729, IMG submission 66725) | Marine sediment microbial communities from the Atlantic coast under amendment with organic carbon and nitrate - tdDd47.2 | ecosystem: Environmental > Aquatic > Marine > Coastal > Sediment | place...
TTCAAAAAATCGATCTCGGCGCCTATATCCAGCGTCTGAGTGATGCCCTTTTCCAAACCTGTTCCGACCGGGTCGGCATGGTCGGTCTCAAGACCCGGATATCGGATGTGGCTGTGAACATCGATGTGGCCATCCCCTGCGGTCTGATTCTCAACGAGCTGATCGGAAACTCCCTCGAGCACGCATTTCCTGAAGGGGGGCCGGGTGAGATCGTTGTCGCTCTGAATGCGTGTGGGGACGGTCGGGTGGAGCTGGCGGTGACGGACAACGGAGTCGGATCCCAGCGGGACGTCGACGCCGATCGAAGAGGAGGCTTTGGCATGCAGTTGGTGGAATTGCTGGCGAAACAGCTTGCCGCCGACCTCGAGATGCGCTGGGATCACGGGGCCGATATCCGGGTTCGATTTTCGCCCGAGTATTAATAACCCCCTCTGCTAGAGTGGTGTTCATCGCGTTTGGAGATCACCCGTAAGAAAGAGGCTTCATTGCCGCAGAAATCGATTCTCATCGTCGAGGACGAGGCCCTCGTGGCCAAGGACGTTCAGAATCGACTGACCTCGCAGGGCTACGGCATCGCCGGCTGGGTGATCTCTGGTGAAGAAGCGATAGCCGAGGCCGAAAAATCTTCTCCCGATCTCGTGCTGATGGATATCCACCTCAAGGGTTCGATCGATGGAATCGAGGCCGCGGAACGGATTCGAGAGTACAACGATATTCCGGTTGTGTTTGTCACCGCCCTCGCCGATGACGATACCCTCAGCCGAGCGAAGGTGGCGGATCCCTTTGGATTCATTCTCAAGCCGTTTTCGGAGCGCGATCTCCACTCCACCATCGAGATCGCTCTCTACAAGCACGAGCTTGACCGCTCGCTGAGGGATCAGCAGGCTTTCCTGAGCGCCGTCTTCGAGGGGGTTCCCTGCTCGATCGTCATTCTCGATAACGATCATCGCATCCGGATGGTCAACCGCGAATTTGTCGAAGCGTTCGGCCTGACCGCTGCCGAGAGCTTCAATACCTGCATCGGGGATGTGTTGGGTTGTTCGATCGCCTTGGAAAGCCCCGGGAGGTGCGGCACCCTGGACGGTTGCGAGGGATGCAAGGTCCATATTGCAACCAAGACCGCGATCGACGGTCATACGACCAAGAAGGTCCACTGCCAGATCGAGTCTCGTGACTCCAAATATTCGAGACAACTGACGCTTCAGCTCAGTTCGGCCGCCCTGAATCACCGGGGAGAGAACCTGGCGATCCTCATTCTTGAAGACATCACCGAACTCACCGGTCTTCGCCGGCTCCTGACTGCCGAAAAGTCCTTCGCCGGAATCGTGGGAGCGGCGCCCGCAATGATCGAGATCTTCAATACCATCAAGGAGATCGCCGACCTCAACATCCCCGCCATGGTGCTTGGTGAGAGTGGCACCGGCAAGGAACTCGTGGCCGGTGCGATCCACGCTCAGGGGACCCGGTCGAGAAAAGCGTTTGTCGCTGTGAACTGTGGTGCAATCCCTGACGGTCTCCTCGAAAGCGAGCTTTTTGGTCATGAAAGAGGTGCATTCACTGGTGCGGTCCGGGAGCGCAGGGGAAGGTTCCAACTCGCCAACGGCGGCACCATCTTCCTCGACGAGATCGGCGATTTGAGTCAGGCAATGCAGGTCAAACTTCTCAGAGTCCTGCAGGATGGGACCTTCCAAAGAGTGGGAGGCGAGAAAACCGTTACCGTCGATGTGCGTGTGGTTTGCGCGACCAACAAGGACCTCATGCATGAGGTCGAGGTGGGCAACTTCAGGGAGGACCTGTATTACCGGCTCTGCGTCGTACCGATCACGTTGCCACCGTTGCGGGATCGCATCGAGGACCTGCCGCTGATCTCCGAGTTCATTGTCGAGAAGGAGTCGGCGATCAGCGGAGGGAGACTGGTCGCGCTTTCGTCAGATGTTCTCAAGGTCTTCATGGCCTATGCGTGGCCCGGAAATATTCGAGAACTCCAGAACGCCATTCGCTACGCCTTCATCAAGTGCATGGAGGGTGAGATCCTGCCGGAACACCTTCCCCCGAGCTTTCGTGCCGTGACAGCCAAGGTGTTCCCACCCAAGAGGGAGAGGAGTTCCTTGAACAAGGATGCGGTTGTTGAGGCTCTCGGGATAGCCGAAGGCAATCGGTCGGATGCTGCCAGGAGACTCGATGTGTCCCGTTCCACCTTGTATCGGTTCCTCGCTGAGAATCCAGATGTGGTTCCCGAAGCTTGAGCCGTCGTCTACGCACCCTGTATTGATTCCGCCGGTAGATCGAAACAGCTGTTGATGCTCGCCGCGAATCGGAACTGAAATGCGGTTTCCTCGATCTTCAGTGCTCGGAGTACGTCGGCTCGCGCGCTGGTTCCGAGTTCGAGGGCGGGGGTTTCGGAAGTCAGCCCCTTTTTCCACAGCAGGCTCGGGTTGGTGTTGACCGCGAAGTCTCCCTTGAAGCAGGTCCGACTCTTAAGAAGCTCCCCGTCGAGGATGCTGTAGAGGTGGCCCGTCTCGTCGAAATGCTTGGCCGATCCCGACCGCGGCACCGAGAGCTTGAAGTAGATCTCTCCATCGTTATCTCTGGCTGTGGTGGTGCATTGTTTTCCGTCGGTGGAAATCTCGATCTCTTCCACGATCTTCGGTAGACCCCAGATTTTGCGGCCGCGGATCTGATTCTCCAATGAGGTCACGGGCATGGAAAAGACGTAGTAGCCCTTTTTCTTGAAATCAAGGACGAGGGGCAGCAAGGGTGGAGCCCAGTCGGCATCGACCATGATCGGGATCGTCATGGCGATCTCGTTGTAAGGGCCGATGTTCATCACCTTGGCGTACTCGTAGCACGAGAAGATGACCACGGACCGCCCTCCGGGCATCTTCACCGGCTGCATGGACGGGTGGGGCATCATCGCCTCGGCCGATTTGTAGTCGCAGAGAAAAATGGCGATGGCGCAGGTCACATCCGCATAGAAGGTGGGGAAGGAATAGGTCTTGAACCGCCCGCCGCCCAGATCCAGTGGAGCCGGAGCAGGGCGGGGGGAGAACCGACGGAAGAAGGCATCGGTGAACAACCCGGCGTTGTCGACGAGATCCGGTTCGATGTGAGTGTTCGGTTTCACAGCAATATCCCCATCCTGCTTGGCGGTGAGCCGAGATGAAATACCGAATCTGGGTTACATCGACCCCTCATCCGGGTCGAAAATCGATCACTCCGGAAAACCCTCAAACCGTTGCGATCACCGCCATGAACCAGTGCACATCGATGAAATCCTTCGCCCCGATGGGCTCCAACCGCTTCTGAAGATTGGTTGCAAGGTGAAGGAGCCGCTCGTAGGTCCACCAGTTTGGGGTCGTCGAATATCGAAGGTCGTAGTTCAGACGTGCCGCGCATTTCTGGACAACGGTTGGTTTGAACTCGAAGTGGTGTTCGGGGCGAGCGACAAAGGGGAACTGGGTCAGAACAGACCAGTTGGTGCTGCGGCTGCCGGGTTCCGTTTCCATCAACAGATCCACCGCGTCGATCAACTTCTGATAGCTTGCCTGGTTAGGTTCGGCGTCGGCGGCGACCGCCATCAGGGCCCGGAGCAACTGCCCGTTCTCGTCGTTCTTGAGCCCCCGCTTGAGAGTTGCCCTTTCCTGAGAACTCAGGAGATCGAGCTTGGCGTCGATCTTGATGAGCCGTTTGCCGGCCTCGGCGAGGTCTCCCGCATCGAGGAGTTCGTCGCCCTGACCGTCGCCCAGGGTGTTCACCCACATTTCGTGGGCTTTGAGCTTTGGCGCCCGCTGCTCATCGATGTATTTCTGGTTGGCGAAGGCGGCGGGTTGTTTGTCGATAAACGCCTGGACCGCCTGGTCGAGGCTCAGCCTCGGTTTGCGCAATCCCTTGAATTTGCCGTTATCAAAGACCGGCAGGTTGTCGAGCATGAAGTCGGTCTGTTCGTCGGCGATCTCGAGGGCGATGACACTGGTGGAAATCGTCTTGACCGCGTCGTTCGGTTTGACCTCTTCGAGATCCCGGAAATACAACGTTACGTTGCCGCCGCCGCCCACCGAGAGCGCCTTGGCCGGACCCCAAGCGGGTCGTTTGGGATGATGAACAATGGTACCGACCTCGATCTTCTGATCAGTCACGAGCACTCCTTTTTGATGCGATCAATGATGCTTCAGAGTCGAGTCGATCGGGGTCGTGTCCCTCGTGCCGTTGGGGAACAAAACGATTGGCGACCGAAATTCGACCATCCCCAACCTACAACAGCGCGCCCGAAAGTGCTCGATTTCTTTGCGGAATTTTTTCGGGAGCGGGACTTCGGGTGTCGGCAGGAGGGAGAATCGGCAGCTTTTCCGGCCGTCTTCAAAGAGCCTCCCTCCTCGATCACGGGCTTCAGTCGACAACTGGCGAAAAAAGCGGGCTAGAATTGCCGAGGAGGCGTCAATGATGAGGATTCTCCGAGGCTCGCTCAGATTCGCGGCAGCGATGTGCATGCTCCTGACGGTCATTCAGTGTGCCGATCAACCGGATGTGAAGACCGCGCCGCCTGAGATCAGCGCTGCCGCGGTGGAAATCAGCGGGTGGCACCGGGAGTACGAACCGGAGATCTATGTCGGCGACTCGCTCTTCGAGCTCATCAACGGCGGCGCCGAGGTCTACCACCGTTTCGGTTTCACTCAGGCGCTCGCGACGCAGTACGCCGATGACGCCGGGCGGTCGATCTCCCTCGAGGTCTTTGAAATGAGGAATGTCGAGGGAGCCGAGAGCATCTATTCGGATAAGACGGGGGGCTCGGGCGAGCCGCTTCAGATTGGCGACGAGGCGGCGGGTGAGGACTACTACCTCAACTTTCGGTCGGGTCGATTCCTCGTCACCATCACCGGTTTCGACAGTGAACCGGAAACCACGGATGGGATCCTGCTACTGGCCCGTGCGGTGGCGAAACAGCTTGGGGGAGTGTCATGAAAAGCGGAATCACACGGCGGCGATTCATTAAGACCGGCGCAGCGGTTGGAGCGACGGTGTCCGTGGGCGGCGGGTTGTTCGGCGAGTACTGCACCGAAGCTGCGGCCGACGAGACTGCCGCCATCGGTGGTCTGGCGGCAGTGACTGGTCCCGACGGGTTCGCAAACACAATCGCTGCGGTTGAGGCAGTGGGTGGGATGGCTCGTTTCGTGTCCAAGGGATCGAGCGTGGTTATCAATGCCAACACTGCGTTCAAGCACCGCGGGAGCATCGTCGACCCGGGGGTGCTGCTCGCGACACTCAAGCTCTGCTCAGATGCGGGCGCCAAGGAAATGTGGCTCATCAAGGGCGCCAAAGACGGTTTCTGGGACCGCTGCGAACGTGCGGCGGATTTTCCGGGTTTGATCGACAGCGCCAACGTCTCCGAGCGCGAGATGAAAGTGGTGGAGATTACCGGCGGAGTCGCGCTCAAACAGGCGCATGTGGATCGCCGCCTTCTCGATGCCGACCACTACCTCGATCTGACCATCGCCAAACACCACAAGGGTTGTGAGTTCACCGGTGCGCTCAAGAACACCATGGGCGCCTGTCCGCACGATCCGACCTGCCGATTCTTCCACGTTGGTAACAACCCCGATTCCGAGGACTGGTACCCGGATCTGAACCATCTCTCGCAATGCGTCGCCGATCTCAACCTGGTTCGGCGACCCGACCTCTGCATCCTCGACGCCGGGGAGATCCTGACGACCAACGGGCCCTTTGGTCCGGGCAAACTGGCCAACCCTCAGGCGGTGGTGGCCTCGGCCGACATGGTGGCCATCGATGCCTATGGAGTGCGTTATCTCGGTCTCGAACCGGAGGCCGTTCCGATGATCGCGATGGCCGAGAAGCACGGTCTCGGCACCGCGGACCTCACGAAGATCGGGGTGAGGGAGATCGCGCTGGGTTGATCGGCTTTGCTGCTTCGTTCCCTATGACACGCACCCTGTCACCCTGAGCACCGCCACGCCCCGAGGGGGCGCCCACTCATGGAAGGAACAGCGGAAGACTCGCCTGAACGATTTCAGTTCGAGGTCTTTTCGGCGAACGAACAGAGTGGACTGAGAGATCCGTTGCCATCCGTTCCGAAATCAGTAGCGAAGCCCCACCAGCAGGTTGGGACGTCGCCACGAAGTCAAAACTCGATCCGGTATGAGACTCCACTCAGTCAAAGATCCGTGATCATCCGTGTAATCCGTGTCCCATTGCGATGGAATAGAGCCCCCGGTCGATCACCGCGCATTCGGGAGCCAGACGCTTGTCGTAAAAGCGTAACGTCGCAACGGAATAGGACACGGATGCACACGGATCTGCACGGATTTTTCTTGAAGTTGGGATCGCTCTCTTCATCGGCCGTTGACTTCGTAGGGTCTTGCTTGGATACCTGTTGGGCTCTCATCGGATTTCGGAACGGATTTACACCGATGCGCCGCTCTTCTAGGGCTCCGGAGGACCGTCAAATCGATGCAGCGGTGATCAGGCACAACTATCTCAGTGAAAACCGCTTACGGAGAACGGGTGTATTCGCTCTTTGGGAGGTAGAGTTGATTCGGTATGCACACCAATACGGGGTTGGTCAGAAGACCCAAGACAGTTTGGTGAAGAGGGTGTCCCCTTGGCTTGACACCTCGCCGACATCGGATGTTCCGCGCTGGTAGGCGACCTGGATCGAACCGAACGGCGGTTTGAATCGCCATACCCAGACGGCCTGGATATTGAGCTTGTCCACTGCGGTGTTGGTCTGCAGGAAGAGCTTGATGAAGAGATCGGGGTTGAAGTTGTAGACCCCGTTGAAGACGTGGATCCAGGTGGTCTCGAGTTCTGGATCGGGATCGAGTTCGAGACGGGTCGCCGAGTACTCGAGCCGCAGACGATCACCGAAAGCCCACTCGGCCTCGACGCCGTAGAGGCGAAGATCGCTGTCGAAATTGACCCCAGTGCCGGCGAAGGCTTTGACCGAGCGGCCGTCGCGGCTGTCCCAGCCGCCTTCGATCTGGACCTGGTTGTTGCGGTAGCCCTTCTCGAAGAGCTGGTAGTCCTCCAGGTAGTCAATCTCGATCTCCCACCCGCTGCGAAAGACCAGATTGACCTCGCTGTCGAACTCCCAGCTCCTGAGTTCGCCATTCTGGCCGTCAAAGCGGTTGTAGTTGGCTTCAGCCTTGATCTTCTCGACGGTCCCTTGCTCGAACCAGAAGTTGTGGGAGAGGTTGGTGTCGAACTCCCGGCGATCGTCGTCCTTGAGAAATCCGACGGCGTTGAAGTCGTCCTTGATGTTCCGGTCGAGGTTGGTGTATCGGATGTGGAAGTGAGTAGTGGAGCTGTCGTAGGCGGGACGAAGGAACCATGCGAGGCCGCCGTCCGCGGTGGGTCCGTTGATCCGGAGGAACTGACCGGTCAGACCGAGGGTTTCGCTGAAGAAGAGCGTCGTGTCGAAACCGATGGAACCCTGATCGGTTGAGCCCATGCGCCGGTTGGCGCCGAGAAAACCGACGTTCGAGCCTCGCGGCAGGCTGTACTGGAGCCGCACGATGCCGTAGTCGGCCCTTTGGGTCGCACCGTCATCTGAGACCACGCGGTCCTCGGATGTGGCGATGGCGCCGTACTCCATCTTCCCGGCGGTTCCGGTGGCCTTGCCGCCCCACGTGATGTTGCCGATTCGGCGGCTGTAGAACTGTCGAATACGCTGAGAGTAGCGTTCGGCGCCCTCGAGGAAGAAGGGCCGTTTTTCGGGGATGAAGAGCTCGAAACGGGTGAGATTGATCACCTCGACATCGGCTTCAATCAAGGCGAAGTCGGGGTTGACGGTGAGATCGACACCGATGGCGCTCGACGGGCGCCAACGGAAGTCGCCGCCGACTTCGAAGTCGGTGTCGCCGGAGTCGTTGACGATGGCGAGACCGTATGGGATGGCCTGCCAGGTCTTGTCGGCGCTCCTCTGCAGTTGGAGGCTTGTCAGCGTGCCGAAGCTCGAGACCCGCCAGACGTCCTCGGTGTGGCCGGCCCAGAGTGAGGTTTCCAGCCGCCGTGGAACCGTTCGAAGGAAGTTCAGACCCCAGCTTCGATCTTCTCCGGAGGGAAACCTCAGGACGGCGAAGGGGATCTCAAACTCCGTCGTCCAACGATCGCCGGAGCGTTGAGCTGCGCACTTCCACTCGGAATCCCAGAGTTTGTCGACGGTGCGGCCGTTGTCGGCGATGCGAGCGTCCCACTGGGTCGCCAGGGCGTTGGTCGAGAATACATAGCCGGTGCGGCGGTCGGAGAAGGTGTCGAGGAGGACCGCAACCGAGTCGTCGCCATTCATCGAGCCGTCACGCCGGGTGACGGCCGCCGCCAGGCGCTCGGGATTCGGGTCGAAGGCCTCGATGGCGACATAGATTGCCGTCTCGGTCTGGGCGATCCGAACCACGGTCCGAAATGGGGAGGGTTGGCCGGTCTCGGGCTCGAACTGGATGAAGGGAGTGTCGAGGACCGGTACCCCCCGCCATTCGTCATCGGAGATCCTGCCGTCAATCTCGGGAGCTTGTTCCAGCGTGGTGATCTGAGTCGTCGGGCGTTCCTGAGCGTGACCGGTGATCGCCGCGAAGATGAGGACACAGCCAGTGACGCAGTGGAAAGGTCCTCTTTTCATCTTGATGTTGATACACCCGTTGTCCGGCCGCGTCAACGGGTTTGTGGTGGTTGGCTGTCGGGATATTCCTATCTACAACTCACTCTCCATGGGGACCGCCTTCATGACGTTCAACATGAATCGGTCCCACCCCTTGGAGTGGGGTTCCTTGGTCCAGACGACGGACTCGCCGTCGGGGCCGTCGGCGGTCCACCGCAGCTTGCCCTTTTCATCGACAGTCACCCGGTAGCTGTTGGCGGGGTCGAGGCCGGACAGCAGGAACTCCCGAACCTTGGCGCCGAACTCAGCGCTGTCGATGAGCAGGCCGATCTCCGAATTCCAGATCCGCGATCTTGGGTCCATGTTGTACGAACCGATGAGGCTCAACCGTCCATCGACCACAAAGGACTTCGTGTGGATCCCGGCGTGCGAGCTTTCGATGCGCTCTCCCGCGTCCTGCTCTTTGAAGTATTCGAGCAACTCGGGATCCGGGCGGAATTCGTGCAGCTCGACACCGGCCTCGATCATGCGTTTACGGTACTTCTTGTAGTGGGCGTGAACCGAGCTGTGGTTGTTGCTCTTCATGGAGTTGGTCAGGATCCGCACCCGCACACCCCGCTTGGTCGCCTCGGCCGTCAGGGCAATGCCTTCCTTGCTGGGGATCAGATACGCGGTCTCGACCAGGAAGTCGTGTTCGGCCTCATTGATCAGCCGGTTGGTCAGTTGGGTAAAGACCGACTCAGAACCGCCCTGAAACCGATCGAGGGAGTCGATGATGATCTCGGTTGTTGCCCAGACCATTTCATCTGCCAATTCTTTCAGAGCTTCTCGAATCTCCGGGGGATCTAGGGGCACCGTGTAGGGGAGAGCGCCCAGTTGATCGAGCGAGGCCTCGAGTTCCTCCCTGCCTTGGGCGAGCGCGTCATCGGTGGCCGGTTTCTTTGCGAGCGCCGTGATTGGAACCGCGGCGGGGCTGTTCCAGTACATATCGAACGCCCCACCGGCGTCTCTTGCGGCCGGTCCGACGGCGAGGACATCGAGATCGCGGAAGTTGAGTTCGGGATGGACCCCGAAGTAGTCGTCCCCGATGTTGCGTCCGCCGAGCACCGCCACCGCGCTGTCGACGAGGAAGATCTTGTTGTGCATCCGGTGGTTGAGTTTGCCCTTGTGATAGACAAAATTGGCCCAACGTCCCGTGCCGCGATTGCCGATGGGGTTGTAGATCCTGACCTCCATGTTCGGGTGGCTGTCGAGGCTCTCGTAAGTGACGTCCCGGCCGGTGTGATAAATGTCGTCGATGAGCAGCCGCACCTTGACCCCTCGGTCCGCAGCCTGAAGGGCGCGGAAGATCAAGAGTTGTCCAGTGAGATCCCCATTCCACAGGTAGTACTGCATGTCGAGGGTTTTTGTCGCGAGATCCGCAAAGCCGAAGCGGGCGTTGAAGGCCTCGTGCGGGTTGTTGAGCAGGCGGACCCCCGAGAGGGAGGGATCGTCCGGTGCAAAATCGTCAAAGAACGTCCCCAATTCTGTCTGTTCCGGGTGTTGCCAGCTCCGGCTGGGGATCTGTTCGAAATCCGATGGGATCGAGGCGCAGGCGATCGACATCGTCAATGAGAGACTGGTCAACAGGACTCGAAGGGTGGTCGGCTGCATCGGGAAACCCTAGCACGCGAGCACCCTTCACCTAGGGATCGCGGTACACTGCGCTCCCGGAGGAAATATGAGCCTGACTCTCGATCGCGCGCTGGCTGAAGCGATTCTCGGTATTGACACCGTGTGGGGTGGGGATGTGATGAACCCATCGGGCACGGGGCGTTTCATCGCCGATTCGTGGTTCTCCGATGAGGAGCTGCCCAAGAGCTACACCGATGCCACGGCCGCCGCGGTGCGTGCCGCGGGCGGGCTCTCGGCCGACGAAGTGGATCAACCCGCCATCGCGGCCTATCTCGAGGCCGTCGATCTGCGCCAGGCGCTCGATGTGGTCGCCGAGACGGGTGCGGCTCAGCCGGGAGGACGAGGTCCGTTCCTCGCAGGTCTCGCAACCTGTCTCGATGTGATGTGGGATCTGGCCATGGAAGCCCTCGACCGCGGTGAGCCTGTGCCGTATGCCCGTTCGGTCGAGGCATCCACCGGCCAAGCGCCCACGCCATCGGATCCTTCGGCCAAGGTCGCGGCACTCACCGGGCTGCTCGACGACGCCGGCTACTCGACCGAGGGATCGGTGCTCGACGCCGCCGACGCGTGGAGGCAGGACCGGATGACCCCATCGGCCTCCATCGGTTCCCTGGCCCGAGCGCTCATCGCCGAACTCCAGGCCGGGACCGCGGCCCACGTCATGCCCTACCTTCCAGAGGACATGCAAGGCGTGCCGCGCGCCAATGTCGAATTCCTACCCATCAAGGACGCCTGGTTTTCGGGCTCCATGAATTATCTCGGGCGAGCACGGACTCCCGACGGCAAGCCTCTTTACGACGCGAGCTACGAGATCAACGCCTCGCTCGAGATCTCGATCCCCGAGTTTATGCATCTGGTGAGCCACGAGGTGGTGCCCGGCCACGTCATGACCTTCGCCTATGTCCAACACCTCTATGTCCTCGGCAAGGTCGGTTTCGAAGGCACCATGCTGACCATGAATTCGCGTTACTCGACCCTCGCCGAAGGGATCGCCAACAACGCTATGCTGATGGCATTCGGGGTGACCGAGGTCGGCGACCTGCCCGACAGCGATCTTCAGATCGGAACGCTGCTCTCGCTCCTTCAGGACGACGCCAAGAACCAGGCCTCTTACCTCACCTGGGGCGAGGGTCTGGCGCAGCCCGCGGTGGCGACGGCCCTTCGACGCGATTTCCTCGTTTCGGAGGAACGGGCCGGCAAGCTGTCGGGCCCGTGGGCGAATCACCCCATCCTCGGTCGGATG
>Ga0070729_10006486_pt1 | contig 11518 bp, 9 predicted proteins | sample tdDd472_FD_66725 | JGI IMG/M metagenome (GOLD analysis project Ga0070729, IMG submission 66725) | Marine sediment microbial communities from the Atlantic coast under amendment with organic carbon and nitrate - tdDd47.2 | ecosystem: Environmental > Aquatic > Marine > Coastal > Sediment | place...
TGCAAGGCATTGCGGAACTCAAGCGACGCTTTGTCGAAGCTTTCCTGCTCCAGCAGTTCGATGCCGCTTTCGTAATGGTTCTGAAGGCGTTCTTCCGGGGAATCGCAGGCAGCGAGAATGATAGCGAACGATAAGCCCAGTAAAACACCCTTAAGGAGTCCCTTGCACGATTTAAAGGAACCACCGCAATTCTTAGATTTTTTCACAACCACCTCGGAGTCTAGAATGGAAATGAAAGTGGGCATAAGCACTGCATTCTTCAACAATACTTAAAGGCTCACAGTCCGCCACGAGGTTCATAGTACAGAACCATCCACACTGTCCAAGAGTTTGGATCATAATGGAGTATCCTAAACTCACTAAATCTGATCCGGCAGCTTCTCATCTGAAGTGCACCACGTTTAGCGCAAGCATAAACGTCGGAAGACGTGCTCTGTTCTCGTAAACTAGGACCGTTTTGAGCTACTTGGTTGCTTAAAATGCCGATAGACTCATGGTACTCTAATAGGATCGCTGAGCTCTACGCCATCGAAAAGGAGGTCTGCGGCAAGCTACTCGACGAGCAGGTGCGCGTGGGACAGGCGAGGTCGAAGCCGATCCTTGAGGACCTGGAAGCGTGGCTTGCCCAGCAACTCACTCGAATATCCGGCAAAACCCCTCTCGCCGGGGCGATCCGTTATGCCATCACGAGATTGAAGCGGCTCAGGCCCTATCTCGACCAGGGCACTCTGGAGTTGGATAATAACACGGCCGAACGGGCCATGCGCGGCATCGCGGTCGGGCGTAAGAACTGGCTGTTCGCCGGGTCCGAAGGTGGCGGTCGCTCGGCCGCTATCGCCTATACCCTCATTGAAACGGCTAAGCTGAATGCCGTCGATCCGCAGGCCCGGCTGACCGATGTGCTCGGCCGCATCGCGGATCACAAGATCATCCGAATCGACGAACTCCTGCCCTGGCGTTACGCTCAGACCGGATCGTAACCCACCCACGATGTCCGCGGTAGGGCGGGCTCACCGGACGGCTACGAATGACAAGGAGATGCTCGAGGATGTCATCAAGCGTTACCTAGTGCGGTATCAGCCAAAACCCTTCGGCATGACTCTGAACTTCTTCTTAACCGGGCGTATCTGTTCATCGCGGTGTTCATCGGTCGGTTCCAAGTAGAATGCTTGAAAAGCGACTGTTTAGTGGGTCTTGCCGACGCGGCTGAAAAGGCAGAGGCTTGGGTTAGTGAATGCAAAGGAACGGCTGCATGGTGCCATTAAGAACATGGTGACGCTGAATCTACCATCACACGTAACAGCAACTTATGGTTAAAAAAGCATCGGAGAATTCAACAACCGTAGAAGGTCATTTGGACGATGGATCAGATGGAATATCAAAAGTAACGGGCACTCCAAGAAACGTTTCTATTGAGTTCAGTACAATTATTATATTAATCATAAAGCTCTTGAGGATGGATTTTAATAGAAAACATGCACAATGACAAAGTATCCTGAGATATCGATTATCATTGTCAGTTACAATACCAAGTGCATGACACTGGAATGTCTCCGCTCGCTTTTTGCTGAAACGACCGATCTGCTCTACGAAGTTCTAGTATTGGACAATGCGTCAACAGACGGTTCGGCCGAAGCGATTGAGGCGGAATTCGGAAATAGGATTGTACTCGAGAAGTCCAACATCAACTATGGTTTCGCTGGCGGCAACAACAGGATGGCGAGTCACGCCAAAGGTAAATACATCCTGCTGCTGAACCCCGACACGATCGTACTGGACGGAGCCGTTCAGAGACTGGTCGCCTTTGCCAAGAGAAAGCCGACGGCGGGAATCTGGGGTGGCCGCACTCTGTTCGGCGATCACAGTTTGAACCCAACCTCGTGCTGGGGTGATCAAACATTGTGGACTCTGATCCTGGCCGCAAGCGGATTATCGTCATTGTTTCGAAATAGTGGGGTTTTCAATCCGGAGGCGTTGGGGGGATGGGATCGTAACGGGGAACGCGACGTTGATATTGTGACGGGGTGTTTTTTCCTAATAACGCGCGAATTATGGGACACAGTCGGCGGCTTCGACGAAACGTTTTTCATGTACGGTGAGGAGGCCGATCTTTGCCTGCGGGCACGGGCTTTAGGCGCCGCCCCCACAGTCACGTCCGATGCTACGATCATACACTATGGTGGCGCTTCGGAAAAAGTTCCGGCTGACAAATACATCAAACTACTTCGGGCGAAGTCGCTGTTGATTGTACGCCATTTCCCGCCGTATTTGTGCGATATCGGTAATTGGTTACTTTCAATGTGGCCATTCACACGGAGCCTTGCACACCGGATTCTTGCCGCGCTTGGTAGAAAGCCGTCGGAAGAAAACGCTAAGCTTTGGCGGGAGGTCTGGAGGCGTCGTTCAGAATGGAAAAACGTCGGAGCAGAAAAATGTCCTGACTAGAACAGGCGGCGTGAGATTTTCATGATAACCAACTTTCTCGGCATAGTCTGCGCAATCGACTGTGACCGTTGTCAGTGCTCGGTTTAGGCCTTCGCTCCATATACTGTCAGTTACGCTGAGGTTAAGTGCTTGCGGGAAAATGAACTTGTCTGTTGGTTGACAGGATCGCTTTCCGCAGCGCGGCACATTGCCTTGACGGACATTATTCAGCGCAACTAGCGTCTGATCACAAGTCTTACCCAGGAGGGCACATGTGCGGAATTGCAGGTTGGGTTGGCCCCAATATTGGGAGCGAAGCCCTTTACCGGATGACAGAGGCGATCAGTCATCGTGGACCGGACGGCTTCGGCCATGAATTCCTGCCCGTCGGTGGCAACTCTGTCGCCGCGTTTGGGCATAGGCGCCTTTCAATCATCGACCTTGCCGGTGGCACCCAACCGATGCACAGCATCGACAAGCGCTTCACGGTAACTTTTAACGGTGAGATATATAACTATATCGAGCTCCGCGAGGAACTCTTGCAACTCGGCGCGAGCTTCGCGACGGTTTCAGATACTGAAGTGATCGTTGAAGCATGGCGTGCTTGGGGAACGGGTTGTCTTACACGGTTTCGCGGCATGTTCGCTTTCGCTTTGCACGACAATGAAACGCGGCAGGTCTATCTAGCTCGTGACCCTTTCGGCAAGAAGCCCGTATTCTACTTTCGGACACGAAGCAGTGATACGCCGCTGCTAGTCTTCTGCTCGGAAATCGCCGGGCTGCTGGAACATCCGTATGTAAGCGCGGAGTTGAACGAGCGGGCGGTTTGGGAATACCTGATCTGGCGCTTCGTGCCAGGCCCCGAGACCTTCTTCAAAGGGATCGCGAAGCTTCCCCCTGCCAGCGTTATGACCATTAGCGAGGACGGCGATACGGTCGAAAGATACTGGACACCGCCTGAGCAATGCGAAAAACGTGCGCCAGCCCCGAAGGATCCGATCGGGGAATTCTTAGAGGTTTTCGATGAGTCCGTTCGACTGCGATTGCGGGCGGACGTGCCGATCGGCGCATTCCTATCGAGCGGCTTAGATTCAGCGTCAATCGTCGCATCACTCGTCCATTTGGGTGCGCAGGACGTTCGGACCTACTCAATCGGGTATCGAGGCGATCCTGGATCAGAATTAAAGGCAGCGGCAGAGACAGCGGCCGCCATTGGCACACAGCACCAGTCCATGGAATTCGATTCGGACGATATTGAAACCCTGATCCCAGAACTTAGCAGACATTTGGGTGCGCCAATTGCGGAAACGGCTTGTATACCAATTTACTTAATGTCGAAAGAGTCGGCGAAGCACGAAAAGGTAATTCTATCTGGCGAAGGCGCGGATGAATTGTTTGGTGGTTATCCAAAATACCGGGTTGAAAAAATGGTCGGCGGACTACCGACCTTCCTGGTTTCCATACTAGGCCATGCGCTTTTTGCCGGTACATCAATGGTGCCGTTTGAGATGCGGCGGCTCCGCATCGCGGCACGTGCCTTGCGCAGTGGCGACGTCAGATCGCGCATGATTGCCTGGTTCGGCGCGTTGAGCCCCAAGGAGCGGGAAGCCATTTGGCTCGGCCAACCTATGACATCGGAATACTCCAACGTGCCTTTCGAACCTGCCACGTCGAGTACTGCGTTGAGGCGTGTTCTGCATTTCGATCAGACATCCTGGTTGCCGGACAATTTGCTCGAGCGCATAGACATGATGACAATGGCGGCGTCTTTGGAAGCTAGAACGCCATTTATGGACGTCAAGCTTGCGGAGTTTTCCGCGTCCTTGCCCGACGAGTGGAGAATAAACGGGTCCACCACCAAACGGATCATTCGTGAGGCGCTTGGCCCGCGTCTGCCGCAAGCAGTGCTCACCCGGCCAAAGATCGGTTTCCGGCTTCCGGTCGACGAATGGTTCCGGGGGCCTCTTCGTGATCCGTTCGACGAGTTGGTTCTGTCGTCCGATTCTCGCGTTGGGCGGTTTATCGACTTGGAATATGTTGGTCGGATGGCACGCGAACATCAAAGCAAACGCGTGAACAGCGATAAGTCACTATGGTCGTTGTATGCGCTGGAGGTGTTCTTGCGGGAGTTCTTCTGATGTCCGACGATAGTCTGATCTCTGTCGTGATACCCCACCTCAATCAGGAAGAGGCTCTGGGACGCTGTCTAGAGTCTCTCTACAGCCAGCAAAACGTTCGTTCAAAGTTTCAGATAATTATTGCGGACAATGGGTCGCCCACTTTGCCCAGCTACCCGCCGAATGCATCTATTGACGTTGCCCTAATCCAAGAAAAGACACCGGGCCCCGGCCCGGCAAGAAACGCCGGCGTAGCGAAGTCGAAGGGTCAATTGCTCGCCTTCATAGATGCGGATTGCACGGCGCACCCATTGTGGCTGCATACGATCGAAAAGGCATTCCAGAAACACGAAAGAACAGTGATCGGCGGGGAGGTACTCGTTGCCTATGTCGATCCGAAACGCCCGAGCTTTCTTGAGCCATATGAGGCGATCTACTCATACCGGAATAACGAACACGTCGCCAGCGGGTTTTCCGGAACCGGAAATTTGGCAATGCGGCGCGAGATATTCGATATAGTAGGCCCGTTTGCGGGTATTTCGGTTGCCGAGGATAGGGACTGGGGGTTTAGGGCACAAGCGAAAGGAATTGTTACAGAGTTCGTTCCGAACATGATTGTTTATCATCCCGCCCGGAAAAAATTTACAGAGCTGAAGACCAAGTGGGACAGGCATATTGCACATGACTTCAAGGAACTGGACGGGCTAAAAGGTCGAGTGTTTTGGGGGATTAAGACCTGCATCATGACGGTTTCACCCTTGATTGAGATCGGAACAATCATCAGATCCCCAAAGGTGAACGGCGTGAGTGAAAGATGGTTGGCTTTCCAATGCCTCGTCTGCATCAGGTTTTACAGAGCATGGCGCATGGTTTGCATCGTCTTCGCGCGAAATACGGAGAAAAGCGCGCAGCACTGGAACCGAGGCGAATAGCACATCTACTGTACAGAGACGGTAATTACCTGACAGTCGCCGCTCCTTGATGGGCTAGGTTACGCGGCATTTTTCTCAACGCCGTCCTTTCGATTTTTCGGTTTGGACAAACCATCGTAGGAGAAGGTGATCGGTGTACCTCCTTTTATGCTCCAGCCCTGTTTCGGGCGCTATTTTTTGAAGGTTTCGAGATTGGGCATCAAGGTCAAGGTCAACCTCAGCCTCGTATTCAGATAACTTGGTACTGCCCAAGGCCTCAGAAGACCTCGTTGTCTCGCGTTCGGTGGAGCCGTATACTGAGATGGCAATAGACCGGCATACTTCTTGCGCCAGTTACAAAATGTCGCCTGCCTTGCGGCAAACCTCCGCCACCGCGGTCCCTGCATCACCCTGCTTCAAAACGCAATTTGTGCTTCAGAAAACTTGACGCCTTCATAGAAATCTCCTCAGCCCGACATAGCGAGCCATAATTGGAAAATTCCAGGTCAGAATGGTTCGATTCTTTGGGAGCAGATCAATCGCAAGCAGCGTTCCGCCTGTCATTAAAATTGTTCAACTTTCGCATTATCAATACAGTCGCTTTCGCCGGCGATCGAAAATAGAATTATCTGGACTATTCACCTCGCATCAGGTCTCTACTGCCGCATATCCGCTATACTGGAACTGATGCCATCGCGTCATTGACGCCCAGGCCTTCCTTGCAGGCCTAACTCCCAGGTAGGTGTATCATTAAGCGCGAAATTGTCTCCGGAATGCTGTGGGTCGGAAACGGCCAGATCGTCCGGGTTCTGACGACATTCGGCACCGTCGCAATTCTCGCCCGGTTTCTGGGGCCGGAGGATTTCGGCGTCATTTCCGGCGTCGTGATGGTTGCCCTGACCGCTAATTTGGTCGGAGATTTCGGCCTTAGCGCGGCGGTTATTCAACGCCCGAAAGTAGACCGCAAATTGCTGAGTTGCGTGTTCTGGCTAAACATCACCATCTCATCCACGCTCGCCGTGCTGGTCGCGATCACAGCGGGACAGATATCGGCGCTCTTCCAATTGCCCGAAATGACCGAACCCTTGCGGGTCGGTGCGTTAATCTTCCCGTTGACGGCTGTAGGGGGCGCTTGGCGTGCTGTCCTGGAAAAGTCCCTACAGTTTCGGAAAGTCGCCCTGGCGGAGACTTTTGGAACTATCGCCGGGTCACTCGCCGCAATCGTAAGCGTCGTGCTCGGCGCGGATATCTGGGCCCTGGTGATCCAGCAACTTGTGCTGGCCGGTGGGGCATCTTTCGCTTTCATGGTCGCCGCACGCTGGATGCCCCTGTTTTTTTTCTCTTTCTCGATGAGCAAATCGCTCCTGGGCTTCGGATCCCATTTGACGGCCTCGCTTTTGGTCGGACTGATGGCGAAATTCATCCATCGGCCGGTCATTTCGCGATATCTCGGCGCAGAAGCGCTTGGGCATTATTCGGTGGCGGTCCAACTGGTCGACTATCCGGCGCGCAACCTAGCGCAGGTTCTTCAGAGGATCATGTTTCCTGCGCTCTCCAAGGTCCAGACCGACAATGCCCGGCTGCGCCACATGCACCGCACGGCGCTGCATGGCGTCAGCCTGATCATCTGGCCTATCATGGTGGGGTTGTCGGCCGTTTCAGATCTTTTCGTGACCGTCCTGATGGGGCCAGGTTGGGATCTGACCGCTGTGGTTCTGTCCCTGATCGCCCCCGCCGGCGCGATCGGCGCGATCAACGGGGTCAACAATACTTTGTTCCTTGCGAAACGTCGCCCTGACCTGCAACTCTACACTACAAGTTTCTTAGCTGTCGCGATGATCCTGGGTCTCGTGATAGGCGTTCAACACGGACTAATCGGTGTTGCTATCGCGCATTTGGCTTCTACTGTTGTCACGCTGCCCGTTCTGATAGCTCTTTCTTTCCAGCAAATCAAACAGCCCATATTCGGGACCTTGCGCTTCATCGCGCCGATTTTTGTGAGCAGCGGAGTTATGTACGCGTCGGTATTCTATCTGAAGACCCTATTGAGCTTCACATCGATCGTCGAATTGGCGATCTGCATCCCGGCTGGTGTCGTGGTTTATCTCGGCACGGAACTTCTAATTGACCGTAAGCAGATCAAGGTAGTGCTTTCGTCCATGAAACGGTCTTCCGCAAATACTGACAACGCCTCTCAACCTGGACTCGATGCGGTATGACCGCCCAAAACCATTCGTTAGAGCCACATCTGTGGACAGCTTTTGGAACTGTAGGCTAAATATGCGTGTTCGACACTCACGCGTTCAAATCCAGTTCAAAGGGAACCAGCCTTGAGTGATCCTGCTATTTCCATCGTGATTCCTGTCTTTAATCGCAGCGCAACAATTCGGGAGGCGATTGAGAGCGTACTGCGACAAACATGGACTGACTTCGAACTGATAGTCGTCGATGACTGTTCGGCGGATGATTCCGTGACGGTTATTCAAAGTATCAACGACCCGCGGATACAACTTGTTCGGTTGGATAAGAACTCAGGAATTTCCGCCGCTCGAAACGCTGGCATCGCTGTGGCAAAAGGGGAATGGATTGCCTTCCAAGACAGTGACGACGAATGGTTGCCGCGAAAACTGGAGATGCAATATGATGTCCTTTCCCGCTCCGGACCGGACACTGTCGGAGCATATTGCGGAATGCTGATACTCGGTGACCCAAGCGATCAGACTAGCCACAATGACATTGTTAAATACTGGCCAGTTAAGGATCCGAGGTTGCCGATAGAAGGCGACATACACAAATCCCTTTTGCACAGAAGCCTGATCAGCACGCAGACCTTTATTGTCCGCCGAGACATCTTGAAACAAGTGGGGGGATTCGATCCAATATTGAAGGCGCTGGTCGACTGGGATTGTTTCATTCGCATCGCAAAACTCGGGAGGATTGCTTTCGTTCCCGAACCTCTTGTCATCCAGCGGTTCTCAGGCAATAGCGTAACCAAGTCGAAGCCAAATAGGGTCGCCGCACAGGAGATCATCCTGCAAAAGAACCTCAAAGACCTGCAGTGTTACCCGGATATTCTAAGCGAGCGCTATGTCATTCTTGCGGGAGGCCTGCGTCACCTGGGGCAGTACAAGAAAGGCCTTGGTTATATCTGTCAGGCGATTTCGTGCTCACCCTTGAAAATTAAGTATTGGTTCAATCTGATATTGATGCTGACCGCGGCGACATTTTCGGCGAGGGCGTAGTGGTGAAACAAAACCTGCCCGTGACTACCCGCCGAAGGCAGCTTCATAGTTGCCGATGCTGGCAAAGCTGCTTAGTCTATCGCGCAATTTTGATCTGCTCTCAAGGATTCAGATGGCCGGAAAAACGCCCATTATCGTCCGGGTCCGTAACTTTCTCCACCGGCACTATGTCGAAACGATCCGGCTCTACTATATCCATGTTTGGGGTATGAATATTGGTAAAGGTGTCCGACTGTCGATGACCGCCAAGCTGGACCGGACAAATCCGAGTGATCTAACCATCGGCGACTATACCTTCCTGACCTTTCGGTCTGTGGTGCTGACGCATGATTTCGTTAACCGTCAGCACAAGCCGGTTAAGATCGGCAGCTATTGCTTCATCGGGTGCGGCGCTTTGATCATGCCGGGGGTCACCATCGGTGATCATTGTATCATCGGGGCAAATACACTGGTGCGCGAGGATGTGCCGTCCCATTGCGTCGTCGTTGGGAACCCAGGCAAAATCATCCGCCGCGACGTCGTGACTGTTGCGTGGGGCATGATTCCGCGCCCGGGCGAAAAAATGCCCGACGGCTCAGATCCGCCGGTACCGTCCTGACCGTGGTCCAAGAAGCGCCACCCCCCAACCGTCCTGGACGGAAATCGAAAACAATTCGCCCCAACGCAGGAGAACGGCGGCGCCCTGGTGCCCGGACAGAGCCAGACCCTTTACCACGGGGAGAGACGATGTCGCCCTGGACGAATGTTGCGTCCGCGCCACTGTCAAAGGTCATCCTGCTGCTTCTGGTCTTGATGATCCTGATTCCGATTGAACTGGCACTGCGTGTGGGCACGCTCTTCGTGCCATGGTACAGACTTCTGTTGCTCCTGATTGCAATCCCGGTGGTGATGAGGGTCATGACCGGCAAGGTCAAACTGCATCTATTTGATTGGTGTGTGATTGGACATTGCCTTTGGCTTTTCTCCGCAGAGTTTCTGAAACGAGGCATTAGCGGGTATCAGCCAGCATTTGTTTTCATATTAGAGACTTTGGTGGTGTATTTGGCTATGCGCTGCTACATGGTTCGACCAGGGCAGTTCGCCACATTTGCTCAAACCCTTTTTATCATGCTCAGCGTTGCGGTCGTCCTGGCTATCCCGGAAGCTATTTTTCTAAAAGAACGCTATATTCACGATTGGGCGTCTCAGATCTCGGGATTCCACTATCATATTGATGATGACTACCGTCTCGACATGCTCCGCGCGGCGTCCCTCTTCGAACATCCGATCCTGTTCGGCCTGTTCTGCTCCTGCACTTTTGGCCTCGTTTGGACAACAGCACGTAAGTCCGCACAACGGGTTTTGAAATCGGCTGTATTGTTGTTTGGATCATTCCTCTCAGCTTCATCAGCTCCACTACTCACTGCGATCATGCAGACTATGTTTATTGTGGGTGAAAGGGTCACACGCTCCATCAAGTTGCGTTTAAAGATCCTCGTTTGGGCCGTAGTAGTTGTTTTTACTGTATTATCCGTTTTTTCAAACCGAGGTCCGTTCGGGATCATCGCCACCACATTCGCCCTAAACCCACAAAGTGGCTATTACCGTATCCATATTTGGAACTACACAATCGACGACGTGATGAGGCATCCTTTCATCGGTTTTCTGCCGGAACAATGGACTAAACCTTGGTGGATGAGTGACAGCCTAGACAATCACTGGTTGGCTCAGGCACTCCGTGGTGGAATTCCTTGCGTTGTTTTGATATTTCTCGCTCATTTCTTTGTATGGCGAGCCCTATACAAGGTTAAAGACGTCCCAGAAGAGTTTGGTCGAGCGCGATTTGGCTGGAGCATTGTTGCTATTGCGCTTGTGCTCGGTGGCTCTACAGTCGCATTTTTCGGCAAAATGCACGCGTTTAGCTTCATGCTTTTGGGGTACGGCGCCGCACTTTCCCAATCACTCTATGCTACCGATAGGCCCGTGAAAGCACCGAAACGCCCCGTTTTACACAAAACGACGCCGCGAAGTGAACGTCCTAAGGTTAGGTGATTAGTGCATATTGCCAGCACAAATTGAATATACCATAAAGCGGCAAAGATCAATATTTGTAGATGCCGTCCAGTAAATGCCACCGATCATTGGACCATGTACGCGGTTTCGCGGCGTTCGTTGTGTTTTCCTGGCACTATCTCAGCTTCCAGGGGGGTGAATACAAAGAGCCCCTCAACTTCTTCCTGAGCATTTTCACCGAAGGCCATACGGGTGTCGCGATTTTCATGACACTCAGCGGTTATCTGTTCGCGAAACTGTTGGATGGGCGCGACTACAGTTTCCCGAAGTTCTTCTTCAACCGGATCGTGAGACTTTTCCCGCTTCTCTTGGCGGTTTTCCTGACCAAGACCGCGTCGGCTTTCTTCACCGGCACCGCGGATTGGGACTGGTTCCGCCCTTTGCTGTTCGGCTTCGTCCTGCCGACCTGGCCGAACGGCGGCTGGTCGATCGCAGTTGAACTGCATTTCTACCTTGCCATGGCGATGAGCAAGCGAGCAAGATCCTACGCGCCCCTCCTGCTGCTCCTGCCGATGGCCGTGCGCCTTGTCATATACCTGATCGAGGGAGAGGTTCAGTCCCTCGCCTATTGGACGATCATCGGCCGTGTCGATCAGTTCCTGATCGGCATTCTGATGTACCAGTACCGCCACGTCTTCACCGGCCGTCATGTCGTCGCGGCGGTCGTCGCGGCCGCCTTCCTGGGGATCTGGTACTGGTTCGATACGCTCGGCGGGTTCTACAAGGCCCCGTCCTACCCGTCCCCCAACCCCGTCTGGATCGTACTCACCAC
>Ga0070729_10006487_pt1 | contig 11518 bp, 6 predicted proteins | sample tdDd472_FD_66725 | JGI IMG/M metagenome (GOLD analysis project Ga0070729, IMG submission 66725) | Marine sediment microbial communities from the Atlantic coast under amendment with organic carbon and nitrate - tdDd47.2 | ecosystem: Environmental > Aquatic > Marine > Coastal > Sediment | place...
CTTTGTGCATGGAGATGCCAAACTGGCCAACTTCTGTTTTGCTAAAGATGGACAGCTTGCCGGGGTAGATTTTCAGTATGTAGGTGGCGGGTGTGGAATGAAAGATGTCGCTTATTTTATTGGAAGTTGCCTGAACGAAAGGGAGTGTGAACGTTTGGAAGCCCAAATCCTGGACACCTATTTTGCGCATTTACAAAGTGAATTGGAGGAAAGAAATGAAGCGCTAGAGAGGGAATGGCGATCTTTATATCGCATAGCCTGGGCGGACTTTCATCGTTTTCTAAAAGGATGGAGTCCCGGTCACTGGAAGATTAATAGTTATAGTGAACGAGTAACAGCAGAAGTGATCAATAATCTTTAGAAATGGATCTGTCACAACTTAACAATATAGCCATCAAGGCAGCCCTCGCCGCAGGGAAAGTCATTCAGCAATATAGGGATAAAGACGTTTCGGTGGAGAAAAAGGAGGGCGGGACGAGCTATGCCTCGCAAGTCGTAACCGAAGTAGACAGAGCATGCGAAACCGTCATTCTTGCTCATCTACTTCCTAGCTGTGAGGAGTTCGATTTAGCCCTTTTGTCGGAAGAGACCGAAGACGATGGCAGCCGATTCGGAGCAGAATTTTTTTGGTGCATAGACCCAATGGATGGAACACTCCCTTTTATCAATAAACAAGCGGGTTTTTCGGTATCGATTGCTTTAGTCGCAAAAGACGGGACACCCTACATTGGGGTAGTGTTTGACCCCAGCACGGATACATTGTACCATGCGATCAAAGAAAATGGGGCCTATAAGAATGGCAGCCCTTGGGAAGTTAAGCCTACCAATGACCATTTAACCTATGTAACAGATCGAAAACTAAGGGACACACCTCGTGCAGCCGAAATAGAAAGTTTACTAAAGGAAAAGGTAGAGCAATTGAGTTTGAATGGGGTCAAGGAGATGGCGGGAGCGGGTTCGGTATTGAATGGTATCCGTGTACTGGAAAATGGCCCTGCCTGTATGTTAAAGTTTCCGAAAAAAGCAAGGGGAGGGGGAAGCATCTGGGACTTTGCGGCTACGGCCTGCATATACCAGGAATTGGGCTTGCCCGCCACGAATTTTGCGGGCGGACGATTGGACTTGAACCGAAAGGATGGCACATTTATGAATCATGAAGGTGTATTTTATGCTAATTTAATGGCTTAGTTTTAACATGGTCAAAATTCGAAAAATGAAGTCTTCAAATCTGCAACGAACGCTTATTGCTTTATTACTGGTGATTATTTGCCTTTCATGTGAATCTGAGGTGGTTCAAGAACGACCCAAAGACACATGGGTATTTCGATCGGTTATCGATCAGCAACCCAGAATGTTAACCGTGGCTTTAAACAAAGACTTATATGCCTGTTACAATTTACAATATGGTAATTTATATAAAGTTTGGAAAGGTGGCGTAAATTATGACGGTGCAGTTTATACTACAGCGCATGGCATTCAGCCAACTACTTTTGGTTATACCTATGCAGAAGATGGTTCAACCGAAACACAATGGCAATTAAAAACAAAAAGTGGAACGGAAGTTCCAGAGATCAATTATTTGGGCTATAGTATGAGGGAGAATCAGGTTGCGATTGACTTTGAATTGATATCGAAATCGGGTAAATCAGTTACAGTTCGCGAAATACCAGAATTTGATCTAGCAGGAAAGAATACAGGACTTGTGAGGACATTCAGTATTATTAAGGGAAGTGAAAATGGTCTCACTCCAATCATCAATTATGCTTTAAAAGACGGCGTAGTTTTCAAGGAAATAATTGATGGCAGTCACGAGCCTAGAAATTCGAATCAGATAGAGATTCGTGGAAGCAGTACCGTGAAAACCTATTTTAATGAGGTACCGAAAGATTGGAAACCACCCGTACTAGATTTGTCTGGTAAAATTGCGAAAGGAGAAAAATTGGTTTCTCAAAATGACTGTTCTGCGTGCCATCTTAAAAATGAAAATTTGGTAGGGCCGGCTTATGATTCCATCGCAAACCGATATGCTTTTGATTATCCAACTGTTGATTTATTGGCAGGAAAACTCCTAACAGGAGGAACTGGCGTCTGGGGAAATACGCCTATGACCGCTCATCCAGATCTTTCAAAAGAAGAGGCGCAGGATATGGCATATTATTTATTGTCACTAGATGGAGAACCAGAACCTGTAAAAGAAAGAATAGATTTATTTGCCAGCACGGAAGCCATACCAATCGCCTTAGATGTTGTAGACAGAACTTCTGGAAACACAACTAATAAGTTAGCTGGAATTGCTGTGAACTTCTATTTGACCAATGACAGTGGAGATATGTACGATAAATTGGCCAATAGTACACAGCCTATTTTTAATGGTATAGCTGCTGCCATTCACCTACCTGATGCAGGTAGTATGGGAGCAGTAAGCGAAGATTTTTATGTAGAGTTTAATGGCTATATCAAATCAGAAGTAGCCGTTGCGAAATCGTTTCGATTAGTAAGTGATGATGGATCTGTATTAAAACTCAACGGCAAAGAAATTATCGATAATAAAGGAAATCATGGCCCAATTGCGGTTGATGGAACAGGAGATTTATTAGAAGGATTTAATGCTTTTAAGTTACAATTTCATCAAGGAGGAGGAGGCTCTGCCGTTTCTTTGCAATGGTCTTCCGATGGTAAAACCTTTGAAGTAGTACCGGCCAGCGTTTTTTATCATGATGCAAAGCCATTTAAAAAACTATTGCCCTATGAAGCAAAAACGGCAGGAGGTTCTCCCGGAGACAGAATGCCTTTGGATGCCGTGCACCCTTCATTTGATGTGTTTCAGGCAAAACCAGCAGACTTTAATCCTAGAATTGGAGGGATTGACTTTATAGACGAAGATCACATGATTATCTGCACTTGGGATGAAACTGGAGGTGTCTATGTCTTAAAAAATTACAATACCAATGATCCTTCAAAGATAGAAGTGAAAAAGATTGCAGAAGGATTGGCAGAGCCATTAGGTATTAAGGTGGTAGATGGAGAGATTTATGTATTGCAAAAACAGGAATTGACCAAGTTGATTGATCACGATGGTGATGGGATTACAGATGAGTATAGAAAGGTTTGCGATTCATGGCATGTCACACCGCATTATCACGAATTTGCTTTTGGTTTGGTATATAAAGAAGGTAGTTTTTATGCAACCCTGGCTACAGACCTTGGATCACAATACAAAAATGTTCCGCATAGAGGAAAGGTCGTGCGTATTAGTAAAGACGGGAGTGAATTGGAGTTTATTGCGGAAGGTTTTAGAACGCCCAATGGAATTTCTGAAGGCCCCGATGGAGCATTATATGTGTCGGACAATCAGGGGAATTGGATTCCAACGAGTAAAATTGTGCGGGTAGAAAAGGGGAAGTGGTACGGATTTAGACATGCAGATTGGGATCGCGTAAAAGATTATGAAGAGCAACCACCCTTGGTTTGGTTGCCCCATGTAGACATCAGTAATTCACCCAGTCAGCAAGCCATTTTAAATATTGGTCCTTATAAGGATCAGATGATTTATGGGGATGTTACACATGGGGGAATTAAAAGAGTTTTTATAGACGAAGTTGATGGAATTAAACAAGGAGCGGCCTTTCGTTTTATCCAGGGATTGGATGCCGGAATAAATAGAATTAATTGGGGCCCCGATGGTCAGTTATATGCAGGTGGTATTGGATCCGGAGGAAACTGGAGGCATGAAGGGAGAGAATGGTGGGCACTGCATCGTTTTAATTACAATGCAAAAACTACTTTTGAAATGCTGGAAGTGAAGGCGAAGGTAGGAGGAATGGAAATTGAGTTTACTGAGCCTATTGCCAAAAATGAAAAAGTAGGGGTTGAAAACTTTGAAATGGAGCAGTACTATTACGAGGCTACAGAAAATTATGGAGGGCCAAAAAAGGGAGTAGAAAGACTGAAAATAACCAGCGTTAACCTATCTGATGACCGTAAGAAAGTAAGCTTAATGACCAATGGAATAAAAGATAAGAAAGTAGTGTACATTCGAATCAAAAAACCATTTGTAAGTACAAGCGATCAGCAGTTATGGTCAACAGAAACATGGTATACCATGACAAAGAAGCCTGTAAACTAGGTCTAAAACGGGCTTGCATCCTACTGGACATTGTACTCCAACCAGGTTTGAAAGTTTAGGGCTGAAGGTTTATACTGCGGAATTAAACCTTAAACCTTAAACTGATAAACCGTCCAGTAGTATCTTTAAATAGTTTTAGAACAATGACTTGGATCAGCTTGAAAATGCTTAACCTGTGAGGAAGAATTTTGATCACCTTGATGAGATTGAGTGGATTTCAACTAGCTAATTCTCAACCTATCAATTATATTTTTTGCGCTTATGAAAAATTTCTACGTTCGAATTACCCAATTGTGTTTTCCAACATTAATTGTATTACTGTTCTCCGTTCCTATATTTTCCCAAACGACCTATAATATTACTGATCCTGAGGCATTAGAGGACCAGACTTATGTCGCTGGAGATGAAATTATATTAGCTGATGGTATCTATGATACGGATGAGCGGATAGACTTTATTGGTAATGGGACAGCAGAGAATCCTATTGTTTTCAGAGCAGAAACGCCTGGAGGAGTGAAATTTACCGGTGGTTTACAAATGAATATTGGAGGGGATTATGTAGTTGTTGATGGTTTTCACTGGCAAGGAGGATATGGCGCAAGCAATTTTATTCAATTCAGAAATGGCACTGATTATGCGAATCATAGTACCATTCAAAATTGTGCGATTGATGGTTTAGCCATTCATCCAGATGACGTAGCAGACGACATAGCGGATAACTCGATTACAAAACACAGATGGATTGTATTGTACGGCACTTACAACACGGTAATCAACTGTTCATTCATGAACAAAGAAAGTGCAGGCGCCTTAATTTTAGCAGAATATCAATATAATGCTGAAGAGGATCGTTGTGCAATAGTTGGCCATACCATTAGTAATAACTACTTCTATAAGTATAAAAAAATTGACAATACGCTCAGTAATTCGGGCGATAGTGAAACGATACGTATTGGTGCTAGTGGAAATCAAAATGTAAGTAGTAATGTAACCGTTAGCAACAACTATTTTGTTGAAGCGGATGGTGAAAATGAAATCATCACCAATAAAAGTAAAGGCAACATCTATACGAATAACACTTTTAGAAGATGCAGAGGGTCCTTGGTACTACGTCATGGTTCCAATGCTACCGTTGACGGGAATTACTTTTTAGGCGAAGATGTAGAGGGTACTGGAGGCATTAGAATTTCTGATAGCGACCACACCATTACCAATAATTATATTCAAGATTGTATTACAGTGGCCAGCCAGGCTAAATGGAATAATGGCATAACGTTTTTAGGAGGTGGCGATAACGCGGCAGTTGTTTGCACTTCTACCAATGTTACAAATGGATATCAAAAATCGGAGAACATTAATCTTTCTAATAATTCGATTGTAAATACCAACGCGCCTTTGTTTTATAACACAGATAAAGGATCAACCGATCCAACAGGAACAGTTTCAAATAACTTAATTTATTTTGCTGCTGCTGACCCCAATCTATCCGACCTGCTTACGGGTGATACGCCTACTTCCTATGCTAATCTGGGTACCGCATTAACTTACACGGGAAACGTTTACACCGGAACTAATTTAGGGGGAACGAATGCAGGGTTTTCTTTAGAGACAGAAATAAGCGCTACTGCTGAGGGTGAAATCTTTACTTTTTCAGGAGCAGGGGCGGTAGGCAAAGGTGCAGATATGGGGACTTATACCCCAACCACTGATGATAAGGTGGGGTACGGAATTGGAGCTTGTTTCTTAAATAATCTAGGTGCCAGTATACTTGATGGAGATTGTACCATTGAAGTAGGTGAACAATTGACGCTTAGTAGTTTGCCCATCTTTACTGCTGCTGCGGCTAGCGAGGAAATTTCTATTAACGCTAATGTAAGCTGGACGGCTACGGCTAACGATGCTTGGATCACCATTGATCCTACTTCTGGTACGGGTAGTGCAATCGTTACGGTGATGGTTACTGAAAACCCAACAACCAGTAGCAGAGTAGGTACGGTAACATTTACACAAGATGCTGGCGGTGACGATATTGTAAGAACCTTAACGGTTACACAAGAAGGTGCAGCCTTAACTGACTTGTATGACCTTATTAATACCGGCACAGGCTTGCCTAGCGATAAAGTTACCGTGCATTCTTTTTCAAAAGAAGAAGTAAACGGAACGGATAAATTTAATTACGCCAAAAACACTTTAGATAAAGACAATGCTACCGTTTGGGCTGCCGATGACGGTGCTGTTGTGGAAGGAGATTACAAAGGTGATGGAGAATATATCATTTATGATTTCAGTAGTATTCATACGGTTGATTTAATCCAGTTTAGTACCACAAATAAATCAGACGCTTTTGGGTTTCAAATTTGGGTGTCGACTACAGGAACGGATGATGCAGATTTTTCAAGGATACTACCCACTTCAGGCGATTTGTTATTAACGGCCACGAATACGACCGATTTTAATCAATATGAAGTGCCTACAGTGGAGGTTCGTTATTTAAAATTAATAGGGTATGGAAGGTTTAATAGTGATGGAGATACCAGAGAAAGTGTTTGGAGTGCGGTTGGCGAAATAGAGTTTTACGGAAGCGGAATAGTCGCTGTTGATGAAAATGAATTTGCAAATAAAACGCTCATTTATCCCGTCCCTACTAATGACCTATTACATTTAAAAAATATAAACGGGATTGATTTGATAGCTGTCTACGGTATGGATGGGACAAAAATTATGGATAAAAAGCTTAGTAGCTCAGCATCAGAAGCCATTCTTAATGTTTCTTCCATTCCTAATGGTGCCTATATTGTAGTTTTGAAAGGAGAACGAATACATCAATCAAAACGATTCATGATTTCACATTAAGTAATGAAGAATAAATAATTTGGTCCCAAACATCCTTTAAGTCGTATAAGTAGCTGGATGTATATAATCGTCAATTTTGGAGGAGGGTGTTTTTGCGTTAGACTAGGCAGATTTGATGATAATAGCCTAAGCTACTTGAAGAAAATCTAAGGCAGTATAACGCAAAAAGAGCCCGCCATAAAGTGTCGAGTATATAGGTTCAGCTACTTGTTTCTCAGTTAGGCACAAAAAATAAACGAGGAAAAAAGAGATATGCGAAAAAAAACTTAAATTTGGTACTTCTTAAATTTTCGAAAAAGAAAAATTAATTAGTCCAGAAATGATAAGTGTAATTGAAGCTTCAAAAAAGTTAAACTTAACTCCTCAGCAAGTTAGATATCTTTGCAGAACTAACAAACTGAAAGGTGACAAAGTAGGGAAAACATGGATATTATCTCAAGAAAATGTTGATGAGTATTACTCTAAATCTACATGCGGCGTTGCCGAAGATCAAGTGAAATACAACATTACAGGTAATACTCCTATTGCTTTGAGCTTTTTTAGCGGAGCTATGGGCTTAGATATAGGCATTGAAAAAGCAGGATTCAAAACAGTATTTGCAAGTGAAATAAATAATGCATGTAGAAAAACCATAAAAAAGAATCATCCAGACATTTCTCTAGTAGGTGATATAAGAGATTACGAAGCCTCAGATATTAAATCATTGGCTGGCTTATCAGATAAAGATGAAATAGATTTAATGGTTGGAGGGCCTCCATGTCAAGCATTCAGTACTGCTGGGAAAAGAAGAGCTTTTACTGATGAGAGAGGAAATGTCTTTTTAAATTTTATCGACCTAATCATTTTATTAAATCCTAAATATGCTGTAATTGAAAATGTCAGAGGGCTCCTCTCTGCTTCATTAAATCACGTGCCGCATGAAAAGCGTTTGGATAAATATCAAGTATCTGAATCGGAATTACCTGGTGGAGCTTTAATGCACATTATTGATAAGTTGGAATCTCATGGATATGGAGTTTCTTTTAACTTATATAATGCTGCAAATTTTGGAGTTCCTCAAAAAAGAGAGCGGGTAATCCTTATCTGTGCTAGAGATGGAGTTAAACCACCCTATTTAGAACCTACTCACCACGAATTTGGAGAATATGGACTTCCCAAATGGAAAACATTTAAAGAGGCTGTTCAGAACTTGGGGAATATTGAACATAACTACATTAAATTTCCAGAAAAACGCCTTAAATATTATAGGCTTTTAAAAGATGGAGAAAACTGGAGAAGTTTACCTGAGGAAATACAAAAAGAAGCCATGGGGAAATCATATTATTCTGGTGGTGGGAAAACTGGATTTTTAAGGAGATTAGCATGGGACAAACCTAGCCCCACATTACTTACTCATCCGGCAATGCCAGCTACGGATTTAGCCCATCCCTCTGAAAATAGACCTTTGAGTATTGAAGAATATAAAGTAATTCAAGAATTTCCGATAGAATGGGAAATAGAAGGAAGTTTATTAGAGCAGTATAAACAAATCGGAAATGCTGTTCCGGTAGGCTTAGGATATGCTGTAGGAAAACATATAATGAAGTTATTAAAAAACGAGCCTATTAAAACAATCAAAGGTTTCAAATACTCGAGGTATAAAAATACCGACGAAAATAGCTGGAAGTCAAATCTTCAAAAAATGCAACATAAATTCTTATAGCACAACCATTCTAAATTTTAAAAATGAGAGATTTTGACCTCGAAGAAGTAAAGAAGTATGTTGAAAAACACATAGGATCATTTCATAATAAGCGAATAGAAAAACTAAATGACCTAAAGCTTAAAGATGTACTTAAAAGAAAAAATCCTTATCTATTTAAAGTCAAGAATGTTTTAACAGCACAAGAACTAGTCGAAGGAATCGTAAATGCTTACATATCGTCTAGCGAAGAAGGAATCTTCGGTGACTGGTTGGAAGGACTAGCTATATTTATTAATCAAAAAGCATATGGCGGAAGAAAATCAGGAATTCCAGGAGTAGATTTAGAGTTTGAAAAAGGTGATGAAAGATTTATTGTTTCAATTAAATCTGGGCCTAATTGGGGAAATAATAGCCAAATCAAAAAGATGATAGATAATTTCAACACGGCTAGAAAAGTATTAAAAACTTCTGGAGCAAAAGTCTTTGTTACAGCTGTGAATGGTTGTTGTTACGGGAGGACAACTCCGAAGAATAATTATAAAGAAAAAGGTGATTACTACAAATACTGTGGTCAAGTATTTTGGGAATTTATTTCTGGTGATCCAGACTTGTATAAAGAAATTATTATTCCACTTGGTCATTTAGCTAAGCAGAAAAATGAAGAATACCTAGATTCATATGCAGCAAAAATCAATTTATTCACAAAGAAGTTGGCTAATGACTTTTTCACCGATAAAGGAAATATAGACTGGGAAAAGCTGGTTGAATTTAACTCAAAAGGAAGTAAGTAATTCTGTACCTAACAAAGTGCAAACGACGTACATTTACGCTTGCTTACTCCTTTCCAGTAAATTTTGAGCGACGAAACTAAAAACATAAAAGAGGTTGGCAGCTCGTATACACCTCGCGATCACCCTTTCGAAAGAACTCGCCACGGTATTTAGCTAACTGAAAAATAATAATGCAGATTTATCAAGAGAATATCGAAAAATACCACCTCAAAACCCTAAGCTTAAAGAAGGTATTGTATAGAATATCATTACTTAGGCTACTTGTGTTTGTTGTTTCCTGTACCCTTCTTATAACCTTATTTAGCATAGGTCTAATAATCCCCTTTTATGTTTTTCTCCCGCTTTCAATCGTCAGTTTTTCTTTTGTGCTAAAGCACCATAACAAAATAGCTTACTTGAAAAAACAGACCACATTCCTTAAAAGAATAAATGAAACTGAAATTCAAAGAGGAAAGTGCGAGCTGGAAGAATTGGATACCGGAAAAGAGTTTATTAATCTAAACCATCGATACACCGGTGATTTAGATATTTTCGGACAACATTCTATTTTTCAATTGGTGAATAGAACCACCACTGAGTCGGGTAAAATACGCTTATCAGAATGGCTATCAGAACATGCTCCTAATGTTGAAATACAAGACAGACAAAAAGCCATCCAAGAATTAGCTCAAAAATTGGAATGGCGGCAAGAATTTCAGGCATCAGGCATGCACTTTCAAAATAAAAAAAGTGATTACTATAAATTGTTAGATTGGGTCGGAGCACCACTCGTTCTATTACCCTATCGACGAAGATACCTAGCCCTCGCCATCGTCCTTCCGGTTCTATTACTTCTTAGCACTTTCTTTTTTTATGTTCACCTGGATTCACCCATGAGGATGGTGTATTTATCGCTCATGGGTTTAGTTTTGCTCGCCAATTATCTCATCTTAAAGAAGGTCGATCTCCAAGCCGAAAATATCGTCGAAACTTCGACTAAGAATCTTAAAACGCTAAGCGCTTATCAGGCACTGATCAAAAATATTGAAGGGGAAAGTTTCCAGTCAAAAAAATTACGCGAATTACAATCAGGACTCAAAAGAGGCGGATATTCAGCCTATAATGAAATTAGGAGCATATGCAAAACATTGGAATTCTCACATCAAAGACCTATAAAAAAGATACCAATAGGTGGAAACTACATGTACCTGATTTTAAACAGTTTCTTGCTGTTGGATATTTACCTGATTCTTGCCACAGAAAAATGGAAATCAAAGAATAAAGCCTTTTTAAAATCATGGGCTGAAGCCGTTAGTGAATTTGAGGTAATCAATAGTTTTGCGGGTTTTTCTTATTCAAACCCATCCTATGCTTTCCCTGAGATCATCGAACAGGACAACTACCTTCACTTTGAGCACTTAGGACATCCATTAATCAATTCAGATCAACGGGTTTGTAATGATTTTCTTTCAGTGGGATATGGCCATGTTGCTATGGTTACTGGTTCTAATATGGGCGGGAAAAGTACTTTCTTGAGAGCCGTAGGGGTAAACCTGGTCTTGGGGTTAAGCGGTGCTCCTTGTTGTGCTAAATATGGACAGATCAATAAGCTGAAAGTATTTACGAGTATGCGAACCCAAGATAATTTAATGAAAGGCGTTTCGTCTTTTTATGCAGAATTAAGTAGAATTGAAAAGATGCTGGCGCTAATAGAAAGTAGCCCGAACGTTTATTTTCTTTTGGATGAGGTGTTTAAAGGGACAAACTCAAAGGATAGACATAAAGGAGGTTTTTCATTAATTAATCAACTCAGTAAACTCAAGACATCAGGAATCATTGCGACACACGATATTGAACTTGCAAAACTAGCAGGGGATAAAAAGTTGGTGGATAATTATAGTTTTAATAGTGAAATTAAGGACAATGTGATGGTTTTTAGCTACAAACTTCATCCGGCTATTTGTAATGATTTCAATGCTAGTGCACTAATGGAAAAAAGTGGGATTAAAATTATAGCGGATATTTCAAACAGTGAAACGGAATAAAAACGTTCTCAAGAAACACCATAGAATAATGAATAAAAAG
>Ga0070729_10006488_pt1 | contig 11517 bp, 7 predicted proteins | sample tdDd472_FD_66725 | JGI IMG/M metagenome (GOLD analysis project Ga0070729, IMG submission 66725) | Marine sediment microbial communities from the Atlantic coast under amendment with organic carbon and nitrate - tdDd47.2 | ecosystem: Environmental > Aquatic > Marine > Coastal > Sediment | place...
AAATCCGTGGTCAACGCAGCGGGGATCTTTGTGGACTCCATCCGCGCCATGGACGATGTCAAGACTCGCAAACTCATCGCCCCGAGCCAGGGCGTGCACCTCATCCTCGACAAGACCTTCGCACCCGGAGACACCGCCGTCATGGTCCCCCACACCGACGACGGACGGGTCATCTTCATGGTGCCATGGCACGATCGTGTCATCGTGGGTACCACGGACACCCCCATCAAGGACCCTGTCATGGAACCGAAAGCCCTGGACGAAGAGGTGGATTTCCTCCTCACCCACGCAGGCAGGTACCTCTCACGGGTCCCCTCCAAAGGGGATGTCTTAAGCGTCTTCACCGGCATCCGGCCCCTTATTTCAGGGGACGACGCCGACGGCAAGACCTCGTCCCTGTCACGGGACCACCACCTTACCATCTCCACCAACGGACTGATCACCATCGCCGGTGGCAAATGGACCACCTACCGGAAGATGGGGCAGGACACCATCGACAGGGCCGCCCAGATCGGCGGGCTTCCCCACCGGGATTCCCAGACCCGGGACCTCAAGCTCCACGGCTGGTGCGTGGGCAGCGACTTAAACGACCCCCTGCACGTCTACGGCAGCTACGCAGGCGAAGTCAAAGAGCTGGCCCAGGAGTTCCCGGAGCTCACCGGCCTCCTGCACCCCAGCCTGCCCTACACAGGCCTTGAAGTGGTGTGGGCCACCCGTAACGAATGGGCCTTCACCGTGGCCGATGTGCTCTCCCGCCGCACCCGGTCTCTTCTGCTCAACGCCGCCGCCAGCGTGGAAGTGGCCCCCAAGGTCGCAGCCGTTATGGCCAAAGAGCTGGGCAAAGACCAGGCATGGATTGATGAGCAAGTGGCCGATTACAAGGCACTGGCTGCCAACTACATGATTGGGTAAAGGAAAAAAAGCAGGCTAAAGGCGAATGGCTGAGGGCGAAAGGAAGATGAGAGACCACACTCGAGTGTTCGCCCTCACCATTGACCTATCTTCCCCTGCTTGAATAACAGCACCGTAACATTGCCCTGAAACACCTGTAACAAATCTCAGGCACCGTGAAGCGTATACAAGCGAAGACTCCCTGCAGCGAGAGATGCTGCACATGGCCCCGCAAGGAAAGGCCGGAGTGTTCACGAGCCAGGGCATTTGCATCGATATCGATACTGCCATCAACTTCAACCACGGGCGCAGCCCGTAAACGAATGCGATCACCACGAGGAACGAGGGGTGGGAGCATTCGTGAAATAAGGAATGATCATGCGCAGGACCAAGATTGTTTGCACCATCGGCCCCACCAGTGAATCCCCCGAGGTACTTCGACAACTCATTGAAAGCGGGATGAATGTCGCCAGACTGAACTTCTCCCACGGCAGCCACGACGAACACGTTCAAAAAATCCACACCATCCGAGAGCTCTCCAAGGAGATGGGCAAGCCCGTGGCCATTCTCCAGGACCTCTGCGGCCCCAAGATGCGCACCGGAAAGATCGAGGAGCCCGGCATCGACCTGGTCCCCGGCGCAGAACTGATCCTCACCTCCGAAGAGATCATGGGCAGCGGCAACCGCGTCTCCGTCTCCTACAAAGACCTTCCCGAAGAGGTAAAGACCGGCGACATTATCCTTCTGGCCGACGGCCTCATGGAGCTCGTCGTGAAGGAGATCAAAGGCCAGGACATCACCTGCACCGTGGTCATCGGCGGCCTTCTCACCTCCAACAAAGGGATCAACCTGCCCACCAGCGTTCTGAAGATTCCTGCCCTCACCGAAAAGGATCGCGACGACCTCGCCTTTGGCCTTGCAAACGACGTGGACTTCGTGGCCCTCTCCTTTGTCAAGACCGTGGAAGACATCAATGATGTCAAGGGCCTTATTGCAGACGCAGGCAAGTCCACCCCCGTCATCGCCAAAATCGAAAAACACGAAGCCATCGCCAACATCGAGGGCATCATGAAAGCCACCGACGGCATCATGGTGGCCCGTGGAGACCTGGGCGTCGAGATCCCCCTGGAAGATGTCCCCGGCGTTCAGAAAATGCTCGTGGAAAAATCAGTGGCCGCAGGCAAGCCCGTCATCATCGCCACCCAGATGCTGCGTTCCATGGTGGACGCTCCCAGACCCACCCGCGCCGAGGCCACCGACGTTGCCAACGCCGTTCTGGATGGGGCCGATGCCGTCATGCTCTCCGAGGAGACGGCCAACGGTAATTTCCCTGTGGAGACCGTCCAGTACATGAGTCGCATCGCCGCCAAAGCCGAAGAGAACTACCCCCACAAGCAGTTCATGAAGAGTGTTTGCAAAGAGCGCACGTCCGACTCGGTCTCTTACGCCGCCTGCATCCTGGCTGAAAAGCTCAACACCGCCGCCATCGTCGCCCCCACCAAGTCGGGCTTTACCGCACGCCAGATCTCACGGTTCCGTCCCGATTCCCCCATCATCGCTCTTTCTCCGGACGAGTCCGCCATGCGCAGGCTCTGTCTCTTCTGGGGCTGCCATCCCAGCCTCGTGAAAGACCCCGGTGGCACCGACGAAATGATCGACCAGGGCGCCTCCGCCGCCCTGGACACCGATTTCGTCTCCAAGGGCGACACCATCGTCATCACCGCGGGACATCCCACCTGGGTCCCCGGAACCACCAACATGGTGAAGGTGCGCGAAGCCTGATAAACCATGCCTCCGGCGGGCAGGGGATAAATCCCCTGCACCCCAGGTTCGCGAATGCTCCAACCCTCGTTCCTCGGGTTGTCACATTCGCTGACGGGCTGCGCCCGTGGACAACGGAGGTTGATGCAAAAAACGGTTACTATTCAGCTTCCTATAAGCAGCCTCCGGCGGCAAGGTGAGCCACCTTGAAAGCGGGTAGCGGATGCGCTTTGCCCCTCGTTCCTCGGGCCTAATCACATCCGACATTAAAACGGAATCCGTTCAAGGACGATGTTCAAGACCTGTTTGTTAAACTTTTTAAAAGTTTAGCCCCCGGCAGGGCCGCCGGAGGCACATTTTTTATGCATTTTATTTTCGATCACCAAGGAGAAACCCACATGACTCAGATTACAAACGTCATTGCACGTGAGATTTTGGATTCCCGAGGAAACCCCACCGTTGAGGTGGACATCACCCTTCATTGCGGCGCCACCGGCCGTGCGGCCGTTCCTTCCGGAGCCTCCACCGGCACCCGCGAAGCGCTGGAACTGCGCGACAAGGATGGGGCCCGCTACCTCGGCAAGGGGGTTCTCACGGCCATCGAAAATGTGAACACCCTTATCGCACCTGCCGTCATCGGCATGGATGCCGCGGATCAAGTAGCCCTGGACCAGGCACTCATCGAGCTGGACGGCACGGAGAACAAATCCAAGCTGGGCGCCAACGCCATCCTGGGCGTGTCCATGGCAGCAGCCCGTGCGGCAGCCGAAGCTTACAGCCTTCCCCTCTACCGCTACCTGGGCGGCATGGCGGCCAGCGAGCTTCCCATGCCCATGATGAACATCATCAACGGCGGCTCCCACGCCACCAACAGCCTGGACATCCAGGAGTTCATGATCATCCCTGCTGGTGCGGAAACCCTGCCTGAGGCAGTCCGCATGGGCGCAGAGGTGTTCCATCACTTAAAGAGCCTCCTCAAGAAAAAAGGGCTGGCCACCGGCGTGGGTGACGAAGGGGGCTTTGCTCCGGACCTTGGGTCCAACGAAGAGGCCCTGGCCCTGATCATCACCGCTGTGGAATCCGCAGGGTATACCCCCGGAAAAGATGTGGTCCTGGCGCTGGATGCAGCCGCCAGTGAGTTCTACAAAGACGGAAAATACGTCCTCGAAGCCGAAGGCAAGGCCCTCTCCTCCGAGGAGATGGTGGCCTACTACGAGCACCTGGCCGCCACCTACCCCATCGTCTCCATCGAAGACGGACTGGCCGAAGAGGATTGGGACGGCTGGGCGCTGATGACAGAGCGCATGGGCGACAAGCTTCAGATTGTGGGGGACGACCTCTTCGTCACCAACCCCGCTATCCTGGCCAAGGGCATCGAGATGGGTGTGGCCAACTCAATCCTCATTAAGCTTAACCAGATCGGTACGGTAACCGAAACCCTGGCCGCCATTGAAATGGCCAAGGCCGCCGGATACAGCACCGTGATCTCCCATCGTTCCGGAGAGACCGCCGATACCTTCATCTCCGACCTTGCCGTGGGCATCAGCGGCGGTCAGATCAAGACCGGCTCCCTCTCCCGCAGCGATCGCGTGGCCAAGTACAACCAGCTCATCCGCATCACCGAAGAGCTGGGTGCTTCAGCACGCCTCGCCCGTCCGGCGTTTACGCTTTAAGGCGAACGATCAAAAGCAGCCTCCGGCGGCCAGGGGATTTTAGCCTAAGTAACTTCACCATCCCTGAACCCCAGGCTTGCGAATGCTCTGAGCCTTCGTCCCTCAGGCTCAGGGCATTCGCTCATGGCCCGGCAGAGGCTTAAAAACCGATGTATTACCGACGCCTTAAGGCAACACCTCGGCCTTTACGAAACCGGGCACCCAGGGATCTGTGCATGTGTTCCAAAACCGCCTGGGATGGATTTTAAGTATAACTTTCACCCGATCCGCTCCGTTGGCAATGCGACATGGCAACACGCGCTTATGAGACTGCAATTCAAGGGGTTCGATGTACGCATGACCATTTTTTGGACTTAGGTGGAGTGCAACCCAGCCCCTGTTTACGGCTCACATTTCGCCATTTTTGACTGTTTTACAGTGTCACCCGAATCGGTGCGGATTCAGGTGGACACCACCCAACGGGTGTGCAGCAGGACCACAAAACGCCTGTTCCCCTGCTGCACACCCGCCCACAAAAAACAGCGCTTGAGGACCTACAAAGCCTAAAAACCAGCATCACCAGAGGCTCTTATTAACCCAGAATGATGCCCAAACGAGGTGTAACCAAGAGACCTCACCGAACATTTGTGACGGCGTTCCATTCTTGACCTCACTGGTTCGGTATACGCCAGCATATCCCGAAGAAGTGACGCCTGTATGAGGGGTTCCCCTCAACATCTTTCCCCCTGGCATTCCCCTTTTCGAATATTCATTTTCGGTGCCAAACCTCTCCCCTCCCTTTTTCAACGAATGTTCGTTAGCGAACATTGTCATTCTCACTAATTTTCACCCCGAAAGCAGCCCCCAGGCACACCAATCCCAAATTAAAATCATCACAATTTCATTCACTTTTCTCATAAGACAAGGCTTTCAAACCCTTTATTTTAGAGAAACATAGGCACTTACGTCAACAACCCGCGAAACAGTGTTCCTTCAGCAGGCCCACGATATGGATTCTAAAATTTTCACTTTCGAATATTTTTGACTTGATTTATTTCGTTTCCGAATATAAATCTAAAAAACACTGTTTCTCGCCCAACGCTACGTTTGGCGAAAACCGATGAGCCCGGCAATGGAGGCGGGCCCTGTTCTTGACGTTCTAAGAATGATTTTGGAGGGAAGTATGTCTAGTTTTTTGGGAGAGCTGATTGGTACCATGATGTTGATCCTGTTCGGTGGCGGCGTTGTAGGAGGCGTTGTACTGAATAAATCCAAAGCTCAGGACTCAGGGTGGATCGTCATCACCATGGGTTGGGGCTTCGCTGTTGCCTTTGCCGTCTACATGGTGGGCAAATACTCCGGCGCACACATCAACCCCGCTGTCACCATCGGCCTGGCAAGTATCGGCCTCTTTCCCTGGGCTCAAGTGCCCATGTACATCGTCGCCCAGATGATCGGTGCCTTCATCGGCGCGACCCTGGTCTGGCTCCACTACCATCCCCACTGGGCGGAAACCGAAGACAAAGACGCCAAACTGGCTGTTTTCTCCACCGGCCCCGCCATCAAGAGCCCCCTTGCCAACCTCTTCAGTGAGGTTCTGGGTACCGCGATCCTCGTATTCGGTCTCCTCGGCATCGGCGCCAACAAGTTCTCCGAAGGCCTGAACCCCCTCATCGTGGGCTTCTTCATTGTCGCCATCGGCCTCTCCCTGGGCGGAACCACCGGTTACGCCATCAACCCTGCAAGGGACCTCGGCCCCCGTATCGCCCACTTCTTCCTGCCCATTGCAGGCAAGCGTGACTCCGATTGGAGCTACGCCTGGATCCCCGTTGTAGGACCCGTACTCGGTGGCGTTATCGGCGCATTCCTTTACAAGGGCCTCGTCATGTAAGAAAATAGGGGGCCGCCTCGGCCACCCGCAGAATCAAAGAGCGAACAAACACACAATGCAAGGCGACTCTGTCATCCCTTTACGATAAAAAATACCCCTGCAGCTGTCAGGGCTGCAGGGGCCACATGCAGGGAGTCGCCGGCCAAAACCCATCTTTAGGAGCTTAACAATGGAAAAAAAGTACATCCTCTCCATCGACCAGGGAACGACCAGCTCACGTGCCATCCTCTTCGACAAAGCAGGCGACATCAAACTGATCACTCAGAAAGAGTTTCGCCAGATCTTCCCCCAGTCCGGCTGGGTGGAGCATGACGCCCTTGAAATCTGGTCCTCGGTTCAATCCGTTGTGGCCGAAGCCCTTGCCAACAAAGACATCTCCGGTGACGACATCGCCGCCATCGGCATCACCAACCAGCGTGAGACCACCGTTGTTTGGGACAAGCACACCGGCAACCCCGTCTACAACGCCATTGTCTGGCAGTCCCGCCAGACCGCCGGCATCTGCGACGAGCTGAAATCCAAAGGGTTCAATGACACGGTCCGCGACAAAACAGGCCTCCTCATCGACGCCTACTTCTCTGGAACCAAGGTCAAGTGGATCCTCGACAACGTGGAAGGCGCCCGTGAAAAAGCCGAGCGCGGCGACCTCCTCTTCGGCACCATCGACACCTGGCTCACCTGGAAGCTCACCGGCGGCAAGGCCCATGTCACCGACTACTCCAACGCCTCCAGAACCCTCATGTACAATATTTACGACCTCGCATGGGACGACGAACTCCTTGAGATGCTCACCGTTCCCGCCTCCATGCTTCCTGAAGTAAAACCCTCCTCCGAAGTGTACGGCACCACCGTCCCCAATGCGTTCTTCGGCTATGAGATTCCCATCTCCGGTATCGCCGGTGACCAGCAGGCGGCTCTCTTCGGTCAGGCCTGCTACGAAGCTGGAATGGCCAAGAACACCTATGGCACCGGATGCTTCATGCTGATGAACACCGGCGAAAAAGCGGTGAAGTCCGAAAACGGCCTTCTCACCACCATCGCCTGGGGTGTAAACGGCAAAGTGGAGTACGCCCTGGAAGGCAGTGTTTTCGTTGCCGGTTCCGCCATCCAGTGGCTCCGGGACGGCCTGCGCATGTTCGCCGATGCCAAAGACAGCGAAGCCTACGCCAAGCGCGTGGACTCCACCGATGGGGTCTATGTGGTCCCCGCCTTTGTTGGCCTCGGCACCCCTTACTGGGACAGCGAGGTGCGCGGAAGCATCTTCGGCCTCACCCGTGGCACCACAAAAGAGCACTTCGTACGTGCCACCATTGAGTCCATGGCCTACCAGACCAAGGATGTCCTCTCTGCCATGGAAGCCGATTCCGGCATCGCCATCAAGACCCTTCGTGTGGACGGCGGCGCCACCGGCAACGACTTCCTCCTCCAGTTCCAGAGCGATATCCTGGGAGCCGAGGTGGAGCGACCCGTCATCGTAGAAACCACCGCCCTGGGTGCGGCCTTCCTGGCTGGCCTCGCCGTCGGTTTCTGGAAAAACCGTGCCGAGATCGCCACCCAGTGGAACAAAGACAAGACCTTTGAAGTGGCCATGGACGACACCACCCGTGACAACCTGTACTCCGGTTGGCAGAAGGCTGTTAAAGCCTCCATGGCGTTCAAGTAGAATGCCCCTCCTCCGGTGCCCCCTTCCATGGGGTGCACCGGGGATCCCACAGGGCCAGAGCCCATCTCAACGGCCCTTGAGCACCAGATATTTGACGCCCGGACATGCGTGATAACCTGCCGTTCCACGGATATTCCAAATCGGTTATCCTCTTCACCCTCACCCTGATCTGACTTACGGATAAAACCGGCCACGCGCCGGGCGTCACCCCCTTGCCTGAACACAAGCACGTTAGAAGGAGTGTCATGAGAGTCCCCTTAATTGCCGGCAACTGGAAAATGCACAAAACATTGGATGAAGCCCTGAGCTTTGTCCGTTACCTCGCCGATAACCCTCCCGGAGAAGGCGTCGAAGCACTTATCTGTGCCCCCGCCCCCCTTCTTTACCCCCTGGCTGATGCCATGAAAGAGACCGCTGTTGCCCTGGGCGCCCAGAACATGCACCACGCCCAACAGGGAGCCTTCACCGGCGAGATCTCCTCTGCCATGATCAAAGACACAGGCGCATCCTACGTCATCCTCGGACACTCGGAACGACGCCAGCTCTTTGGAGAGACAGACGCCTCCGTCAATTTAAAGGTGACCAAAGCCCTGGAAGCAGGAATTACCCCCATTCTTTGCTGCGGAGAGAGTCTTGAGGAGCGCGAAGAAGGTCGCACCGGAGAGGTGGTTAAAGGGCAGGTCATCAAAGGCCTTGAAGGGATTTCAGAGGTGGAGGTACCCCGTGTGGTCATCGCCTACGAGCCCATCTGGGCCATCGGCACCGGAAAAACAGCCAGCAACGGGGACGCCAATGAGGTGTGCGCCGAAATCAGGCACCTCATCAACGAGCTTTACAACGACGAGGCGGCAGCCACCCTCCGCATTCTCTATGGCGGAAGCGTCAAGCCCAGCACCATCAAAGGGCTCATGGCCGAGCCCGACATTGACGGAGCCCTGGTGGGAGGCGCAAGCCTGGAAGCAGACAGTTTCACCGGCCTGACCCGGTTCTGATCAGGCTGTTGAGCAGGCCTCCGGCGGCAAGGTGTGCCACCTTGAAAGCTGGTTGCGGATGCGTTTTGCCCCTCGTTCCTCGGGTCAAACCACATCCGCCTTTAGTGCGGACATGATTTGAGGGGATGTCTCTAAGACCTGTTTGTTAAACCCACTCTTTCAGATCAGGCAAAAGTTTGGCCCCCGGCAGAGCCGCCGGAGGCGAAAGCTGAATAGTTACAAAAGCTCCGCAAAAAACGTTCCGACTACCACAGCTCTTGTCACCAGCCCCTCCGGGTCAAGAGCCGTGGTAAAGGCACATGTCCTGAATAAACAATGCAAGCCAATAAGAATTGATTTACAGCCTGTTTGTCAAACCCAGCTCATAAAATTGGGCAAAAGTTTGGCCCCCGGCAAGGCCGTCGGGTGCAAATAGGTGCTGACTCGGTACTTTTGGCAGGAGATGCACCCATGAACACACCGGTGACACTTGTCATTGTAGATGGCTGGGGCGATGGAAAACCCAGCCGAAGCAACGCCTTCCATCAGGCGAACACCCCCAACATGGATCGCTTCATGGCCGAAGGTGCCACCACCACCCTTGCCGCCAGCGGCGAAGATGTGGGCCTGCCCCCCGGCCAGATGGGGAACTCCGAAGTGGGCCACCTCAACATCGGATGCGGCCGCGTTGTCCGCCAGTCCCTCTCACGCATCACCCACGCCATTAATGAGGGAGACTTTTTCGAAAACCCTGCGTTGCTTGCGGCCGTGGAACGGGCCAAGCAGCCCGGCGGTGCCCTTCATCTCATGGGCCTTCTCTCCGACGGCGGCGTGCACAGCCACATGGGCCACCTCAAGGGACTCCTGGACCTTGCCGCCCGGCATAAGGTGGAGCAGGTCTTTGTCCACGCCATCTTAGATGGCAGGGACACCCCGCCCCAGAGCGCCCTCTCCTTCATCGAAGAGCTGGAACACACCATGCAAACCATGCGCGTGGGAACCCTGGCCTCAATCAGCGGTCGCTACTACACCATGGACCGGGACAACCGCTGGGAAAGAACCCGCTACGCCTATGACACCCTCACCGGAAACGGCGACGCCATCACCAGCTCAGCGGCCCAGGCTGTTGAGGCCTCCTATGGCCGGGGTGCCACCGATGAATTCCTCGAGCCTCTTCTCATCCGGGGCGCCGAAGGGACCATCCGAGATGGCGATGCCGTGGTCTTTTTCAACTTCCGTCCGGACCGTGCCCGGCAGATCACCCGCGCCTTCGTTAATGACGAGTTCTCCCACTTTCCACGGAAAAAGCTGGACCTCCACTTTGTCTGCATGACCCAATACGATGCTAGCATTGAAGGGGCCTCCGTGGCCTTTGGCCCCACCATTCCTGAGAAGACCCTGGGAACAGTAATTTCAGAGGCCGGACGCAGCCAGCTGCGTATCGCCGAGACCGAAAAATACGCCCACGTCACCTTCTTCTTCAACGGTGGTGTCGAGGTACCTTCCCCCGGTGAAACGCGAATCCTCATCCCGTCCCCGCAGGTGGCCACCTACGACAAAAAGCCGGACATGTCGGCCGTGGAGCTCACCGACGCATTTCTGGCACATTTCGGCAAAACCCCGGATGACCTGACCGTGATGAACTTTGCCAACCCCGACATGGTGGGCCACACCGGCGACCTGCGTGCAGCCGTTAAAGCCGTCGAGACGGTGGACCTCTGCCTCGAACGAGTCGTGAAAGCCGCCACAGCAAACGGAGGGGTTGTCATCATCACCGCCGATCATGGCAACGCCGAGACCATGGTGGACCCCACCACCGGCACCCCCATGACCGCCCACACCACCAGCCCGGTCCCCTGCATCCTGTTGGGAACCGAAAATGCGTCTCTACGCGCCGACGGTCGCCTCTGCGACATCGCGCCCACGATCCTGTCTCTCCTGGGGATACCCCAACCCGAGGAGATGACCGGTCTAAGCCTGTTGGCTTGATCCTTAAGCCGGGGCGGACCCCACCGCCCCGGCTTTTCCCAGGGGATAATCCCCTGGACCCCAGGTTTGCGAATGCTCGCTCCCTCGTTCCTCGGGGCTCACATTCGCCTACGGGCTGCGCCCGTGGGCTACGGCACTCGCTGATCCCCCCCCCACACAAAACACAAAAGCTTACACAGGTAGCGGTCCAAGCATCAATATTGAAGACCGATCCTGATCGATTCACCTCTATCGATTCTTCTGGCCGACACATCAACAGCCCAACATTTATAAACGTTCGTGATGGGCACGGCACTACCTTTGCCCATCCTACTGTATCGCTGTAATCCCGAGGGTGATGGTGGGGTTGGTGCCGGCACTGGAGATTATGGTGCGGCACATGCCGCGACACTGCGTATCCCGTAGGAACCCTTGCCTGTGAATAAGGGGTAATCAAGAAACACAAAAGCCTGCACAGGTATCTGTACAGGCTTCAATAGTGAAGACAGCGAGCTTGACGGCATGGCCTTGCATCCGAGTTATTCCGGCTAAAGTCAACTATCTCCATGATATCAAGGGATGTCGGCTTTCACCCATGGCTCCCCGGCCATTCGTTATGCAAAAAGTGCGGCGTTTTGTCGCTTAAGCCCCTTCTGAACATCAGGTTCCCTGCCAGCCAGGGAAGACGGAATCAATAATCACCGATGGGAAACCACGGGC
>Ga0070729_10006489_pt1 | contig 11515 bp, 9 predicted proteins | sample tdDd472_FD_66725 | JGI IMG/M metagenome (GOLD analysis project Ga0070729, IMG submission 66725) | Marine sediment microbial communities from the Atlantic coast under amendment with organic carbon and nitrate - tdDd47.2 | ecosystem: Environmental > Aquatic > Marine > Coastal > Sediment | place...
CCGGACCATGTCTCGTTGTGGGGCCTGTTGATCCCGATCCGGCGTGAGTTCCAGCAGTACGTGAACTTGCGACCGGTGCGGCTGTTCGAGGGAATGCCGTGCCCGCTCGCCGGCCGTGCCCCCGGCGATATCGACTTCATGATCGTGCGCGAGAACAACGAAGGCGAATACTCCGAGATCGGTGGACGTCTGTATGAAGGCACCGAGCAGGAGCTGGCGGTGCAGCAGGCGATCTTCACCCGCCTCGGCACCGACCGCATCATGCGCTATGCCTTCGATCTGGCACGCACGCGCGAGCGCAAGCACTTGACTTCGGCGACCAAGTCCAACGGCATCATCCACTCCATGCCCTATTGGGACGAGCGCTTCGAGGCGGTCTCGAAGGACTACCCGGACGTCACCACCGACAAGTTCCACATCGACATCCTGACCGCGCATTTCGTGCGCAACCCGGATTGGTTCGATGTGGTCGTCGGCTCCAACCTGTTCGGTGACATCCTCTCCGACCTCGGCCCGGCGGTGACCGGTACCATCGGCATCGCGCCCGGCGGCAACATCAATCCGGAACGGGATTTCCCGTCCATGTTCGAGCCCGTGCACGGCTCGGCGCCGGACATCGCCGGGACGGGTATCTGTAACCCCATCGGCGAGATCTGGTCGGCGGCGATGATGCTCGATCACCTGGGGCAGAGCCATGCGGCGGTGGATATCGTCACCGCCATCGAGACGGTGATCCGCGATTCCGACGTCAAGACGCCCGACATGGGCGGCAAGGCCACGACCTCGGAACTTGGTCAGGCCATCGTCGACGCACTCTAGGGAAGGGAGACGTCATGGACATTCCCGTCTACCAGGTCGACGCCTTCGCCGATAAACCCTTCGCCGGCAATCCGGCGGCGGTCTGCCTGCTCGACGCCTGGCTGCCGGACGCCACGCTGCAGTCGATCGCGCTCGAGAACAATCTGTCGGAAACCGCCTTTACCGTGTCGCGTGGGCCCGGCGATTACGAACTGCGCTGGTTCACGCCCAAGGCGGAGGTCGATCTCTGTGGCCACGCGACGTTGGCGACGGCCTCGGTGCTGTTCGAGCAGCGCGGCGAATCCGCCGCGGCGATCGCTTTCCAGACACGCAGCGGGGAGCTGCGGGTCGGGCGGGACGGCGATCTTCTGGTTATGGATTTCCCGGCGTTGCCGGCCGAAGAGGTCCCGGTGCCGGACGGGTTGGCCGCGGCCCTCGGCGCTGAACCGGTAGGCTTTCTGCGCGCGGTGAAGAATATGGCGGTGTTCGAGACGGAAGCTCAGGTGCGCGCGCTGGAGCCCGATTTCCGCTATATCGCGGCCATGCAGGGATGGGGGCTGATCGCCACCGCGCCGGGCGACGACAGCGATTGCGCGTCGCGCTACTTCGCGCCGCACGTGGGTATCGACGAGGACCCGGTGACCGGCTCCGCGCACTGTACCATCGTGCCCTATTGGGCGGAACGGCTGGGCAAGACGGAGATCCATGCGCGCCAGGTCTCGGCACGCTCGGGCGATCTGTTCTGCCGGCTCATGGGCGAGCGGGTGGAAATCGCCGGCCGCGCGGTGCTGGTGCTGGAGGGGACGTTTCGTCTGCCATGATCGCCGGATTCGAAATCCGCGCTGCGAAAGCAGACGCCGACCTGGCGATGATCCGCGAGCTGTTCCTGGAATACCAGGATTGGCTTGGGGTCGATCTCTGTTTCCAGGATTTCGAGGCCGAGTTGGCGGCGTTGCCCGGCATGTACGCACCACCGCGGGGCCGCCTATTCTTGGTGTTCGACAGCGACGACGGGCGGCTGGTGGGCTGCGTGGCGCTGCGCCCGCGTGATGGGGAAAGGGCGGAAATGAAGCGGCTCTACGTGCGGCCAGATTGGCGCCGGCGCGGGCTCGGGCGGCATTTGACGGAGCTTTGTCTGGCCGAGGCGCGGGACGCCGGATACCGCGAGCTTTGCCTCGATACCCTGGCGCAACTGCACGCGGCGCGCACGCTCTACCGCAACATGGGGTTTCGCGAGATTGAAGCCTATTACGAAAACCCCCTGGACGGGGTCACCTACATGGCCATAACATTGTAATCGATCTCCCTATCGCGTTAAGGAGATTGTAAGGGCCGCGGAGTAGCGTGAACCCAAGCGCATGCAATGTTACACATGCATGTGAGGAATGATCAGGAGCAACGCCGTGAGACGTATCACCCTGGCCCTGCTGTGCACCTTGATGGCGACAGTGTTTTGGACCGCCGCCGAGGCCCAGTCTGTGGAACGCAAGCGTTCCTACGGACTGCGCGAGCAGGGCGAAGGCCATATCCAGATGCGCTCGATGATCGCGCCGGTGAAGCGATCGGCGAAAAGCAGCCGTATCTACAATACGACGGTGACCGTGGTGCTGACCGTGCGCGACAATTCCAAGGTCGGTGCCGTCTGCAACAAGGGTCCCCGGATTTCCGACGCCTTGCTGCGCGCCTGGTACAAGCAGCCGATGACCATCGACTACCTGTATGACCGCGGCAGCCGCGGCAACACCAAGATCGACTACCGCCGCACGCCGGCGCAGGTGAAGGAAGACAAGCGCTTGATCGATACGGTCAACATTGCGCTCGGCACCCGCGACGTCAGTGGCATCCTGGTGTTGAAGGGCGCGTTGAAGATGGGCGGTGGCACGGTGACCAAGCTGCCGTTCTCCAGCGTCAATGGCTGCGACGAGCTGCAAGAGCAAGAAGAGCAAAAGAAACCGAAGTAAAAGAATCAAGGGCGAAGATTCGCGGATTTCCGCGCTTTTTCGTCCTGCCAACGGCTGCCGACGGCTGCCGCAAAATGGCAAAAAATGCTTTAGTTTCAACGGGTAGTGTGGGCTTTTCTAAAAAAGCACTATACTTGGTATATTGTCCCCCCTATTTTTTACCTTGGTATATCTTAATGTTCGGGCCGCATTGCGCTCGAGGGGGGCCGGAAACGTGCCAGCCGTTGTGAATAGCAAAATCAGGGTCTTGATCCTGGTCCTGGTGGTCAACCTGGGACTTGGCGGCTGCAGCCTGATGCAGGGGCAAATGTTCGACGAATCCTTCTGGGCCGGCTCGCCGTTCCAGGAAAACGTCGAGGCCGAGCTGGGAATCGCCGAATTGGCGAAGGGGAACTACATCACCGCAGAGGCGCACTTCAAGAAAGCACTCCGGCGCAATGCGCGCGACATCGATGCCTTGATCGGTGCCGGCATTCTCTATCAGAACACCGGTCAGATGACCAAGGCGCGGGAAATGTACGAGGCCGTACTGGCGCTGCGACCGGACGAGGCGCAGCAATTCGTGGTCTGGAACTCGATCACCACGCGGCCGGCGTCTCAGATCGCCAGCGTCAATCTGTCTCTGCTGGAAAGCGGCGTTACCCCTGGCCAGCAGCAGCCCGCGCCCGGTTCGGCACCGGCGCCGATGGTCAACCAACCGGTCACCGGCGCGCCGGCGGCGTCCGCCATGCTTGGGCGCAGCATGCCGCAGCCGCAGCCCGGTCCGATGGCGCAACCGGGCGGCCTGGGCGCCGGCAACGCCATGGCCGCGCCCGGCAGCACCGGCGGCGTCGCCGCCTATGACGGCAACGATGCCAACATGATGTCCCGTTTCGCCACGCTGAAGGCGTTGCGCGATCAGGGCCTGATCACCGCCGACGAATACGCCGCTCGGCGCCAGACCAATATCGGCGCCCTGTTGCCGCTGACGTCTCCGCCGCCTGCGGCCGGGCTGGAGCGCCCGGTGCCGTCGACGGAACAGATCGCGGGGCGGCTCAGGGCCATCGGCCGGGCGCTGGAAATGCGCGCCATCTCGGTCTCCCAGCATTCCGCCGAACGCAACATGATCCTCGATGCGATGATGCCTTCCGCGCCCGTCGTGGTCGCCAATCCGGCGGTGCCGCCCAAGGGCCTGATGGAAGCCGCCGATTCCGTGCGCCGGCTGGAGAAGCTGCGCAACGACGGTTTCATCAGTTCCGACGAATACGCACGCGAGCGCCAGGCCATTGAGCTGTCCATGCGCCCGGCGCAGCCCGCGGCGGCCATGGTCAAGCCCATGTCCGCGCCGTCGCAGGCGGTATCGGGGCCGGCCAAGCTGGAGAAAAACGGATCGGCGGCCAAGCCGGCCGGGCCGCAACCGGCCGTGCACCTGGCATCCTACCGTTCGCAGCAACAGGCGGAACGCGGCTGGGCCCAGATCAAGCGCGCCCACCAGGCCATCCTGGGCAAGCTCGAGCATGAAGTCTCGCGGGTCAATCTCGGCAAGAAGGGCGTCTACTACCGGCTCAAGGCCGGTCCCTTCAAGGACGCGTCGGCCGCCAAGAACACCTGCGGCCAGCTCAAGCGACGCCGGCAGTTCTGCGAGCCGAGCATGATGGACGCCGGCTAGAAAACCGTCACAAAAAGGGCATTCTTTGGCCGCTGGCGCCGGAGAATACGGATCAACGTTTTCCGTGTTGCCACATTCCTTTCTTACCATTCTCAATTTGACAATATTTACCTTTCTTACCGCAGCGAAGATTGACCTACAGTTATATGTCGGATTTGAAGGCATGTCTGGAGACATATAGGATGTCATGCTTCCGCTTATTGAATGGTGGTGAATCACAGGGGTGCATAAGAGCCTTCATTGCATGGGGGGCATCACTGACGCTCATTTTGGCGTGCCTGTCTGTTCCCAGCCGAGCGGCGGATGGTGTTTTCGTTCTCAATACCTCGACCGGCGCGCCTTACGCTACCGAAGACAGAACCGGTTTTCAGGATAGGATGGTTGCCGAGGTTTTCCGACGTCTCGGCTTGGTCGGGCGGGTGGAGCGCTACAAGGCATCGCGGCGGGCGTTAATCAACGCCAACGAGAACATCGACCATGGCGTCGCGATGAGGGTCAAGGGGCTCGAAAAGCGATACCAGAATTTGGTGCGGGTAGATGAAACCTTTGTTGAAAACGACTTCGTTGCCTACTCCAAGGGCCTTGATTTGCAGACTCATAGCTGGGCAAGCCTAAAACCGTATGCCGTCGCCCATATCCATGGTTGGGTGATCTTCGAACGGAATCTTCTTTCCGGCCAAAATATTAGCACGGTCAAAACACCGGATCAGATGTTGGCCATGTTGGTTAAAAACCGGGTCGATCTCATCTTGTATGAGCGTTGGCAGGGATTGCAGCGGGCCCGTGATAACGGTCTTCGTGTCACGGTTCACGAGCCGCCGCTGGCATCGGTCGATATGTATATGTACATGCATAAGCGTTATGCCAGCCTAGTCCCGAGGATCGCTGACGCCTTGCGCGCCATGAAAGTGGACGGAACCTACGAAAAAATTTATTCCCAGACCCTGTTGAAACTCCGGCCAGAAGGTTAGTGCAAAGTCCGTCATGGACAGAGTCATTAGACGGAACCGCATTGCCAGGAAACTCATCGGCTTTCTTGTCGCCTTCAGTTCGCTGGTGACCGTCGTCACCACCGGCATTCAGCTATATGTGGAATATGGCCGTGACATCGAATCCATCGACAACTACTTCGCTCAGGTGCAACGAAGCTATGTCGACAGTGTCGCCGAAAATGTCTGGGAGGTGGACGCCGGACGCTTGCACTTGCTTCTCGTCGGCATTGTCGAGTACCCGGATATTATCCGTTCCGAGGTGCGTGATAACGACGGTGAAATCCTGGCCGAGGCCGGAACCGTAACCGGCGATGATTTGATTTGGCAAACTTATCCTCTGACTTACGATTTTCGTGGACAAAAACGGATCATCGGAGAATTGGATGTCGTTGCGTCGCTGAGCGGCGTCTATCAGCGTGTCATTGAGCGGGTCTGGCTGATCCTCGTGTCCAATGGATTGAAGACGTTTCTCGTTGCGGCTTTCCTATTTCTCGTCATCCATTGGCTCGTCACCCGCCATCTTGTCGTCATGGCTGATTTTGCCCGCAATGTCGATCTGGTGTCGCCAGCCAACGGTTTCGCGCTCCGCCGCGCGCGAACCTCAGGGAAGCCCGACGAGATCGATCACTTGGCTGATTCCTTGAATCAAATGCAACACCGGTTGAGGTCCGTATTCGATGAGCAACAAAAGAGCGAGGCAAATTACCGGAATATCTTAGAAACTCTCGTCGATACCTTCTATCGGGTTGATATGGAGGGGAAAATCATCATCGTTTCACCCTCGGCAAAGGATTTGCTCGGCTATGCCCCGGCGGAACTGTCTGGCAGACAACTGACGGATCTTTACGCCGAACCAGAGGATCGAAAGAAATTCCTGACCTCCCTGGAACAGCATGGAGGTGAGATTTCCGGCTTCGAGACGCGGCTGCGTCACAAGGATGGCAGCGATGTTTGGGTGTCCGCGAGTTCCCATTTTCGTCGCGATCCCAGCGGCGAGATCGTCGGCATCGAGGGGACCGTTCAAAATATCACGGAGCGCGTGCAGGCGGAAACGGCGCTAAAGGCTTCCGAGGCGCGCCTCAACCAGATCATTCAGATTGCGCCGGAAGCGATTATCACAGTTTCCGAGGATCTGAAAATCACCCTGTTCAACGCCGGTGCTCAACGCATATTCGGTTACCGTGCCGAAGAAGTCGTGGGGCAATCGCTGGATATTTTGCTGCCGGCGTCCATACGTCACCATCACCGCGAATACGTGCGGCAGTTCCAGGAAGGTAGCGAGACCTATCGTCTGATGGACTCGCGCAGGGAAGTGACAGGCTTGCGGAAAGACGGAACCGAGTTTCCTGCGGCGGCTTCGGTTTCCAAGGCGGTCAGCGACGAGGCAACGATTTTTACGGTCATGTTGCACGACGTTTCCGAACGGCGGCAGTCAGAAGAGGTGCGCCGAAAGGCCCTGAAAGAAGCCGAACGTGCGAACCAGGCGAAATCCGAATTCATGGCCTCCATGAGCCACGAGTTGCGTACGCCGTTAAATTCAATCCTGGGCTTTGCCGAGTCAATCGCCAACCAATACCTGGGACCGGTCGGGGAACCCAAATACCTGAGCTACGCCCGAGACATTCTTTTCAGCGGCCGGCACCTGTTAAACCTAGTCAACCAGATCCTCGATATCGAACGCATTGAGGCTGGAAAGTATGAATTGCATATGGAAGATTTTCATCTGGCAGACGTTCTCGCCGAATGTGAGCGAATGATGATCGCCCGCGCCAACAATGATGGGGTTCAGCTCGATTTCGACGTCGCACCGGGTCTTGATCTTATGCGTGCCGACCGGCAGGCCATTCTCCAGGTTTTCTTGAATGTTATTGGCAACGCCATAAAATTCACCGACCGTGGTGGCCGGGTGGCGGTGCGGGCGTATGCTGCAGAAGATTGCCAAATGATCATGGTCAAGGATACCGGGATCGGCATTCCGGCGGAAAAGGTGGACCTTGTCATGCAGCCGTTTACCCGGCATGAAAACGATCCGCACAAGCCGCAGGAAGGCGTGGGTCTCGGTCTTGCAATCGCCAATGCCCTGGTCGTCATGCATGAGGGGGAAATCCAGTTACAATCGGAAGAATGCCGAGGCACGACTGTCTTGGTTCGACTGCCGATTGGTTCGGAAATCTGATCGCCGAATGCCGTACCAAACCGTTCTCATTGCGCTCGGGTCACTAGGCTCGATGCATGTCGTTCGCGCCCGGCCGCCAATACGGCGCTTCCCGCGCCGATGGTCATGCACTACAATCTCGACCTGCTGCCGGAGCCGCCGCCGTGAACCGTTTTTCCGGAAACCAGATCGTCATCAACCCTGAGCGGATCGACTATCCGCTGGCGCGCATGGTGCACGACTACTGGTTTTCACTCTGCCATGACGGCCGGCATCCCCGTTGGGCCGATTTCGACCTGATGTCTGTCTACAAGGCGGCGCCGTTCATGACCATCAAGGACGTGGAGGCCGGCGGGACGGAATTCCGCAACCGCTTTTTCGGAACAGGGTTGCGCGAAGTTCTGGGCTTCGACGGCACCGGCAAACGCTTGAGCGAAAACTACACCGGTGATGCGCTGGCGATGGTCACCGACATCTGCCGTCAGGTCTGGGAGAGCCGCACCATTGTGCAAAGCAGCGGCCACGTGGTCTGGGCCGAAGACCGGGACTTCATCACCTATTCCTGCCTCTACATGCCGCTGGACGGGACGGTGGCCGGGCAAACGGCGCACTTGGCCAGCGTTTTCGATTTCAACGTGCTCTAGGGTCCCGCTACGGTCCCGGCGGCCTAGCGGTTGGCCAGCAGGTAGAAGAAGAACCTCGGTTCCTTGTCGTTCTCGTTGACGACGATGCGGGTCAGCGGCGCCGCGACTTCGAAACCCGCGAACACCGACTTGGTAATACCGAGGCGCACACCGCCGCCCGCCGACGACAGACTGGCGTGGTCCTGGAAATCGGTGGCTTCGGTCTCCCAGACGACACCGAAATCGTAAAAGCCGTAGACCTGGTAGGAGTCGAGATAGGGCAGTGACAGGAACTCGCCGTATTGCACCTCGAAGGCCGCCGCCACCCCGTGATCGCCGGAAATCTCGCCGGAATCGAAGGCGCGGCCGTATTGCGTGCCGCCGAGGTAGAACTCCTCGCTCGACAGTAGCCGCCGGTCCGCGCGCTGTCCGGCCATTGAAAGCTGTACCGCCCACTTCTTGCCTATCTTCTGGCGCCGGTTGGCCGACAGCGTCAGCTTGGTGAATTCCGCCCGGCCGTTGGTGCGCGACGGGGCCCTGGACTGGCTCGGGTATTCGCCCTCCGATGCGCCGAGAATGTCGAGGCCGCGCGACAATTCCAGGGATAAGCCGTTCTGGCCGTCGAAACCGTCGTTCAAGCTGTAGTCGGCGCCGAGCCGCAGCACCCGCAGGCGGTCGTCGAATTCTCGAACGCCGTTGTCGTCCTGGCGCTGGTTGGCGACGTCGAAGCGGGCGGAGATTTCCAGGTTGTGGTCGCGCGAGCGGATCAGCGGATAGGCGAGGCCGAGGACGGCGCGGGAGCTCTTGCTGCCGAGGTTGGTTTCATCGTATTGGGCGCCGACGTCGGCGACGCTGTGTGACGCCGATATCCAGCCGCGCAGCCCCTCGGAGCCGATCCGGTGCTCCTGGGTTACTTGCACGTATACCAATTCTTCCGGCGTGGCGGGAATGGTGAACAGCGTCACGCCGGTGCGGGTGCCGCCGAGGGCCCCGGTGTTGAGGTTGGCATTGAGCAAGGCCTGGTAGCGACCGACGGCGCGGGTGCCGCGATTGTCGAGGCTGACCGAGCCGTCGAGCGTCCGGTCGCTCATCCGCATCACCAGTTCGAACTCACCCTTGGCCGAATCGACCGGGTTGAGCGATCCGTCGACGGCGGCGCCCGGCAGGTCGTCGATCAACAGCATGTAGCGCTCCAGATGCGCGAGCTTGGCCGGCCGCGCCGCCGTGATCTTGTCGGCATAGCGCCGGACCAGTTCGCCGCGTCCGCCCAAATCGCCCTCGAAACGGACCCGGGTGATGGCACCCTCGGCGATGCGGATGCGCAGGATGCCCAGCGTCAGGTCCTGTGGCTCGGCGCTGGCGGTGGCCAGGAAATAGCCGTCGCCGCGGTACTTTTGGGTGACCGCCTTGACCAGCGCTTGAATCTGCGCGAGCGAAACCTGGCTCGCCATCAGGGGTTCATAGAGAGGCGCGAAATCGGCGACGGGATAGACGGTGGCGCCGATGATCTCCACGCCGGCAAGCACGAACTGGCCCTCAATGCCGTCCGGTTTCAGGTCCATGGATGGCAGGGCGGGGACCGCCCGGTCCGCGTCCGCCGGCGCCGATGTTGCGGGCTTGCGAATACGGTTCTCGATCTTGCCGGGCTCGACACTGGAGGATGCGGCGTTCTGCGCCCTTGCGGGCCCGGCCTGGACCAGCGCGGCAAGCAGCAGTGCCGTTCCGATCGCTCGGATGATCGGGGCCTTCGACTTCCATATGCATGCGTGCTCGACTAAGATTGCTTCCCCCGGTCGCGGGCCGTGCGCCTGCTTATCTTCGGCGTTCCTGTCGTTGTCAAACGATCCTATCCGTATATCACTTTTTGGGAATATGTAACTGTTTACATTTCGGAACCGAAACGATATCATGGTGTATAAATATTAGAATAAACATTATTGCTCTGCATGGGAAACTGGCGAAATCTCCTGGAGAAGTTCGTAGGGGTTGGATTTATGTGCAATCAGGGTTTTTGGGACAAAAAACTCCTTAAATTTCTTATGGTTTTGGCGCTTGGTGTGAGCCCAGTGACCGGCTTTTCTGCATGGGCGCAAGCGGGGCCCGGCCAAGCCGGTGAGTGGCGGGTTCTCTCCGTCACCAACGCCGAGATTCGCCTGCCCGGCGGTGGCTGGCAGGCGTTGGATGGGAATACCCGGTTAGTTGCCGGTGCGGAGATCAGGGTCGCGGCCGCGGGCCGGGCTGTCTTGGAGAGCGAGGGCGACCGGCTGACGCTGTCGCCCAACAGCCGCATGAAGCTGCCCGCCGGCGCCGAGGCGCGTGAGCAAAGCGTCCTGCAATCCGTCGGCACCATCGTCTACAAGATCCGGAAGCGCGCGCGCCAGTTGCTGCAGGGCGTCTCCACCGGCGCCCAGCCCCTGGCACCGGGCGAACAGCCGTTCAAGGTCGGCACGCCCTATCTGGCGGCGGTGATCAAGGGGACCACGTTCTCGGTCAACGTCTCGCCGCAGGGCGCGGCGCTGCATGTTACCGAGGGGCTGGTCGAGGCGATCTCCGCTTCCACCGGTGAGCGCGGCTTGGTGCGGCCGGGTCAGACGGCGCGCGTGGGGTCGCTGCCGGGCGCGGCGCTGAGTATCAGCCACGGAGGCCAGACGCGGGGCCGTCCCGCCGGAACGCAGGCCGCCGCGGATGAGGCGAAAGCCGGTGACGACAGCGCCGCCAATGGCCGCAGCGCCGAGGCCCCAGGCCAGCAACGAGCCAACGGCGCCGCGGCGGGGAAGGCCGCCAAGGGTCTCAAGGTTGCCGTCGGCAGCGGCCGGCTCGACGTGGCCAAGTCTTCCAAGGGCCTGTTGCGCGCCAAGGGCGCCGGACCGTCGAATGCGTTTAACACCCGAAACGTGCCGGGCAAGAAGACCACCAAGCTGGGTGCCAAACCGGTGACTCCGGGGCAGATGACGGCCGGCCTCGGCAACGTCGGCATTCCCGGCCTGTTGCCCAACGGCAAGGTCTTTCCGGGCGGCGGCAATGCCGGTGGAAATGGCAATGGTGGCGGCAACGGTAACGGCGGCGGCAATAACGGTAGCAACGGCTGTAACGGAAATGGCAAGAAGCCGGGATGTTGACGCCGTGAACCCGTTGAAGACGGGACGCCCGCACATGCGCGCTGTCAGGTTGGAGGACACCGGGTGAGCTTTTTCCGCCCTGTCGATCCGGACTCTCCGTTGGTGCCGGGATGGCGTGCACGTGTTCCCTACGCGGTGATTTTCCTGGTCGTCGCCCTGGCTTACGCCTGGGACGGGCTGGAGCGCCTTGAGTTCAACTTGATGGACTCGCGGTTCCGC
>Ga0070729_10006496_pt1 | contig 11507 bp, 2 predicted proteins | sample tdDd472_FD_66725 | JGI IMG/M metagenome (GOLD analysis project Ga0070729, IMG submission 66725) | Marine sediment microbial communities from the Atlantic coast under amendment with organic carbon and nitrate - tdDd47.2 | ecosystem: Environmental > Aquatic > Marine > Coastal > Sediment | place...
GTCGTGACCGACGAGGACGGCGAGGTGGTCGAGCGGACGACGTACTACCCGTTCGGCCTGCAGCGGTCGTCGACGACGAACGACCCCGAGCGGCTCGGCTACACCAGCGCGCGCCGGGACCCGGGCACGAACCTGCTCGTCATGGGCATCCGGTCGTACGACCCGCACCTCGGTCGGTGGACGGCGCCGGACCTCGCGTTCCAGGGCATCGACGCCGGTGAGCTGGGCCGCGCGTGGGAGGCGATGGGCACGTACGTGTACTCGCTGAACGCGCCGACGACGTATCAGGACGACTCGGGTGCGTGGGGCGTGAAGGGCTGGACCCGCGCGTCGATGGGCATGGCCGTGCTCGGCGGTGTCGGTGGCGCCGTGGTCGGCTTCATGGTCGCCGGACCGGTGGGCGCCGTCGCCGGCGGCATCCTCGGCGCGTCGATGGGCGGGCTGTTCACCAGCGTCGGGATCGTGTCGGCCGTGCTGCGCGACACGAAGGCGGAGTTCGAGGAGGCGTACAACTACGGTCGTCACGTCGAGCAGTTCACGTCGGATCTGCCGTCGTCGGCCGCTGCGCGCGCCTGGGACAAGGCCCACGGCGACCCGGACGCCGGCCCGGACCTTGCCGCGATGATGGCGCAGGCGCGGCCGGGTGCGGCGGTGCCTGCGGCTTCTGCGGCTCGAGCCGAGGCGGGGCTCGCCCAGCCACGGGCCGCGGAGCCCGAGGCGCCGGCGGGGCCGCAGGGCGAGGCCGACCACTACTTCGGTGAAGACCCGTACGAGGACGTCCCGGACGGCATGGGCGACCGCCTCGACGAGGTCGAGGGCGCCGACGAGGGCGTCGGCGGCGGGTTCAACCTCGCCGAGGAGTACACCGAGTTCGCCACCTCGTTCGACGGCGAGCCGGACTCGCTGGATGCCCGCGCCGACGACCTGCGTTCGGACGGCGACATCGACTACGTCGACGAGTTCGACATCGACGACGACGACGACCTTCTCGACGGCATCGACACCGATGACGGCGGCGAGGGCTTCTATGACGCGCCCGAAGGCGGCGACACCCCGGGGGGTGAGTGATCATGCGACACATCACGATGATGATTCGACGAACGTTTGTGCTCACCGGTCTGGTCGCGTCCCTCGCCGTGCTCGGCGCGTGCGGGGGCTCCGGGTCCGGCGACAACGACGGCTCGGGCGACGGGCCCGATGCGGGCGATACCGGCACCTGCACCCCCGGCGACGAGGGCTGCGCCTGCCTCGACGACGACACCTGCGGCGATGGGCTCGTGTGTGAGGCCGGCGTCTGCGAGGCCCCGACGGACTGTGCGCCGGGCGCATCGCTCTGCGCCTGCGGCGAGGGCGACACCTGCGACGAGCCGAACGACGTGTGCGTCGAGGGCATCTGCACCCCGCGTGACACCTGCGACGGTGAGCTCGGCTGCGCGTGCATCGACGACACCACCTGCGACGACGGCCTCACCTGCGACGGTGGCGTCTGCACCCTCGACGGCGCGGTGCTCGTCACCCTCACCGGGGGCGACGCGCGAGGCTGCGACCTGATGCTCGAGACGGACGGGCTGCACGTCGACGACGTGGTGTTCCCCGCCGGCGTGTATGGCCGCCTGCGCACCCGCAACGAGCGCGCCGCGCTGTCGATCATCCGCGCCGCGGACGAGCCGCTGACCGGCGTGGTCGCCGCGGTGGTGTTCGCCGACGCCGACGCCGACGCCGCGACGATCACGAGCCTGTCCGCGACCTGCTTTGACCGCACCGGCGCCGCGATCGACGGCGTCGAGCCGGGGGTCGAGTGATGACCACCCATCGAACGCACGACCACGCCCTGCCCGTGGGATGGATCGCGATGCTGGCGGTCCTCGCCGCGCTGCTCATTGGATGCGGCGGCGACGACGAGGCGCCGATGGTCGACGAGCCGGCGTGCACGCCGGGTACCGCTCTGTGCGATTGCGTGCAGGGCGGCTGCCCCGGCGCCGCCGGGCTCGTCTGCCTCGACGACCAGTGTGTCTACCCGGGCTGTGACGCCGGCGCCGAGGGGTGCGTCTGCCGGGCCGACGGAGGCTGCGGGCTCGGTGCCGACGGGCGACAGCTCGTGTGCGCCGAGGGCTCCTGCGAGGCGGCCGCGTGTGACGCCGGCACCCGCGGGTGCCCGTGTGCGGCCGGTGGCGCCTGCGCCGACGACCTCGTGTGCATCGACGGCGCCTGCCTGGTGCCGAGCTGCGAGCGCGCCGGCTCCGAGGGGTGCGCCTGCAACCCGGACCGGTCGTGCGACGCCGGGCTCGCCTGCCAGCTCGGGGTGTGCGAGCCGCTCGACGGCTGCACGCCGGGCGCCGTCGATTGCCCGTGCCGCCGCGACGGCAGCTGCGCCAGCGGCGCGTCCTGTGACACGACGACCGACACCTGCGTCGAGATCACGTGCACGCCGGGCACGACCGGCTGCGCGTGCGACGAAGGCGCCTGCTCGGGGGCCGACGCGGTCTGCATCGACGGCACGTGTTCGGTGCGCAACTGCCCGGACGGGCTCGAGGGGTGCGCGTGCGCCGACGGCGCCTGCGGCGTGAACGACCGCGGCGAGCGGCTGACCTGCACCGAGCGCGGGGTCTGCGCGTCAGCGACCTGCGAACCCGGCGCCGTGGGCTGTGCCTGCGTCGACGGGTACGCCTGCGACGCCGGTGGCGTGTGCAGCGACGGCTTCTGCATCGCCGATGGCTGCGCCCCGGGCGCGATCGACTGCGCGTGCAACGCCGGGCGGTGCAACCCCGGCGCGACCTGCCGCGACGGCGCGATCTGCGTCGATGGCGCCGGATACGCCGGCGGGCCCTGCCGCGCCGACGGCACCTGCGCCTACGGCAACCGCTGCGACGCGGGCCTGTGCGCGCCGTGCTACGTCGGGACGGTCGGCTGCCAGTGCAACCTCGACACCATCGAGGCCGGCACGGGCGACGGCTGCGGCCGCGGCGCGACCTGTGCGTCGTGGGGCGAGTGTGTCGCCGAGAGCGATCTCGTGCAGGACATCCCCGATCCGCCGTTCTGTGTGACGCCGTGCCGCCGCGACGCCCCCGGCTGCCCGGCGTGGGGCTTCGTCGAGGGCTGCACCGGCGACAACACCTGCGTCGAGGGGTCCTGCGTCGCGCCCGGTGAATCGCCGCCGGTCTGCGCGATGGAGTCGGACTGCCCGTCGCACCAGGCGTGCATCGGCGGCCAGTGCTACTCGACGTGTCGCAGTGATGCGTCGTGTGGCGGTGGCACCGCGTGCCACGAGTTCACCTGCCGTACGCCGTGTGCCGCCGCGAGCGACTCGTGCCCCACCGGCACGTTCTGCGAGCTGCAGGACGCGACGCAGGGCTTCTGCATGCCCGAGGTGCCGGCCGAACCGGGCGGCGTGACGGGCGTCGACGGTCAGCTGCGCATCGAGCCGACCGTCCTGACCCTGTTCAACGGCGTCGACGGCGGCTCGGTCACGGTCACGAACGACAGCCCGAACGCCCAGACGATCGTCGTGCGCAAGCTCGCGCACCAGCAGTTCTTCGACGACGGCACGTCGGACGACGTGGTCGACTTCGACGACGGCGACGCCTGCGATCCCGTGCGCGGCGAGTGCCCGATGGCGTGGCTCGACATGGGCGAGCGGGGCGGTGAGGTCGGGCGCGTCGACACGTTCGAGGTCACCCTCGAGCCCGGCGCGCAGACCGAGCTGATCATCGCCGGTGGCGGTGAAACCTCGGCCGTGCGCTGGTCCGGCACCCTGCAGCTCGTCAACGCCGCGCTCGGCACGACCGAAGTGGCGATCGAGTACGCGCAGCGCCCCGAGGGGCAGTGGCGCGGCACGGCGTTCTTCTATGCGCAGTTCTACGAGGACGACACGATCGACGCGTGGGCCGCGACCCCCGAGACGCGGGACGACCCCGCGCTCCAGGACGAGCTGTCGAACGCGTTCTTGCAGCGCTGGGGCGCCTTCCGCCGCGGCGACCTGTCGTGGGCCGAGATGCAGGCGGTGATGCTCGCGACGGAGTCCGGCCAGTGGGTCTCGGCGAGCGAGCTGCCCGAGTGCGGCGTCGCGGCGTGCTACCTCTACGGCGGGCGGGCGTCCGGCGTGGGCGACTACTCCGCGGACCTCGACCGCATCCCCGTCCCGGCGGGGGTGTCCGAGCTGCCGTTCGCGATGAACCTGTACCAGCCGACCCCCCGCGGCGCGCCGCAGCGGATGGTCGGCCGCATCGACTCGGCGGGGACCCTGCACTACGCGGGCAACCCGGCGGTCGAGCTGACGTTCGAGACCGCGCCGACCGCGTGTGACCGCGAGGCGTTCGGCGCCTGCCTGTCGTACGTGACGGACTTCGGCGCCGACATCCTCGTCGGCGGGCGGTACACCCCGGGCGTCGGCGAGGGCTGCGCGGACCGGGCCGACGACGGCTTCGTCGACCTCGCGACCCCGTGGCTGCTGCCCGACTTTCGCGTCGGCGTGGTGTCCGGTGCATCCGGGGCGACGCGGCCGGAGTGCCGCGACACCCACCTGCCGTTCGACATCACCGACGCCGAGCTCGGTGAGATCAACGCGCAGCTGAACGCGGGGCTCGCCGGGTCGAATCCGGTGCCGGACGGCCGCACGCGCCGCCGCCGCCTCGAGCTGCTCGACGGCGTGCTCGTCAACCAGACCGAGCTCGTGCTCATCGTGCGCGAGCGGGTCGACTCGTTCTTCGACCCCGAAGGCGACGACCTCGCGGCGTACGGCTACATCGTGCTGCGCCGCCAGCCGACCGACCTCGGTGAGGACACCGACGGCAACGGCGTCGTCGACGCGTACGAGGGCAACGTCCAGGTCGACGGCCGCGAAGGGCCCGACACCTCGCCGCTCGCGCTCGCGTGCAGCGACGACCTGCTCGACGAGGTGCTGCTGCCCGGTGAGCGGCTCGACGACCCGGTGCACGCCGCGCGGGTGATCCATCGTCTCGTCGACGGCATCGACGGCGGTGCGTCCGGCGTGCTGATCGACAGCGAGAGCGACGAAGCGGTGCACTACCTGTGCGTCGAGACCGGCCTCTTCGACGGTGGCCCCGACAACACCACCGAGGCGTTCGAGCCCGCGTCCCGCAACGACAACGCCTGCGCCACCGCGCGCAACGACCGCTGCGAAGACGGCGGCTGGAACGCCGTGCGTGTCGCCGACGACTGCGAGGACGACGACCTCGACTACGACTGCGTCGTGCCGGTCACGACCTGCGCGTTTGGCACCGACCTCGCCGACTGCGGCACGCGTTACGCCGCCGACGAGGACCCGCGGGCCACGTGCCCGGCGGGCAGCGAGGTGCGATACTTCACCGTCGACGCCGCGCGCATGTCGCAGGCGGACATCGCGGCGCTGCCGTGCCAGCTCACGGGCACCTGCGACGAGGTGCTCGACCGGTGGACGCGCAACCCGTCGGCCAGCCCGCTCGTGCAGGCCGAGGCGCTGTACCGGTGCGAAGCCGGGGGCGCGTACTGCAGCGCGAACCGCGACGACCTGCGCGCCGGCAAGCGGTTCTTCGCCGCCGGCGAGGCGGGCGCGGTGCTGCCGTCGCTGCGCGCGACGATCGACGAGGCCTTCCGCTATCGGACCCGCTTTCGCACCCGTCGCGGCGAGAACCCCGGGTTCGCCCCCGAGATCTGTGTGCCGGGCTCGGGCGAGGTGCCGTACTGCTACGACCCGACGCAGATCGAGCCCCTCGTCGACCGCATCGACTGCCTGCTGAGCCTGTGGGACACGCGCTCGCTGGCGATGCAGCGGTCCGACGACCCGCGGGTCGAAGACGCCCTCGACCTGCTGCACGACACCCTGGCGTTCGCGTTCGCGCAGGACGTCGCGTGCGTCGACGGCCGCGAGCGGTGCGACTGCTCGGCGTTCGGCGCCTGCGAGACCTTCGACGGCTTCGAGCGCCTGTACGCCGAGTTGCTCATCATGCAGGGCGACGACGCGTACACGGCGGCGTTCGCGTCCCGGTTCGACCTCGCCGGGGCGCGGACGTCGTCGTTCGAGGGCGACCGCTTCGAGGTCGGCGGCATCAGCCTGAGTGGCGTCGCCGGCCACGAGATGGTGAACCTGTACCAGGCGGTGCAGTACTACACCGTCGCCCTCGACCGGTTCTATCGGATGTCGCCGCTGATCTGGCAGTCCGTCGAGGACGCGCTCGCCGAGCAGGCCAACCCGCTCTCGGACCACCGGGTGTCGTTCGTCGAGCCCGAGATGGTGACGACGTACATGGAGCGGCTGCTGCGGGCGTCGACCCAGCGCAGCCGCGCGTGGAGCCAGATCGCCACCCGGTACCACGGGTTCGGCCAGACCGCGCTCGCCCGCCGGGTCATCGAGCGCGCGTACACGTCGACGTACCTCGAGTCGATCGCCATCACCCGCCTCATGCAGCGGATCCGCGAGACCTTCGACCAGCGGGACCGCCCGCAGATCGACCAGGTGCTCGAGTCCGCGGCCTTGCGGTACGGCATGGCGCTGCTCGACATGCGCAACGTGTACTCGTCGATCAACGACCAGACGACGGTGTTCGGCCTCGACCCGGACTTCATCCCCTTCCCGGTGATGAACGCGGGCAACTTCCAGGCCGACACGGCGTTCGAGGTTATGTTTCGACGTGCGCAGGAACGTACGAGCATCGCAGCAGCGCGGGAGGACCTCGCCATCGCGAGCAGCCGCTCGTACGAGACGGATACCGCGCAGTTCCAGTCCGAGCTCGTGAGCATCCGCACGACCTACGAGAGCCAGCTCGGCGAGCTGTGCGGCACGTTTGTCGGGCGTGACGGGCGCGTGTACCCGGCGATCCGCCGGTATGCACCGCAGAGCGACGACCTCGCGCTGCTCGGGGACCCGTGCGGCCTCGCCGGCACCGGCTCGATCTTCGAGGCGCTCATCGGGCTCGACCTGCTCGGCGTCGAGATGCAGCAGCTCCAGGAGCGGTACCACCAGGTGTACCAGCGCATCGAGATCGAGCGGGATCGCGTCGACGCCCAGTGCGGGCTCATCGAAGACACCGCGAACTTCACCCTCTGTGTGCAGACCGGCGACCGCGACGCCTGCGACGCCATCCCGGCGGGCACGAGCATCCCGCAGTGCCCGCCGTCGCTGGCGAGCGTGTTCGACGAGACGGTCGACATCACCGAGGCCGTCATCTCGGGCAGCCTGCGCGAAGAAGACGTCGTGCTCTTCGAGAACTCCGAGTGCTCGCTCATGTCGCTCGAGCAGGAGGTCCGCGAGTCCCGCCAGGTGCAGCGCGTCGCCAACACCGCGATGGGCACGGTGTCGAGCCTCGCGTCTTTGACGAAGTGCTTCGTTCTCGTCGGCACCGCCGCCGGGTCCGACTGCGCCGGTGCCGCGCTCGGCGCGAGCATGATCATCGGTTCGTCGCTGGTGAACGAGACGATCCAGACGACGACGCAGGTGCAGATCGACGCCACCGAGCGCGAGATCAACACCATGCAGTACATGCTCGGTCACTTTCAGACCGTCGGGGCCTGCGACCAGCTGAACGTCGACGCCGAGGCGCGCGTCCGCGAGATGCTGCTCGAGCTGAACGTGCTCGATCTCGAGTCGCTGCGGCTGCAGTACCAGCTGCAGCTCGCGATGAGTCAGCTCGAGCGCATGAACAACGAGGCGCAGCGCCTGCAGCTGGAGCAGCAGGAGACCGAGCAGCTGCTCATCAACGTCGAGGCGGCGCGCAACGACCCGAACGTGCGCATCTATCGCAACGACGCGATCCTGAACGCCGACTACGCCTTTGAGAGCGCGATGGCGCTCGCGTGGCAGGCGACGCGGATCTACGAGTACTACACGACGACGAGCTACGCGGCGCGGGACCAGCTCTTCTTGATCCGCATGGTGGGGGCCGGGGAGTACAACCTCGAGAACTACCTGCTCGATCTGCAGGACGCGTTCTTTGCGTTCGAAGAGACGTACGGGGCGCCGGATCTGCGGGTCGAGATCCTGTCGCTGCGCGACGACCTGCTGAACATCCCGCTCGTCGACGAAGCCGGCGTGCCGCTGAGCCAGAACGAGCGCGTGCTGCTGCTGAGGGAGCGGCTCGCCGACCCGGTCCTGCTCGATGAGAACGGGTACCTGACCGTCCCGTTCTCGACGGACACCGGCACGCTCTCGCCGCTCACCCGGGCGCACCGGATCCAGTTCATCGAGGCCGACATCATCGCGTCGAGCTACGGCGACGAGGTGGGGCGCGTGTACCTGCGCCAGACGGGCACGTCGGTGATCGACCGCCTCGAGGGCGGGTCGTCGTTCTACCGGTTCCCGAACCGCAGCCTGTCCGTGGTCGACGCGTTCTTCGGCGGCACCCGGTACTTCGAAGCGGACGTGTACCGCTCGTACACCTTCCTCGATCGCCCGTTCGCCAACACGGCGTGGGAGCTGGTGATCAACCAGCGCGACGAGGTGGCGAACCGGGACATCGACCTGCAGTCGCTGACCGACATCCGCCTGTACGTCTACTACAACGATTTCACGGTGTTCTGATGACGACGAACCACAACGGGATGGGGCGGTTCGGCGAACGGTCAGCGCGGTTCTGCGCGCTGGCGTTCGCGCCGTTTTTGCTCTTCGCCTGCGGTGCGGACCCCGCTGGCGACGCGACCGACGCGGGCCCACCGGATGACGCGGTCGACGACACGCAGGGCGACGCGACCGTGGACGCCGACGTCGGCGCTGACGTCGCCACGCTCGCCTGCCTCGACTCGAGCGGCTGCAACGCCGAGCCCGGGTTCGAGGGCACCGTGTGCATGGACGGCGCCTGTGTGGATTGCGTCGACGACGCGACCTGCGCCGCGGACTACGGCGACGGGTCAGCCTGTGTCGACGGGCGCTGCACCGCCGGCTGCCCGGTGGGCACGCCCGGCTGCGCCTGCGACGAGGGCGCGTGCGCAGACAGCTTCTGCATCGACGAGGCGTGCGTCGACTGCGCACCCGGCGCGGTCGGCTGCGTGTGTGGCGACGACGCGACCTGCGACGCCGGCGCGCGATGCGACGACGCCCTGTGCGTCGCGTGCCCTGTCGGCGAGGTTGGCTGCGCCTGTGGCGACGACGAGGTCTGCGACGCGGGCCTGCGCTGCGGCGACGCCGACCTGTGCGAGGCCTGCCCCGCCGGCGCGCTGGGCTGTGCATGCGGCGGCGACGACGGCGACACGTGCGACGACGGGCTCGTCTGCATGATGGACCTCTGCGTCACCGACACCTGCGTGCCTGGCGCCGTCGACTGCCCCTGCGACGGCGACGCCTGCGACGACGGCCTGTATTGCGCTGATGACCTGCGGTGTCGCGGCTGCGATGCGAACGCGGTCGGCTGCGCCTGTGACGTCGACGAGGGATGCACGAACGACCTCGTCTGCGACGCCGACGACGCGGCGTGCCGAGTCGAGCGCACCTGCGAAGACGACGGCGACACGCTCGGGTGCCTGCCCCGCCAGCTCTGCGACGACGGCGATGATGGCGAAGACGCGTTCTGCGCCGAAGCCTGCGAGCCCGGGTTCCGCTGGACGGGCACGCGCTGCGAGATCGTGACCACGGCCACGTGCGCGCCGGGCACCGAAGACAGCATCACCGAACGGTGCGCCGCCGAGAACCGGGCCTGTGACGACGACGAGGCGGGCGCCACCTGCGGTGCGTGCCTCGACGGGTTCACCGAGTCCGGCGGGCCCGCGTGCCGCGCCGTCGAGACCTGCGCGACCCTGGCCGCCGCCTGCGACGCGGATGGCCGCGACTGCATCGACGGCGAAGGACCGTCGGACGACGCGGTCTGCGCGCCCTGCGAGGCGCCGTTCGTCGAGCCGGACGCCGGCACCGCCTGCGTGCTGCCCGACGATGCGTCGTGCGACCCCGAGGCCGAGCGCTCGATCGCCGAGCTCTGCGAGGGGCAGTCGCGGGTCTGCGTCGACGGCGGCGCCGACACCGGCGCGAACTGCGGATCCTGCCTCGCCGGGTTCGCCGAGGATGACGCCGGCGATTGCCTCGAGGCGAGCAGCTGCGTCGAGCTCGGCTGTGAGCGCCTCGGGCGACGGTGTGAAGGCGCGCTGCCCTTCGAAACCTGCGGAGACTGCCGCGCGGGGCTCTCGCCGAGCGATCCCGAGGATCCGCTGAGCGAGTGCCGCGCGCGGGTGAGCTGCGATGACCTCACCTGCGAGGATGACGCGTTCTGCGTCGAGGGCGAGTTCGGTGGGGACGCCCGCTGCGTCGTCCCCGATTGTGAGGCCGGCGACGCGACGGACCCGTCGACCGGGCGCTGCGTCACGTGTGGTCTGTCTGCCGCCGACTGCGACGAAGAGGGGCAGACCGGGCGCCTGTGGCCGGTGACGCGCCCCGGTGGCGAGTGTGTCTGCGAGACCGTCGAGGGGTACTATCTCGACACGTCGTCGGCCCTCATCCCCCGCGCCTGCGACGCCGACGGTGACGGCTGGGTCGTGACCGGCGCCGAGCCCTTCGTGAACCACCCTGAAGGCGCCGTGCGGTCGAACGCGCGGTGCGACGTGCGCGTCGTCGACCGCATCGTGCTGCAGAACGACCTGCTGCAGCGGCGCGAGATCCTGCTCTGCACCGAAGGCGACATCGTGGCGGGCGACGGGGAGTGCGACCCCGAGCCGCTCGCGTTGTACGAGCCCGCGGTGCTCGATGACGATGAGGCGATCGTCGAAGAGGCCGGGTTCTTCCCCCGCTATGGTGCGCCCGGTGGCGACGGTCGCGGGCTGACCGCGGACGAGCTCAACCCGTTCACGCGGGCGTGCGTCAACGGCCGCGGCGACTTCAACGCCAACGGCCTGCCCGACCTGCAGGAGGCCCACGGCACCGACGTCGCCGGGCTCGGGCTCGACGCCCGCGAGCGCGCGGTGTTCGACTACACCTACCTCGTCGAGCTGCACCGCGGTTGGGTCGAGACTCGCCCGGCGTCGACGTGGGACGCGTGGGTGATCGCCGAGCGTCCGCGGTGCACCGAGGCCGACGGCGACCTGCGCGTCGCGGCGCGCTATGCCGACGGCGGGTTCTACTATCGCGAGTGTGTACGCGGGCGCCCGGCGGACTTCGACGCCTCGGTGCCGCAGCACGGCTACGACTTCGCACGCTGGTCGTGCGACGCCGAGCTCGGCACCTGCCCGAACCCCGGGCCGCTGACGACGACGATCCCCGGGCTGAGCGATCCGGTGCCGTCGCACTCGAGCTGCGACGTGGCCCTGCCGCCCGCCGACGGCGCGTGGCGTGGGATGAGCCACCACAGCCAGTACCGCTGCGTCGAGGTCGACGACGACGGCGCCGTCGAGCCATGGCAGCTCGCGCCGTCCGAGACCTGGGACGTCGCCGCCGAGCGGGGTGGCGTCTGGCAGTTCAACGCCTGCCACGCCACCGGGGCGGTCGCGCCCGCAGAGGCGCCGGGCCCGGCGACGCCCGCGCTGTCGTGCGATCCGGTCACGCCCGGGGCTGGCGCGGTCGGACTCGTCGCGGCGCGCTATCAGGACGGGCCGGGGTG
>Ga0070729_10006497_pt1 | contig 11505 bp, 10 predicted proteins | sample tdDd472_FD_66725 | JGI IMG/M metagenome (GOLD analysis project Ga0070729, IMG submission 66725) | Marine sediment microbial communities from the Atlantic coast under amendment with organic carbon and nitrate - tdDd47.2 | ecosystem: Environmental > Aquatic > Marine > Coastal > Sediment | place...
ATCCAGAAAGGTGTAAACGAAGTAAATGGCAAGAGCATCCTCGGACTGTTGATGTTGGCAGCCCAAATGGGAACAGTTTTGACCATACGCGCTGATGGTCCCGATGAAAGTGATGCGCTCTCCTCGGTTTGTCAGCTCATTTCAAATAGATTCGAGGAGTCGGCCTGAGGATGAAGGTGTTCGAAGGGGAAGGTATCAGCAACGGCATTGCTATCGGAAAAGCCTTGATCATTCTCGACGAAGACCTCGTTATTATTGAGAAAACACTGACTGAAAAAGAAGTTGAACAGAGTTATCAACGCTTTCAGGGCGCCATCAATAAAGCCAAAGAAGAGATCCTGGAGCTCAAACAGCAAGTCCGCGGGAAAATCACCGAGGAACACGCCTTCATTTTCGACACACACATCCTGCTAATCGAAGACCGCAGTCTCCACCAGGAAACGCTGGAATTCATGCAAAAACATAGCTGTAACGCGGACTGGGCCTTTAATCAGGTGCTCGTCAGGCTTCTACGCGAGTTCGACACACTTGAAGATCCTTATTTTATAGAACGAGCCAAAGATCTGGAGGATGTCGGTAAACGCGTTCTTCGAATTCTTTTGCAGGAAAAAGAAGTCACCATTGAGAAAGTAGAAGAGGATATTATTGTCATTGGTCATGAATTTGGGCCCAGCAATATCACTAAATTTGACAACCCCTTCATTAAGGGTTTCGCCACGGACATCGGCGGTCAGACGACGCACACAGCTATCATCGCCAAGGCGCTGAAGATTCCAGCCGTGCTTGGCATGCACAACATTACACTTCAGGTGAATGCAGGTGAAATCATCATTCTGGACAGTGTCAACGGGAAAGTCGTTGTCAACCCCGATGAAAAGACGCTTGCTCTTTACCGAAAAAAGGCCAAAGACTATCAGCGTGAACACCAAATTTTCATGCGTGAGCTTGCCGAGCCGACCACATCGGTCGACGGCACGTCTTTGTCACTTCAGGCTAATATCGAACTTCCTCTGGAGACAAAAACCGCTAATGAGTTCGGAGCCGAAGGAATCGGGCTCTACCGGACAGAATTTCTATTCCTCAACCTTGCACCCGAACTACCCAGTGAGGATGATCACTACCGCATCTACTGCTCGATCGCCAAAGAGCTGAAGGGCAAACCGCTCACCATCCGTACCCTCGACCTTGGTGGCGAAAAATATTTTCATAAAACACTGATTCACAAATTGGAGACCAATCCTGTCATGGGACTGAGAGGCGTTAGGCTCTGCCTGTATCGCAAGGATATTTTCAAAGCGCAACTTCGCGGTTTATTACGAGCCTCCCAGGAATACCCCAGCATCCGGATCATGTTCCCTCTCATCACTAGCCTGAAGGAACTGGAAACGGTTTTGGAATTCTATAATGAAACGAAGTCCGAGCTGGCAGAGGAAACTCCCGGTTTCAGCGCCAATCCGGACGTGGGCATCATGATTGAAGTTCCATCCGCCGCCATGATCGCTGATTATTTGGCTAAGAAAGTAGATTTCTTCAGTATTGGCACCAATGACCTCATGCAGTACCTGCTGGCCATTGACCGTGGCAATGACGAAGTCACTTACCTTTATGACCCTTTCCATCCAGGTTTTATTCGGCTACTGGAGCAGGTCGTTGTGGCTGCAAACCAGGAAGGGATCGATCTTTCCTGCTGTGGTGAGATCGCGTCTTCACCTTTGTTTGTGTGTTTACTTGTCAACTTGGGATTGAGAAATCTATCCATGAACCCCGCTTCCATTCCCAATATCAATCACTTTATTCGCTCCATGGACTTCAATAAAATTAGAGACTCCATCCCCAGTATGTCCGACTTACCAACAGCAGAAGAATTGCGAGAAGCCTATGTTTCCGCAGTCAAAAAGAACATGAACAAGAAGGACTACGATCACTTCTTCGGAGAACGAGGGTAACGACGATTGAATTGGCACTTTAGCCGGCTCAATCGCGAAAAAGCGTTTTCCCACCAGAAAGGTTGAACCCGTATGCTGACATTGGCTCTAATGGCAATCCTAGGTTGGGGATTTGGTTGGTTGATTCGCAAACTGACACCACATCTTCTAAAAATGAAAGACCGGTCGATGCCATTTCGGTGGCCATGGGTGGAGCTTTTAAGTGCCATTTTTATGGTCATGCTTGCCATGAATCGCCCATCCAGTGACTCACTTCTAAGCTTATGGCTTCTCAAGTGGGCACTTTTCGCCCTTTTCCTGATCGCTATCAGTTCAACTGATTTTCTCACAAAACTGATTCCTCTGACACTCGTGTGGACAGGCACCGCAATGGGCATTTTCTTTTCCTGCATATATTCCAAGGATCTTCTTCAATTCCAAGATCAAGCCCACTTTGTGGCACGATTCATGCCATTCCATACGTTATCCCCGCTCCAACTGGGTCTCCTTCTGAGTCTCAGTGGAGCCGCGATGGGCTTTCTTCTTCTTGAACTCCTTAGGCGCATTATCGGTTCCGCCACCAGAATGGAAGTAATGGGCATGGGCGACAGCTTAATCCTTATGATGATCGGTGCCTTCATTGGCCCCAAGATGGTGCTACTCACGCTCTTCCCTGCCTCCTTGATTGGCATTCTAATTGGCCTGTATTTTAAGTGGGTTCAAGGCCTACCACACTCGCCCTTTGGCCCGGCTCTCGCCTTCGGAGGCTGGTTCCAGTTTTTGTTTTGGCAACGCTTTGATGCGGCTATCAACCAATTTTACGGTACTCTATACGCCATGCCGCCCTGGGTGATGAGTATGTTGGGATTTGGACTCCTTGTTGTTCTCTTCCTGTTATTGATACGCATCAAAAAGCGCGCTTCGTATTACCAGCAGATGATCGACCAGGATTACGATTCCATTTCGAAGGAATTGGAGGATTGAATGGGGCCCATCGGCGTTTTCGATTCCGGAGTTGGCGGGATCACCGTACTCAAAGCACTTAAAGCAAGCCTACCTGATGAGAACTTTCTCTACCTGGGCGACACTGCCCGCCTTCCCTATGGTACCAAGTCGCCTAAAACAATCTTGCGTTACTTGCTCCAGAACATCGAATTTCTAATGGCCCACAAGGTGAAAGCCATTGTCGTGGCCTGTAACTCTGCTTCGTCCGTGCTCAGCGAAGCTCCGGATTTTGGCATCCCGGTCTACGGTGTGATTAACCCAGGTGCCAGATGTGCCTATGAACACTCCAAAACGCGAAGAATTGGTATTCTGGGCACGCGTACAACCGTAAACAGTCACGTCTACGTGAACGCTCTCAAAGCATTAAACGAACATGTGTTTACCATTCAACGTGCCTGCCCCCTACTGGTTCCACTCGTCGAGGAAGGTTGGGAGCACAAAGACGTAACGCGAACAATTATCGAGTCTTATGTATCAGATCTTCATTCAGACAAGATCGACACACTCATTCTGGGTTGTACCCATTACCCCGTGCTTAAACCGATGTTCCAAGCTGTTCTCGGCAGCGAGGTCGGGCTAATCGACTCGGCCGATGCGATTGCAAGTGAGTTGCTGAAAGATATGGAATCGGGGTTTGTATCCTCTCGGCCTGAAAAGGGTGGTCGGGTAGATGTACTGGCCACCGATGATGGTGTCTTTTTCCACGGCATCGCCTCAAAGCTAATGAGCCCCTTTAAAATCGACTCATGGGCCATCGCAGATCTTCGCGGGCCTGTCAGTCCAAATGAAAATTAAACCTAATTGAAAGTGAGATTTATATCATGAGATCCTATAAACGCAGCGTTGCTGATATCCGTCCTTTGAGTTTTGATTTGGGGTTCACCCAGAACCCGGCAGGATCTGTCCTCGTTCGCATGGGTAACACCATGGTGCTCTGCACCGCCTCTGTCGAGGAACGCGTCCCCAAATTCTTAAAAGGAAAGGGTCAAGGCTGGGTTACTGCCGAATATGGCATGCTGCCAGGATCTACCCACCAACGAGGTTTGCGTGAAGCAGCTCGTGGCAAGCAGAGTGGACGCACCCAGGAAATTCAGCGCCTGATTGCTCGAAGTCTGCGCGCAGCGGTGTATCTGGAAGATCTGGACGAGCGCTGTGTTACGGTGGATTGTGATGTGCTCCAGGCAGACGGCGGCACTCGGACCGCTTCCATCACGGGTGGCTATATGGCTCTGCTTTTAGCGCTGTATAAAAATCGGGCGAAATTCAGCCGCATTCCCCTGAAACACCCAATCGCTGCAGTATCACTTGGCGTTCAACAAGGTCAGGTACTTGTAGATCTCGATTATCAGGAAGATTCTTCGGTAGATGTCGACTTGAACCTCGTGATGACCGGACATGGCCGTTTTGTGGAGATTCAGGGAACCGCGGAAGACGAAGCGTTCAGCCGTAAAGAATTTGACCAGATCTTGAGCCTTGGCGGGGATGCGATAGACGTCATCGTCGAACGCCAACGAGAAGTATTGCGGTCCGCTCATATCGATGCCGAGTGGATTCTCTAAATGGACAAACTGCTCCTCGCGACCGGAAATGAGGGCAAAGTTCGTGAACTGCGCCAACTTTTACAACATCTCGAGATTGAGGTCGTCAGCCTGAAGGACCTCAATCTTGCTGGAGACGCCCCCGAAACGGGTCAGTCATTTCTAGAAAATGCCATCCAGAAAGCAACGTATTATCAGGAAAAAACCGGCCTCGCAGTCGTCGCGGATGATTCCGGGCTCGAAGTCGATGCCCTAGACCGTCAACCTGGTATCCATTCCGCCCGCTTCGGTGGATTTGAGACGCATAAAGAGCGAAGGATCCATCTCTTGGAGTTGCTCCAAGACGTTCCCAAACCTAAACGAACTGCGCGATTTCGTTGCGTCGCCGTGTTTTTCGACGGCAGCGAGCTGGTATGGTCCTCGGGGGCCGTCGAAGGTTTTATTGGCTACAAAGATCGCGGAAACAAGGGTTTTGGCTACGACCCCGTTTTCTCCCAAACATTAGATGGACCCACCTTTGCCCAAATCAGTTCAGAAGAAAAAAACGCCTGTTCCCATCGAGCAGTTGCCTTTAAGAACTTGATCAGCAAGGAACCCTTTAGAACTTCCTGACATCGCTTTGATTTCGGCAATCAGGAAAACAGTTTCAACGCATCCGAAACTAGAATCACGGCCATGAGCCCTAAAAGCAGCAGGAACCCAACTATCTTGATATTGAATTTCGTCTGTAAGGAAAACTCCCTGCGGGTAACGCCTTCAATCAATAGGACGAATATCTCTCCCCCATCGAGAACTGGGATGGGGATTAAATTAAAAATGCCCAGGTTCAAAGATAAGAGCGCCATGAGCCCCAGGAAATTGATCCACCCTCGTTCCAGTTGCTCCTTGGCCACCCTTCCAAGTTCAATCGGACCGCTAAGGCTTTTGACCGGTAAATCACCTTTGGTTAACAGGCGGATGGCGCGAAAAATCATGGTGGAACTGGTCTTGAATTCACTCCATCCAAGGCGTGCGGCTTCCCCCCAGCTCGGATCACGCGATTCATAATCAAACATCAGGCGCACGCCAATGAGAAGTTTTCCTTCCTCACTGGGTTCCGGTGTCACCTCGGTTTGCAATGTTTGGCCTTGGCGGTTCAAGGTCAGGGATACGCCATCTCCAGCCTTTTTGTCGATGACTTCAGAAAGCATATTGTGAAGACCTGAATAAAAGAGCTTTTGCCCTTCAGCCTCCAGGATGATGTCACCCGCTTCGAGCCCTGCAGTTTCTGCGGGAGAGCCGGACACAACCTCATCCACCACCATATAGATACCCGGAGAGAAACTAATTTCTCCAACGCCATCCTTTTCACTGGCGGGTACCACATACTTGACTTCAACAGGAAGTCCATCTCGTTCAACTTCAAGAAGCGCTTCCTTCTTTGGTAACAGAACCAGTTCCTGAAAAGCTTTGTCAAACGTGCCGATTTCAACCCCGTTTATAGTCAGAATCTTATCGCCAGGACGCAGACCCGCCCGATATTCGGGGCTCGATTCCACTACGAACCCAACCGTTAAGGGATTATCCTGAATGACCACCACGCGTTGGGGTTGAGCGAAAATAAACCAATAGAGCAGAAAAGCGAGAATTAAATTGAAGAGGGGTCCCATCACCATAACCAGAAAGCGAACCCACTTGGGTCGATTGTAGAAATGGGCAGGATCTTCGGGGATTTTTCCGATAACGCTAACCTCGCCCATCAGGTCTACATAGCCACCCAGTGGAATCAGGTTCCAGCGATAATCGGTTCCTTTGAAATGAAACCTGAAGAGTTCTCGTCCAAAGCCAAAGGCAAATTTTGTAACACGAATACCAAACAGTTTGGCCACCAGGAAGTGACCCATTTCGTGAAATATGACGAGTGGGAAAAGAAGGAGTAAGAAGGCTAAGGCGTAATTCAATGTCGTTTCCTGATCCGCGTTATTTAAGATTCATCGAGGCGCGTTCCCGGGCCCTTTGGTCTAGAACAAAAATTTCATCTAATTCATTCACGGTTTCGCCTTCAAAATGTTGCATAGTCTGCGAAACGATCTGGTAGATTTGAGTGTATTTAATTTGACCATTCAAAAATCCATCCACAGCCACTTCGTTGGCTGCATTCAACACCACGGGCATTGAGGAAGGATTCTGCAAGGCCTCATAGGCGAGTTGGAGACAGGGAAATCGTTCATGGTCTACCGCCTCGAAGTGCAGATCAAGTGTCTCAGAGAAAGAAAAGTGGTGCTGTTCGTTCGTCCAGCGCTCGGGATAAGAAAGCGCGTATTGAATGGGATGACACATATCGGTTTTGCCCATTTGAGCGAGGATGGAACCATCGCGATATTCAACCATTGAATGCACAATGGATTGGGGGTGAACGACGACGTGAATCTGATCGGGACCAAAACCAAAAAGTTGATGGGCTTCGATAACTTCTAGGCCCTTATTCATTAGAGTGGAACTGTCGATGGTGATTTTGGGACCCATGGCCCAGGTTGGATGTTTCAGGGCCTGAGCAGGGGAAATACTTGAAAAATCCCCAAAAAAGGTTCGAAACGGACCGCCTGATGCAGTCAAAATCAAGCGATGAACTTCCTCACGCTTCCCTCCAACCAGGCATTGGTGCAGGGCATTGTGCTCGGAGTCCACTGGAATCAGGGCGATACCTTCCTCAATCGCAGCTCGGTTCACAAAGCTTCCAGCCACTACCATCGATTCCTTATTGGCAAGCGCAAGGTCTGAGCCAGAACGAATGGCGGCCATGGTCGGTCTCAGGCCGGCAGCCCCAACCATGGCCGAAACCGTGATATCCGCACCGACATCCGCAATCGCTTGCAGCAACGCGTCTTGGCCACAGGCAATATGCGTACCTCGAAAGGGGCCTTCCTTCTCGAGCTTGCAGAAGGCGGTCTCGTCTTCGAGAATCGCGAATTCTGGGCGGTAACGACGGATAAGGCCTGCCAATTTCTGCCAGGAGGATCTCGCACTGATTAGCACAACACGAAACCGGTCGGGGTACATCTGAAGAACACGATCGGTCGAATCCCCTATCGATCCGGTTGCGCCCAAAACACTGATTCGTTTCAATTCCTCATTCCACCTTCCAATTGGATCGAGAAGCATACCATAAAGAACTTTTGGTCCCAAGCATTGGCGGATTTCATTTGGTGTCAGTGCTCATACACGACCATAAAAAGTACGAAGGTCTATAATCAAGGACGAGACAGCCTTCTTGGTTTCTATTGTTTATTGGAACAAATGTATTTTTCTTTGTTATGAACGGGTATCGAACTGCGCCGTCCGGCTCATACTCAATTCAACTTTTATTTCGTTCATACTCAACATTTCTTCAGAACCTAGACTTTCAAAATACCAGGCCTGGGGTTGGGCCCCGCGTGAAACTTTCACACGGTATTTGCGCAACAATTGTACAAGATCATCCCGAAATGCTTCCATAGGAAGGCATTCAGCTTCTGCATGCATGGCTTCACCTCAATGTGCTTTTTACCGAACATGATAAATTAGTTGGCTTAATGTATCCCAACTCACTTTTCAAATCAAGCTGGGCAACCGAAGCCCACAGGCGACCAAATTAGTTAACTATTTGAATATGATAAAAATGACTGCGATCAATAAATCCGTACAATTTACATTAGTTTTTCAATGAGGAAATTTGAAACACCTTCGATCGGTGGTTCGCGATAGACGAGCGCACCTGTCAGACCGCGATCCGAACTCACCTGCATGAGTTGTTTTTCGAAGGTTCGGGCAACCCCGCCCATGAAAACAACCGGTTCACTTGTCTTCCTAAGGAGGGAGCCCAGGTACACCTCGAGGAACCCCTGAAATTGATCGTAAAGAATGCGGTCAAGCGCTTCATCTTCTTGATAGTGGGCGATAAAGGGAACCTGGGCGGCGAGAAAACGGGCTGGAGCCGCGTGAGTGTAGAGTGTTTCAAGTACGGCGTTGATCGAAATTCCGCTGAACTCGGGATAGGCCTTAAGCAGAGCTTCGGGTAGATCTCGGTTTACAAGGCGACGCAAAAAAACGCGTCCCAATGCCACACCGCCGCCCACATCACCAATCAAATAACCAAGCCCACCTTTCTTACTGGTGATCTTTTTACTGTTGTATCGAAAAGCCACAGAGCCGGTGCCAAGAATTCCGATCACCCCTTTTTCATGACCGAGGCAGGCGTACGCTGCTCCCAGAATATCGGGTTCGACCGCAACTTTTCCACTAAACCCAAGCTGGGTTTTCAATAGCTTGCGCATGCGTGCCTTGGGTGTTTTCTGGGTCAGACCTGCACCGAAAAAGTGAAGCGAATGGGGCTGGAAGACCGTCTCACACGATTTCAGCCACGGTTTTACCTGCTCTCGAAGCACCTGCCGAATGGTCTCTGGTCCAATCAAGCTTGGATTGAGCCCCATGGTTTGAAGCGATTCGGACTTGCTTCTAGTACACAAGATCCAATCGGTTTTGCTACCACCACTATCGGCAATTAGAAGACAGGATGGGGTTTCAATCGTTTCCATTCATTTACCTCCAAATTGGTGAAAGCAATCCAGCAAAGTATTGAGGGAATGGGTTGGTATGCCTTGGATTTCAGCTCAAACCCATGTGGTTTTTTGAGCCGAGACCAAACGGCGACTCCCCCAGTCCAACGCCACATCCAACATTTGGACATGGACTTCGACAGAACTTGGCCTCAAGTGCAAGCATTCGCTCCCGTTCAGACCACACACGCATCATAGCGCATGCTCGAATCGATTAGACCAAAAAGGTGATAATATTCTCGAAGTACATCCCCAAAGCGGCTACAATAGCCGTTAAAACACCATGTCGTTTATCGCGATAGCCTAAGTCGAGGAGACCGCTTTTTGACACCAGAAAACCAAGACCACCAACCGGACGAAACTGTTATCCTGGGACAGAGTACCCAGCCGTTTCAGGGCCAGGCCCAACAAGCGGCCAATAAGAAATACGAAATCATTCGCCCCCTGGGCAAAGGAGGCTTCGCCTGGGTCTACCTTGTCAAGAATCTGGATTTGGATCGCATGGAGGCCATCAAAATTCTTTCGTCGGAGCTTAACGACGAAGAAGTGCTGGACCGTTTTGTAAAAGAGGCGCGCATTTCTGCGAATTTCAACCATCAAAACATCATTACCATCTTTGAGGTCCAGCGTTCCGGCTACTGGGCCCCGTTCATAGTTCCAGAAAAACTGAAGCAACGCCACCAGGAACCCTTTACTTACTTCACCATGAGCTTTGTTGAAGGTTTCACTGCCTCTGCCATGCTCAAAAAGCACGGACAAATCCCTCTTCGCAAGGTCCTGAAAATTGCAATTGGTGCCACAAACGCCCTGGATTATGCCCACTCAAAAGCAGTCACGCACCGCGACATTAAACCCGAGAATATTCTGGTGAACCGTCAGGGCGAGGCGATTTTGATGGATTTCGGCATCGCCAAAGCCGCCAATCAAACTCGAAAAACTGCTGCGGGTACGTTTATGGGAACAGCCCGCTATGTCTCACCCGAACAGGCGATGGGTCACGAAGTAGATGGTCGGGCCGATCTCTACTCACTTGGCATTACCCTGTACGAGCTTATCGCAGGTCGCTCGCCATTTGACTCGGACGAGTGGATGACCGTTCTTTACCAACATATCCACGAAGCGCCTCCATCGCCTTCCGAATTCGTCCCCGATCTCGATCGCGACTTTCAGAACGTTCTCCTCAAATTATTAGAAAAAGATCCTAAAGCTCGCTACCAATCAGCAAAGGAACTTCTGCCCGCCCTGATGATGATCTACACCCGTCTCGGAGGTGAAGAATACGGTACTGAGGCTCTCGAACAGATTGCAACCAGGGCAGATATTCTAAAACAGCCCACTCCGTCGGATCTGCATTCCAACATTCCTGTTCGACGAGCCGCCAAACAGGAGAAGCTCCGTCCACAAGAGAAACAGGCCGAAGAAACCCCAAAACCAAAGCGCAACTGGACGCTTCCTGCCTTTCTGGCTGCCGCAGTCATTATCATTGCTGCCGTTTTGATACCCTGGCTTCTCCCAAAAGCAGAGGTGCCGCCTGAAGACCCGAACGTCTCACAGACTACCGAAAATCCAAACGAAACGGTAGTTGCGCCTGGTCAACTGTTCGTTTCTGTTTTTCCCTCAGGTGAGCTAACCCAAATCACAGATTCCAGCGGCCAACTCATCGACTTGGCAGCTCGAACTCTTCCCCAGACCCTTTCCCTTCCACCGGGAAGTTATGAATTGGCCGTTTCTTATAAAGACGAGAGTCGACTAAAGCGCGTTCTGGTCAAGGAAGGCGAAACGGTTCGCAACCATTTCTACTTTGAGATTGATGAAAGCGCTTACCTTCTGGAGGATCTGAAATGAAAACCTTTTTCATCGTATTCCTCATTTTCCTCCAGAATCAGGACTACAAGGATTTTGACAAAGCGGGAAAAGACGCCATGAAATCTGGCGATTATCAGAGCGCCATCCAGCAATTCGAAGAGGCCTTTCGACTCAATCCAAAAGCACAGAATTACCGTTCAGAAGGCACCTTTGTCGAACCCTACCTGCCACAGTATCAGCTCGCACTCGCTTATGAGAGTATTGACCTATTCAAAGCCAATGAATGGGCCACCCAAAGTGAGACAGCCGTCGAGGTCGATGTCGTAAAACGCAATAAAAAAGCGCGGGCCAAGTACCACTCAGATATTAAACGCATCAAAGAAAAAGCCGAACAAGCCAAAAAAAATCGCGATCGTCAATTCAACCTTGCCTTGAGCAAGGCCAAGAAGTTGTTGGATCAGCGCAGCTTCAGCGCCGCCCGGCAAGCCTACGAAACGCTGTTTAAAAACTACCCGGAACGTTCCGAGGCTGCGGCCGGCCTTCAACTGGTCGACATGGCTGAAACCCAGCATATCGACAGTCAAAAACAGATTTTGGAAGCCTATATCAACACTGGCCAAAAGGAAACGGCGACCACTACTTTGAATGAATTGAAGG
>Ga0070729_10006500_pt1 | contig 11497 bp, 6 predicted proteins | sample tdDd472_FD_66725 | JGI IMG/M metagenome (GOLD analysis project Ga0070729, IMG submission 66725) | Marine sediment microbial communities from the Atlantic coast under amendment with organic carbon and nitrate - tdDd47.2 | ecosystem: Environmental > Aquatic > Marine > Coastal > Sediment | place...
TCTGAATAGTTACAATCTTTGTAACTATTCAGATCTTACAGATTGAATTCCCGCCTTCGCATGTGAGACAAGAATGGTGGCATTCTTCACGTATTTCATGTTGAGTTGTCACCGTTGAACCTATTCTCTTTATTAGAGATACCCCTGTCTGGGCGCGCCGTGCTGCGCCGCGGCTCTTTTTACCGGGAACACGCCATCGCATGGATCATGCACATATAAACCATGAACCACTCCCACGATCTCGAAACCCAACGAGTGCTGAGTCTTGACGGATATCACGTAAATGCCGTGACGGAGCACGGCGCGCCCGAAGAGTCCTGCCCTGCGACAATCTAAAATAGTTACATGGGTCTCTTCTCAATACGGGCTGCCTTATATCACCCTCCACGCGAATGCATTGAAAGTGATCGCATAACGATACCCTTCACGCATTCGCCATAGGGTTTCCAGGTGCCCTCACCTGGCCGCCGGAGGCTTGGCTTTTCTGGGTCTAAAATTTAAACCGTCCGATGTACTCCAGGATGTCTTCAGAGGCCATGGGAAGGCCTGTGATCATGGTATTCCGGTGCACCTCCCGGTTGATGACCGGGGCGATGAGGTTGGCGTACTGCCCGGTGTGGTTCAGTTCGGCCACCACAAGGGTTTTGCACCGCTTGCTGAAGGTTTTTAAGGCCTCTTCAGGCAGGGGATAGATCGTCGATGAATGGAATGACGCGATGCGATGCCCCTTTTCCTGGGCCTGTCGCACCGCCTCTTCTGCGGCCCCCGAAGAGGAGCCCCATGAAATGATCCCGATGTCCACCTCCCCTTCGGTGCCCGTCTCCACCGTGGGAGGAAGCTCCGCCTGCATGGTGTGGAACTTGCGGTACCGCTTCTCTGTCATGGCGAGGTGGTTTTCCCCGTCATAGACAGGCTTGCCATAGGTATTGTGCTCCAGCCCCGTGTCCACGAACATGCCGTAAGCCATGCCGGGAATGGTCCGGGGTGAAATCCCGCTCTCCGTGATCTTGAACCGCTGGTAATCATCAAGTTCCTCGTCATCCGGGAACACATTGGCCGAGAGCATGGCCTCATCCGGTGGCACCGGCTTGTCGATGTTTCGAATGCTGTTGGACAGATAAAAATCGAGGAGAATCACCACCGGGGTCTGGTACTTTTCGGCGACATAAAAGGCGAGGACAGTCATCTTATAGCAGTCCGTCACATCGCGCGGGGCAAAGACCACCCTGGGCGAATCACCGGTCCCGCCGTTCACCGCCGCCGATAAATCGCTCTGCTCCATTTTGGTAGGAAGGCCTGTACTGGGCCCGCCACGCTGGGAGTTGACAATGACAGCCGGCACCTCGGCCATGACGGCCAGGTTGATCATCTCCCCCATCAGGGCAAATCCGGGGCCTGACGTGGCTGTCATGGCCCGTTTGCCGGAAAACCCCGCCCCCACCACATTGCCCGCGGCCGAAATCTCGTCTTCGGTCTGAATCATCACCCCCCCGGACTCCCCAAGGCACTTGCTTAAGATCTCCATGATCTTGGTGGCCGGGGTGATGGGGTACCCTGCATAGAGACGGATCCCGCTGTCCATGGCCGCCATGGCCACCGCCTCGTTGCCGTTCATGATGATTTTTTCACCCTCGGGAATGGGGGGTGCCGCCCCTTCAAAGGTGTAGGGATCTTCTTTTGGAATATTGTTTTTTGTCCATTCGTAGCCAAGAAGAAAGGAGCTGATGTTGCTCTCAATGATCTTCTGTTTCTTGCCCTTAAAGCGGGTTTCGATAAACGCCTTCATCGCCTCCGGATCGATACCGAAAAGCCAGGCCACGGCCCCGATGGCCACCATGTTCCGGCCCTTGGCATTGCCGGCGGCTTTGTTGGCCAGCTCAAGCATGGGAATACCATAAGCGGTCATACAGGGCTTGGCCCACCCGGCGATGCTCATGTCCTCTTCATGGCAGACCGGGGGCTTGCTGTCGTAAATAAGCACCCCGTTTTTTCGAAGCTTCGAAAGCTGGGTGATGGCATGGGCATCGTTTAAGGCGATGAGCACGTCGGTGTACTTCCCCGGCGAGAGCACCTTTTCCGAGCTGACGCGGAAATGGGCCACACACTTCCCGAAACCCCGAATCTCAGATGGAAAAGAGTCAAAAGAGACGATCCCAAAGCCCCGGCTGCTCATGAACCGGGTCATCACCTCTCCGGCGGAAATGGTCCCCTCCCCCGCGCTGCCACAGATCTCAATCACAATATCAACGCTGGACGTCATCGTTTTCGCTCCCTATGCGAATGATTTCCACCAAGAAGTTCGGATGGTGACCCCATCCATTTCAAAGATCTCTTTGGGCTGGTAGTCGATAACCTTTTCTCGCCCCAGAAGGTTCATGGCGGTTATCTCTCCTTGCGCTTCGGCGTTCCCCCACCCCACCGATATCCAGTAATCCTTGAACTCCGGATTGTAGATTTGGGCACAATCCCCGCATGCGTAGACATCCTCATGGTTGGTACGCATGAGATCGTCCACCAGCACCCCCTTTTCGGTGTTGATGCCGCTGCCGACCAGAAAACGGATGTTGGGAACAGACCCGAAAAAGGAGAAGACCAGATCTGCAGACAATTCCGAGTTGTCGGGCAAAGTCACGGTGTAGCCGCCCTCCGCGGGCTGCACATCCGTCACCGGTTCGGCATCGCTCACCACCTCGACCCCCAGGGAAGTCAGCCGCTTTGTCACGCTCTGCCTAATTTCTTCTTTCAGGCTCACCGGCCAGAAAAGGCTGCTGTAAAGAATGAACACCACCTCTTTCCCCGCCTTCCGGGCTTCCCTGGCAAACCCCATGCTGATGAGATCCCCTCCCAAAATGACGATACGGGAAGACGCCAACAGCTTCTCACGCACCCTTTTGGCGTCATCAAAACCGGCCAGGCACTGAAGATGTTCGGCAAAGGCTGCGTGATTGGGGAGCCGTCGGGCCGACGCCCCCACAGCCAGAATCAGCTTGGTGTAATGCACCTTCTCCATATGCTTCAGGTACAGGAGCTTTTCAGGCGGAACCACCTTTTCCACGCGTTGCCCCAGGCGGAGCCGGATCTGCTTCTCCCCATAGCCCCGGTAGGGCCGGATGGCCAGATCATCGGGTTCACAGCCTCCCATGGCATAAAGGGGGACCCGGTGCTTGTAGTAGTAGAGAGGCTTCTCATCGGAGATGATGGTGATTTTTGCCTCCGGGTCTTCCTTTCGCAAGGTATCGGCCGCACAATTGCCTGCCGGACCGTTTCCAATGATGACGTAATGGTCGTCCTTCGGCATCACTCCTCCCTGTCCACTTCCACCAGTTCGGTTTTGGTAATGGTTATGCAGTTCATGGGGCAGACATCGTAACACTGCCCACACCTTATACAGCGCTTGTTGTCAATGGCGATGGCCACCACCTCATTCCATTTTCCCGTCTCCCCATACTCTCCGTAGCTGCCGTCCGGCCTTTCGGCAACGCTTGAGATCATCTTGATGCAGTCCCGGGGAGCCACGTCGATGCACATGGAGCAGTAAATACACCTGGAGACATCGATTTCATACTTCAGGCTGCAGAGATAGCAACGCAGGGACTCTTTCTTCGCCTCGGCATCGCTGTAACCATTCTCAACCTCATTGTCCGCCTGCTCAAACCGTTCCTCCACAGGCAGGGTCGGCATGGGCACCGGCTTGATAAAATCGTACTCCCGCTCCCGGTCGGTCTGCTCAGCCGGTTCAAACCGAACCACCAGGGACTTTCGCCTGCGCCCGGCAAAGAGCTCATCCACCTCATGGGCGACGTTTCGCCCCGCCGCCAGAGCGGAGATGACGTTTGTTGCCCCTGTCACGCAATCTCCCGCTGCATAGAGACGGTCCTCAGAGGTGAGGAAGCGTCCGGGCCTGACGCCGATACGCTGCCCATTCATCGTAAGCGACTGCCCCAAATTCATCTTGGGGTGCTGGCCGATGGCGCTGATAATGGTGTCCGCCTCCATGATGAATGCCGAATTCTCAATGGGCACGGCGATGCGCCCGTTGCCGTCAGGGGTGTCCTCAAGGCGGGTTCTCAGAAACTCAATACCCTCCACCTTTCCGTTGCTGCCATGGATACGATGGGTGGTCACCAGGCTGTAAATACGAGCCCCTTCCACCTTCACCTCATGCACTTCATGCGCATCCACAGGCATATACTCCTCTGTGGCCCGGACGTTGATCCGAACACTCTCCGCCCCCAGCCGAAGGGACGTACGGGCACAGTCCATGGCGGTAAATCCATCCCCCACCACAATCACCTGCTTGCCTGTGGGCACGGGCTGTCCGAGGTTGGTCCTCACCATGTAATCAAGGCCGGAGATAACACCGTCCAGCTCATCGCCTTCCACCCCCAGTCGGTTGGGCTCCATGCACCCCACAGTGGTAATCACGGCGTCGTATTTATTCTGCAGGTCTTTCAAAAGGATGTCGTGTCCCACAAGCACCCCGGTTTCGAGGGTAACCCCAAGGCGCAGGACGTTGCCGATCTCCAGGTCCAGGACATCCCTGGGCAGCCGAAAGGCGGGAATACCGTACCGCAGCATCCCGCCAGCTTCAGGCATGTTCTCATAGAGGGTGACGTTGTGGCCGTATACCGCAAGGTCATGGGCCGCCCCGATCCCTGCGGGACCGGACCCGATCACCGCCACACTTTTCCCGGACGGGGCGTACAGATCCTCTTTGATACGGTGCATGGCAGGCTTCAGGTCAGCGGCAGCCCGCTTGAGCTGGCAAATGTTCACCGACTCGCCAAGGTCATCCTCGCCATGGCGACATGCCGCTTCACAGGGACGGGAGCAGATGCGCCCAAGGGTGGCGGGCAGAATGTTATAAATTCGGTTCAGTTCGTAGGAACGTCCGTAGCGATTCTGTGTGATACACCGGATGTACCCTGGAATGTTGGTCCCGGCGGGGCAGGCATGCTGGCAAGGGACGTTATCGGCCATGTAACCGAAATCCCTCGGATCTTCAGAGAAGGCAATTTCCTTGATAATACGGAGCATGCCACTGGTCCCGTCGTGTCCCACCTGGCTTCTGTAGATCTCTCGTCTCATCGGCTTTTCCCGTGGGGTCTATCCCGTAAAGACCGATACACCGGTCGTTTATAGGGAATGAAAACAAGATACGTTCAGAAAAATCAGTCCATATGGCGCCTGACAACAGGCTTCGTTTTTCAAAGCGGATAAATCTTGACGTATCGCATGTTCAACGTGCTGCGAGGCCATTAAAAAAGTGATGCGGGGATAATCACGGACCGGCTCGGTTTCGGCCCATCCGAAGGGTGACCATGGGTGACAGCAGGGGGCTGTGTATCGGCCATCCCTCGAAAGAGACAGGAGGAAAGGATCAGGCCCTTTCGTGGGAACCGCCCTGCTTTGGAACAGGGGCCGGCATGGTAGAGCTCACCACCCAAGTCCCTGGCAATAGAATTGTTACCGTCAAATATACTCTCTTTTTCATAGACACGCAAGACGGTTGCATTTTTTAGCCTTGTGGTTATCGAGAATTTGATGTTTAATAAATCAGTTCACAAAGCCGGCAAAGCCCTGTTAAAAATCCATTTATATCAAAAACTTGCAAACCACACCATCTCGCTTACCCCCAGTTTTCGCAGCTCGCACAACACCGACGACACCTCTTCTCCGAACGTGATACCTCTTTCTCATCTTTGTGCTTACCCGGCATCACCACAAGCAATACAGTGACGTGGCAGACTGCCTCCCGGAAAAACCTGTCATGCCCGGTCAACGAGTGAAGCCTTTCTTCGCAGCACCCACAACCTATTGACCATACGGTTGCCCCGGAAATCCCCTCAACTCAGGTCCCGGTTTCCAGGGTGGGCCCCCTTACCCATGGAAAGGATCCGGTATAATCCATTTCCAAGGGGTAAAACCGGAGTACAGGCAGCTCAAACGATCACACGCATCGTAAATATAAACCGGAGCCACGAAGGTGTTACGGGATCAGCGGCACACGTTAGCATCATGATACTCCCAAGGGCCTTCTCGCGACTTCCGGAGGCTGTTTTTTATCATGTACCATGTCTTCTACTCGCCTTAACTAAGGAGGATTCCATGAAGAGCGCCATCAAAAACATAGGCCTTCGAGGTGTGGTTATCGCAAGCACCAAGATCTGCGACGTGGACGGCGCCAACAGCCGTCTCGTCTATCGCGGGTACCTCATCCAGGACCTGGCCATGGAGACCACCTTCCCGGAGGTGGCCTACCTGCTTATTCATGACAAAATGCCCGATGTCCATGAGCTGGTCAATTTCATCAACCAGCTGGAACGAAACCGCTACCTGCCTCCCAACCTCATCTGTGCCATGCAGACGCGCCCCGTGGGCACCCCGCCCATGGACATCCTGCAGGCCTGTGTAGCCCTTCTGGCCCACCACGACGACAGCCTTCCCGAAAACAGCCCTTCCCTTGCAAAGAACCGCGCCCTGGGCCTTATCGCCAAGCTTCCCACGGTGGTGGCCGCCTGGACTCGCATCCGCCAGAAGCTTGAGCCCATCGATCCAATGCCGGGGTTGTCCATGGCTGAGAACTTTTTTTACATGCTCACCGGCCAGGAACCGAACAAACGCATGGCTGAACTCTTTGACCGCGCCCTTGTCCTCCACGCCGAACACGCCTTCAACGCCTCCACCTTTGCGGCCCGCGAGGTCGCCTCCACCCGGGCCCACATGTACGCCGCCGTCTCTGCGGCCATCGGCTCTCTCTCCGGAGAGCTCCACGGTGGTGCCAACACACGGGTGATGGAGATGCTCAAAGCCATCGGCAGCATGGATAAAATCCGACCCTTTGTGGAGGATAAACTGGGCAAAGGTGAACTGGTCATGGGGCTGGGCCATGCCGTTTACAAAAACGGCGATCCCCGCGTGGAGATCTTGCGCCCCATGAGCAAAGAGGTGGGGGAGATGGTGGGCGACACCTGCTGGTACGAAATGACCCAGGAGTTGGAGAGAGTGGGCAAGGCCCTGTTCATGGAAAAAAAGGGAGTCGAAATTTTTCCGAACGTCGACTTTTACAGCGCCTCCCTCTACCACACCATGGGGCTTCCCCACGACCTGTTCACCCCCATCTTCGCCATGAGCCGTGTGGCTGGATGGTGCGCCCACGTCATTGAAGAGCAGTTCGCCGATGAGGCCCACAAGCCGGTGCTTTACCGCCCCGAATCGGAGTACATCGGCACCTACTGCGGCCCTGAGGGGTGCACGCTTATTCCTATGGATAAAAGATAAACAAGGAAAAAACGTGTGGATACATTTGCATAACCTCCAGCATTGAAGGCGGGCGCAGCCCGCGGCGAACGCCGTTGCGCTTTGGCCTGAGGAACGAAGGGCAAAGCGCAACGGCAATCAGCTTTCAAGGTGGCCCACCTTGCCGCCGGAGGCAACGCCTTTCACATTCCCCAAAAGGAGACACGCCATGATCTCCCTGGACTCCCTGATTCAGGATATTGTTGTGGACGGAACCCCCTATGCCGCCGTCAACCTCTCCGGCCTTGCCAGCTCCTCGGCCATGGCCCCTTCCCGGCTCCCCTTCTCCCTTAAGATTCTGGCTGAAAACATGGTGCGGAACATCCTCTGGGGACGCCTTGAAAAAGAGAACCTTTCCCGGCTGCTCTCCTGGCGCCCCGAAGGATTCTCCCCCGTGGGAATCAGTTTCTACCCGGCCCGTGTGCTGATGCAGGACTTCACAGGCGTGCCCGCCCTCTGCGACCTGGCCGCCATGCGTGATGCAGCGATGGCAGCAGGGTTTCAGGCTTCCCGGGTCAACCCCGACGTACCGGTGGATCTCATCATCGACCACTCGGTGCAGGTGGACTTTTTCGGCATGAAAGGGGCCCTGGAAAAAAACGTGGCGTTGGAGTTTAAGCGCAACCGGGAGCGATATGCCTTTTTGAAGTGGGCCCAGAAGAACTTTCAGAATGTGCGGATCGTTCCGCCCAACTCCGGTATTTGCCACCAGATCAACCTGGAGAAACTCGGCGGTGTGGCCATGCAGAGCCCACGGGATGGACGCACCTGGGCGTATATGGACTCCCTTGTGGGCACCGACTCTCACACCCCCATGATCAATGCCCTGGGCACCCTTGGCTGGGGCGTAGGGGGCATCGAGGCCGAAGCGGTGATGATGGGCCAGCCCCTCTCCATGCGCCTGCCCCACGTCACCGGGGTCCGTATCTGCGGAGCCCCGAAAAAAGGCGTCACCGCCACCGATGTGGTCCTTTATGTGACCGAGCTCCTCAGAAAAGAGGTGGTGGTGGAGCAGTTTGTGGAGTATTTCGGTCCCTCCCTTGCCGAACTCTCCCTCCCCGACCGGGCCACCATTGCCAACATGACCCCTGAAAACGGAGCCACCGTGGGCCTCTTCCCCGTGGACGAGGTGACCCTTGGGTACCTGAAAACCACGGGCCGCGATGAGGCCGCCCGTTTTGCCGAGGCCTACACAAAAGAGACCGGGCTCTTTTTTGATCCCCAAAGCGACCCCGACTACAACCGCGTCATCGAACTGGATCTCTCGGCCATCACCCCGTCGGTGGCCGGCCCCTCCCGCCCCCAGGATCGAATCCACCTGCCGGACCTCAAGGGTGTCATGGAAAAAGCCTTTGAAGGCGGAAAGAAAGGACGGGACATCTCCATGGGCGGCAAGCTCTGCCGTGTGGAGGACGGCTCGGTGGTCATCGCGGCCATCACCTCCTGCACCAACACCTCCAACCCCCATGTCATGCTCGGTGCCGGCCTCATCGCCAAAAAAGCGGTGGACCTGGGACTCTCCGTCCCACCCTTTGTCAAAACCTCCCTGGCCCCCGGTTCCAGGGCCGTGGTCAAGTACCTGGAAGATGCGGGGCTCATGGCCCCATTGGAAAAACTGGGATTCCACCTCGCAGGATTCGGCTGCACCACCTGCATCGGCAACAGCGGTCCGCTGCCCCCGGAAGTGGCCCATGTGGTGGACGAAGAGAACTTAAACGTCGCCGCCGTTCTTTCCGGGAACCGCAACTTCGAGGCCCGGGTCCACCAGAAGATACGCAGCAACTTCCTCGCCTCCCCCATGCTGGTGGTGCTCTTTGCCATCGCCGGACGCACAGACATCGACCTGATGAACGAGACCATCGGCTGCACCCACGACGGCAGGGAGATCTTCCTTGCAGATCTCTGGCCCACACAAGAGGAGATCAATGCCGTGGTCACACACTGCATCACCCCGGAAACCTTCACCTCCACCTACGCATCCCTCTACGACGGGGACGAGAACTGGCAGGCCATCGAATCCGAAACCAGCCTCACCTTCAAGTGGGACAAGGAGTCCACCTACATCAAAAAGCCCCCCTTCTTTGACAGCTTCGAGATGGCACCTCCCCTTGCAGAAAAAATAACCGAGGCCCGCGTGCTTCTGAAACTCGGAGACTCCGTCACCACCGACCACATCTCCCCGGCCGGAGCCATCCCCCCCTCCTACCCCGCCGGAGCGTATCTCACCGGCAAGGGAGTTGCCCCCGACGCCTTCAACTCCTACGGGTCCCGACGGGGAAACCACGAGGTGATGATGCGTGGCACCTTCGGCAACATTCGCATCAAAAACGAATTGGCCAACGGAAAAGAGGGGGCCTACACCACACTCTTCCCGGAACATGAAGAACGCTTTGTCTTTGATGCCGCCCAAACCTATCAGGACCGAAACACCCCCCTCATTGTCCTGGGCGGCAGGGAGTACGGTACCGGTTCCAGCCGGGACTGGGCCGCCAAGGGGAGCCTGCTCCTGGGCGTTAAGGCGGTTATCGCCGAATCCTACGAGCGGATCCACCGAAGCAACCTCGTGGGCATGGGGGTTCTCCCCCTGGAGTTCATGAGGGACGAGTCCGCCCACACCCTCAACTTAAACGGCACCGAAAGCTTCTCTCTCTCCGGCCTCGATAACCTGGAAGCGGGCGGCACCCTTTCGATCCGTGCTCAAAAAGAGAATGGACAGGCCATCCTCTTTGGAGTGAAAGTCCGCCTGGACACTGCCCGGGAGGTGGAAACCTTCAAACACGGAGGCATCCTGCCCATGGTGCTGCGGGAGCTGCTTACGGCATAAAAAACTGGTTCGCAAATGCTCCGCATACTCGCTTCTCGGGTGCGGCACAATAGCTGACATCTCTCGCCTGGGGGGGCACGGGCCGGAAGGAGAACTGACAAAACGCCGTCAGCCCCTGGCGGACTTGAAGCCGCAGTACTTTGTTCTTGAGTATGGGTCTCGCAGATAAAAATCGGTTGGCTTGCCGGTTAGCTTAGGGGGGCGTGTTGTAATTATTCAGTGGCAAAGAGCATGCCCCCGACGGCAAGGTGAGCCGCCTTGAAAGCTGAGTTGCGGCAGGGGCACAGTTAGATTCATCTTAATTCTTCACGACAATTTCGATGCGTGATATAAACCGTCTGGAAAATGAAGGTTCATGTCAGGCCCGAAAAGCTGGGGCTGCTGCTATCAACCCCAAGGTCTCGAAGCTTTTTTGAGCTTTGTCTCCGCTGTGCGCTTTTCAAGGAAAAGATGTCCGCGTTCCTCCTTTCACAAATCCTCATCGCCGTTGCCATCTGTTTTGACCTGTTGTCCTTTCAATTCAAAGACCGGAAAAAAATTGTCGCCTGTCTCTCGTGTTCCTGCACCCTGATTTCAGCACACTTCGTGCTTTTGGGCCAGATGACCGCCGCCATCCTCCTCTGCCTTGCAACCATCCGCTTCTTTACAAGCATCTTCACCACCTCAAAAAAAATCATGGTGATCTTTGCCCTGGGTTCCATGGCAGGCACCGCAGTCACTTTCGCTGGCGTCATCAGCCTCATAAGCTGTGCAGGCTCTCTCCTGCAGACCACCGCTGCCTTCTGCGAAGACGACAAAAGGCTCCGAGAGCTGATGATCGTGGGCACAAGTTTCTGGGTCTTCCACAACGTCCTCATACACTCCCCCATGGCTGTGGCCATGGAGCTTCTGTTCATGGCAAGCAACATCATTGGCTACTACCGCTACTACAAGAGACCTGTGCTTTCCGAGATGTGTGACACACTTGATTAAACGCTGGCAGAGAAGGGCCATGGCACCGGAATACGCCCTATCCCCAAAGACAAGTACCGAATAGAACGACGAGTCACCGTCACCCCTTGTATTCGATCAATCTGAACCCCGTCGACCGGACATCAATCAATTATTGATTTGGCGTACAAACTATGTTTTTCTACCGAAAAAACACGTGTCGCTATTCAGCCGGTGCCTCCAGCGTACCTGCAGGGGCTAAACTTTTGTTAAAAAACACACAGATTGTATAAATTATTCGCGGATGAGTCCCGTTTTAAAGGCGAATGTGAATTGACCCGTGAAGCGAGAGTCAAAGCGCATCTACGACCTCATCAAGATGGCACCCCTTGGGGGTGTAAGCTGATTTTTGGCAGTCAACAACCCGTTCAGCAGTCATCTTTA
>Ga0070729_10006504_pt1 | contig 11487 bp, 5 predicted proteins | sample tdDd472_FD_66725 | JGI IMG/M metagenome (GOLD analysis project Ga0070729, IMG submission 66725) | Marine sediment microbial communities from the Atlantic coast under amendment with organic carbon and nitrate - tdDd47.2 | ecosystem: Environmental > Aquatic > Marine > Coastal > Sediment | place...
ACCCGCGTGCACACGCCCCGCTTCTGGGGGCAGGCTTCCATCGCCGGTACCTTGTTCCGCTTGACCGGCGCCTTGCGCGGCTTGCGGATGAGCTGATTGATCGTCGGCATTGAGTTGCCCTTCGGTCCTTCGCGCTTCGTCGGTTCAGATCACAGCGCCATCCGCAACAACGGACAGCACCTGTCCGGCGAAAAAGCCGAAGGCGCTGCGAATAAAACCAGAGGATCACGAGCCCGGCCCGCGATCATGTTGCTCGACATGTGTCGATTTTGAACTCATGACAGCGTTTAAGTCATTGATTTAAAAGCGAGGCGCTTTCAAATTCAGCGAGACTTACCGCCTGCCGTAAGAGTGGGCGGAACCTAATGTTTTGCCGGGCCGAGGTCAACCCCAAGATCGGTTATTTTTTGGCCGGCTCGACAATCTGCTTAACCGCGCCCAAGATTACGGCGAAGCGGTCTTTGACGAAATAAAATTGCGCGCCACGCCAGCCGCCGTGAAACATTGCCAAACCGGCGCCGGCAGCCGCCCGCCGAGGCCGCTTCGCCATACGGCCCCCGCGACATTCCATCCCGGTCCGGCAACCGGAATCGCCCGCGAATCCGGCGGTCACTCCCGGTCCCGACTCACAGAATCCGGTCGAGCGCCGCCGCCACCGCGTCGATGTCGATCCGCCACTTGCGGTCCGGCAGATCGTCGCCCTCGCACCGGGCCCAGACATGGTGGGCGTCGAGATCCATCAGCCGGTCGATGATCAGCTGGTTGCGCACATTGCGGGAGTCGACGAGGATCACCCGGCCGCCGCGTCTGAGCCCGGCGACATGCATCGCAGACCCGTCGCAGCCGGCGACGGTTTCGGCACCCGCGACCCGTTCGGTCAGCTCGGCGAAACTCACCTCTTCCGGGTAGACGATCTCGAAGCCGCGCTTGCCGAACAGGGCCTCGGCCTCGCGCTCGTTGACGCTGCCGCGCGGCCGGCGCCAGCGGGCACGGCTCAAATAGAGGCGACCGCCGGCGCGGGCAACCGGGCCGCGATGGGCGAAGGCCCGCTCGTACAAGTCGCCGAAGACCGGATGCGCCGAGCGGTTGATGCGCCAGCTCTGGTCGGGCACCAGGATGCGTTCGAATCGCACCGGCCGTTTGAGGCAGAAGACAAGGTCGTCGGTTCCGATCCCGAAACGCTCGAGCGCCCGCGCCACATGGCCGGCCTCGAGCAGCGGCTTGGGATCGAGTCCGCGCCAGGGATGGAAGACGAACCGGACTCCACCTTCCCGGAAGTCCGTCAGCGCCCAGAACCGGGCGATGCTCTCGACCAGGAAATGACCGAAGGTGGAGAACATCAGCCCCAGATAGATCGACGTGCCGGGGACCAATTCGGCTTCCCCCTCTCCCGGCGGCGTCGCCCGCTCCGGGTCTATCGGCTTGAAGCCGCCGCGTTCGACCAGCCGCTGCGAGCGGACCACCAGGTCGCCGTCCGCCCGGTGGAGGGCGCCGGAGAACTTGCGATTGCCGTGGAACAGCGCCGGCGTCGCGAACCCGCCGCACACCTCCTCGATATCGAGATCGAAGCGCCGGACGAGATCGTCCGCCGCCGGTGCGTCTTTATAATTGTGAAACGTGATCGCCATGCGGCTTTTGGAACAAGACGAAAAGGGGCGCCGAACGGGCGCCCCTTTCCAGTTTCCGTAACCGGCCCCGGCCTATTCGGCCGGGTCGGCCTCGACCGTCACGGTCTCGGCTTCGCTCATGTCGGTGAGCAGCGCGTTGGCGCTCTCGACCTGGGCGGCCGCCACCTTCTTGCGTTCCTTGAGGATCAGGTCGTCGCGCTTGGTGGCGATCGTCTTGATCCGGTTGACGGTGCCGCCGGTGCCCGCCGGGATCAGCCGGCCGACGATGACGTTTTCCTTCAGGCCCTCGAGCGTGTCGATCTTGCCCTGCACCGCCGCCTCCGTGAGGACGCGGGTGGTCTCCTGGAACGACGCCGCCGAGATGAACGACCGGGTCTGCAGGCTGGCCTTGGTGATGCCGAGCAGCACCGGGTTGGCGCTCGCCGGCTTCTTGCCCTCTTCGACGATCTTTTCGTTGATCTCGTCGAGCTCGACACGGTCCATCTGCTCGCCGGACAGAAGCTCGGTCTCGCCGGGATCGGTGATCTCGACCTTCTGCAGCATCTGGCGGACGATCACCTCGATATGCTTGTCGTTGATGCCGACGCCCTGCAGCCGGTAGACCTCCTGGATCTCGTTGACCAGATAGGACGCCAGCGCCTCGACACCCTTGATGGCGAGGATGTCGTGCGGGGCCGGGTTGCCGTCGAGAATGTAGTCGCCCTTCTCGATGGCGTCGCCGTCCTGAAGGTGGAAGTGCTTGCCCTTCGGGATCAGGTACTCGGCATCTTCGACGTTCTCGTCGCTCGACTCGATGATGATCCGGCGCTTGTTCTTGTAGTCGCGCCCGAACCGGATGGTTCCGTCGATTTCGGCGATGATCGCGTGGTCCTTCGGACGCCGCGCCTCGAACAGCTCCGCCACCCGCGGCAGACCGCCGGTGATGTCGCGCGTCTTGGCGCTTTCCAGCGGAATACGCGAAAGCACGTCGCCCGCCTTCATCTTGTCGCCCGGGCCGACCGACAGGATCGCGTCGACGCTCATCAGGTAGCGCGCCTCGCCGCCGCCCGGCAGCTTCACCACCTTGCCCTTGTCGTCCTTGATGACGATCGCCGGCTTGAGGTCCTGGGTGCGGGGCGACGCCCGCCAGTCGATGACCACGCGCTTGGTGATGCCGGTCGCCTCGTCGGTGGATTCCGCCACCGAGGCGCCGTCGACGATGTCCTCGAAATCGACGGTGCCGTCCATCTCGGTCAGGATCGGACGGGTGAACGGATCCCACTCTGCGATCCGCTGGCCGCGCTTGATCTCGTCGCCCTCGTCGACATGCAGCCGCGCGCCGACGGCGATCCGGTTGACCGAGCGCTCGTTGCCCTCGGCGTCCTCGATGATCACCGCCATGTTGCGGCCCATGGCGATCAGCTTGCCGTCGGAATCGCGCACCACGTTGCGGTTGCGCATCTTGATGGTGCCGTCGAAGTTCGATTCCAGGAACGACTGGTCGACCACCTGCGCCGCGCCGCCGATATGGAACGTGCGCATGGTGAGCTGGGTTCCCGGCTCGCCGATCGACTGCGCGGCGATGACGCCGACCGCCTCTCCCATGTTGACCGGCGTGCCGCGAGCCAGGTCGCGGCCGTAGCACTTGGCGCAAACGCCGGTCTTGGTCTGGCAGGTCAAGGCCGAGCGGATGCGGATAGTCTGGATCGAGGTCGCCTCGATCCGGTCCACATGGCGCTCCTCGATCATCTCGCCGGCCGCGACGATGGTCTCGCCGTTCGCCGGATCGACGATGTCGTCGATCGCGGTACGGCCGAGCACCCGGTGACCGAGCGAAGCGACGACCTGGCCGGCGTCGACGATCGCCTGCATGGTCAGGCCTTCGGTCGAGCCGCAATCGACTTCGGTGACGATCGAATCCTGCGCCACGTCCACCAGACGCCGCGTCAGATAACCCGAGTTGGCCGTCTTCAGCGCGGTGTCGGCGAGGCCTTTTCGGGCGCCGTGGGTCGAGTTGAAGTACTCGAGCACCGACAGGCCTTCCTTGAAGTTCGAGATGATCGGCGATTCGATGATCTCGCCCGACGGCTTGGCCATCAGGCCGCGCATGCCGGCGAGCTGCTTCATCTGCGCCGGCGAGCCGCGCGCACCGGAGTGGGACATCATGTAGATCGAGTTGATCGTGTCCAGCCGGCCGGTTTCCTCGTTCTTCTGAACGGCGGAAATCCGCTTCATCATCTCGTCGGCGACGCGGTCGGTGCACTTGGCCCAGGCGTCGACGACCTTGTTGTACTTCTCGCCCTGGGTGATCAGGCCGTCATTGTACTGCTGCTCGTATTCCTTCACCAGGTCCTGGGTTTCCTCGACCAGCTTGGTCTTGGTCTCCGGGATGATCATGTCGTCCTTGCCGAACGAGATGCCGGCCTTGCAGGCGTGGTTGAAGCCGAGCGACATGATCCGGTCGCAGAAGATGACCGTGTCCTTCTGGCCGCAATGCCGATAGACCGTGTCGATCATGTTCGACACTTCCTTCTTGGTCATCAGCTTGTTGCAGGCGTCGAAGGAGACCTTCGGCGTCCGTGGCAGGAGGTTGCCGATCAGCATCCGCCCCGGCGTGGTGTCGTAGATCTTCGACACTTCGTTGCCGTCCTCGTCCACCGAGGTGAAGCGGCCCTTGATCTTGGTGTGCAGCGTGACGACCTTGTTCTCGAGCGCGAAGGTCAATTCGCCGGTATTGCCGAACACCATGCCCTCGCCCGGCTCGCCTTCCATCTCGATCGACAGATAGTAGAGGCCGAGAACGATGTCCTGCGACGGAACGATGATCGGCTGGCCGTTCGCCGGATGCAGGATGTTGTTGGTCGACATCATCAGGACCCGCGCCTCGAGCTGGGCTTCCAGCGACAGCGGCACGTGCACCGCCATCTGGTCGCCGTCGAAGTCGGCGTTGAAGGCCGCGCAGACCAGCGGATGCAGCTGGATCGCCTTGCCCTCGACCAGCACCGGCTCGAACGCCTGGATGCCCAGGCGGTGGAGCGTCGGCGCCCGGTTGAGCAGCACCGGATGTTCGCGGATCACCTCGTCGAGGATGTCCCAGACCTCCGGGCGCTCCTTCTCGACCAGCTTCTTCGCCTGCTTGACCGTCGACGAATAGCCCTTGGCGTCGAGCCGCGAATAGATGAACGGCTTGAACAGTTCGAGCGCCATCTTCTTCGGCAGGCCGCACTGGTGCAGCATCAGTTCCGGACCGACCACGATCACCGAGCGGCCGGAATAATCGACGCGCTTGCCGAGCAGGTTCTGCCGGAAGCGGCCCTGCTTGCCCTTGAGCATGTCGGAGAGCGACTTCAGCGGCCGCTTGTTGGCGCCGGTGATCACCCGGCCGCGACGGCCGTTGTCGAACAATGCGTCGACGGATTCCTGCAGCATCCGCTTTTCGTTGCGGATGATGATGTCCGGCGCGCGCAGCTCGATCAGCCGCTTCAGGCGGTTGTTGCGGTTGATGACCCGGCGGTAGAGATCGTTGAGGTCGGAGGTGGCGAAGCGGCCGCCGTCGAGCGGCACAAGCGGCCGAAGGTCCGGCGGAATCACCGGCACGACCGTCATGATCATCCATTCGGGCCGGTTGTTCGAAGCCATGAAGGACTCGACCAGCTTCAGCCGCTTGGCGAGCTTCTTCGGCTTGAGTTCCGTCGTCGCCTCGGCGATCTCGACGCGGAGCTGCTCGGACAGCTTCTCGAGGTCGAGCCCGATCAGCATCTCGCGGATCGCCTCCGCGCCGATCATGGCGGTGAAGGAATCGGTGCCGTACTCGTCCTGGTACTGGAGATACTCCTCCTCGGAGAGGAGCTGGTTCTCCTTCAGCGGCGTCAGGCCCGGCTCCATGACCACGTAGTTCTCGAAATACAGGATACGCTCGAGATCCTTGAGCGTCATGTCGAGCAGCAGGCCGATGCGCGAGGGCAGCGATTTCAGGAACCAGATATGGGCGACCGGCGCCGCCAGCTCGATATGGCCCATGCGCTCGCGGCGAACCCGGGACAGGGTCACCTCGACGCCGCATTTCTCGCAGATGATGCCCTTGTACTTCATCCGCTTGTACTTGCCGCAAAGACACTCGTAGTCCTTGATCGGGCCGAAAATCCGGGCGCAGAACAGTCCATCCCGCTCCGGCTTGAAAGTCCGGTAGTTGATCGTCTCTGGCTTCTTGATCTCGCCGAACGACCACGACAGGATCTTCTCCGGCGAGGCGATCGAGATTCGAAGATGATCGAATGTCTGCGCCTGCGCCTGCGGGTTGAAGATGTTCATGACCTCTTGATTCATAAGCTCTTCTCCTCATCTGACACGGATCGCGCGGCGCCCTGGGGACGCCGCGGCCGTGCAGGAATCTCTAGTATGTGCGAAACGGCCGCCGCCTATTCGGCCGCATCCGCGGGACGGTCGCCATCGTCGTCGGCGACCGGCAATTGCTTGGTGCTTTCCAGTTCCACGTTGAGGCCCAGCGAGCGCATCTCCTTGACCAGCACGTTGAAGCTTTCCGGAATGCCGGCCTCGAACGTGTCGTCGCCGCGCACGATCGCCTCGTAGACCTTGGTCCGGCCGGCGACGTCGTCCGACTTCACCGTCAGCATCTCCTGCAGCGTGTAGGCCGAGCCGTAGGCCTCGAGCGCCCAGACCTCCATCTCGCCGAAGCGCTGGCCGCCGAACTGCGCCTTGCCGCCCAGCGGCTGCTGGGTGACCAGGCTGTAGGGACCGATCGACCGGGCGTGGATCTTGTCGTCCACCAGATGGTGCAGCTTCAGCATGTAGATGTAGCCCACCGTCACCGGACGGTCGAACGGCTCGCCGGTGCGGCCGTCGACCAGGTGCTGCTGGCCTGTATGGTTGAGGCCGGCCTCCTTGAGCAGTTCGACGATGTCCGGCTCGCGGGCGCCGTCGAAGACGGGGGTCGCGATCGGCACGCCGGTGGAAAGCTGCTCGCCCAGGCGGACGATCGACTCGTCGTCGTACTGGGTGACCGGCTCGCCCTTGAAATTGTCGCCGTAGATCGTGTGGATCGTCTGCCTGAGGTTCTCGATCTCGCCGCTGCGCCGATATTGCTCGACCAGCGTGTTGATCTTCCGCCCCAGTCCGGCGCAGGCCCAGCCCAGATGGGTTTCCAGGATCTGTCCGACATTCATCCGGCTCGGCACGCCGAGCGGATTGAGCACGATGTCGACCGAGGTGCCGTCTTCGAGATGCGGCATGTCCTCCACGGGCACGATCTTGGAGACGACGCCCTTGTTGCCGTGACGGCCGGCCATCTTGTCGCCCGGCTGCAGCTTGCGCTTCACCGCCACGAACACCTTGACCATCTTCATCACGCCGGGCAGCAGCTCGTCGCCGCGCTGCAGCTTCTCGACCTTGTCGATGAAGCGCTGCTCGAGCCGCTTGCGGGAATCGTCGTACTGGTTGCGCAGGGCTTCCAGCTCCGCCATGCGCGCGTCGTCGTCGACCGCGAAGGTCCACCACTGGCTGCGCGGGAACTCGTCGAGGACCTCCCGGTTGAGCACGGTGTCCTTCTTCAGGCCCTTCGGCCCGCTGGTCGCCTTGGCGCCTTCGAGCATGCCGGCGAGACGGCCGTAGACGTTACGATCGAGGATCGCCTGCTCGTCGTCGCGGTCCTTGGCCAGGCGCTCGATCTCCTCGCGCTCGATGGCCATGGCGCGCTCGTCCTTCTCGACGCCGTGGCGGTTGAACACCCGGACCTCGACGACCGTGCCGGCGACGCCGGGCGGCAGCCTGAGCGAGGTGTCGCGCACGTCGGACGCCTTCTCGCCGAAGATGGCGCGCAAGAGCTTCTCCTCGGGCGTCATCGGGCTCTCGCCCTTCGGCGTAATCTTGCCGACCAGGATGTCGCTCGGCTTCACCTCGGCGCCGATATAGACGATGCCCGCCTCGTCGAGATTCTTCAGCGCCTCTTCGGAGACGTTGGGAATGTCGCGGGTGATCTCCTCCGGCCCGAGCTTGGTGTCGCGGGCCATGACCTCGAACTCCTCGATATGGATCGAGGTGAAGACGTCGTCGCGCACGATGCGCTCGGAGAGCAGGATCGAGTCCTCGAAGTTGTAGCCGTTCCAGGGCATGAAGGCGACGAGCACGTTGCGGCCGAGCGCCAGGTCGCCGAGATCGGTCGACGGCCCGTCGGCGATGATGTCGCCGCGATTGACGATGTCGCCCACCCTGACCAGCGGACGCTGGTTGATGCAGGTGTTCTGGTTGGACCTCTGGAACTTCTGCAGCCGGTAGATGTCGACGCCCGACTTGGAGGCATCGAGATCCTCGGTCGCGCGCACAACGATACGGGTCGCGTCGACCTGGTCGATGACGCCGGCGCGGCGGGCGGCGATCGCCGCTCCCGAATCCTGGGCGACGACCGGTTCCATGCCGGTGCCCACCAGCGGCGCCTCGGCACGCACCAGCGGCACCGCCTGGCGCTGCATGTTCGAACCCATCAGCGCCCGGTTGGCGTCGTCGTTCTCGAGGAACGGGATCAGCGAGGCGGCCACCGAGACGAGCTGCTTGGGCGACACGTCCATGTAGTCGACCCGGTCGACGGGGACCATCATCACGTCGCCGGCATGGCGGCAGACGATCATCTCCTCCTCGAAGCGATCGTCCTCGCCGACCGCGGCATTGGCCTGGGCGACGTAGTGCTTGGCCTCTTCCATGGCCGACAGATACACCACCTCGGCCTGCACCTTGCCGTCCTTCACCTTGCGGTACGGGCTCTCGATAAAGCCGTACTTGTTGACGCGGGCGAAGGTGGCGAGCGAGTTGATCAGGCCGATATTCGGGCCTTCCGGCGTCTCGATCGGGCAGATGCGGCCGTAATGGGTCGGATGCACGTCGCGGACCTCGAAGCCGGCCCGCTCGCGGGTCAGACCGCCCGGGCCGAGCGCCGACAGGCGCCGCTTGTGGGTGATCTCGCTGAGCGGGTTGGTCTGGTCCATGAACTGGGAGAGCTGCGAGGAGCCGAAGAACTCGCGCACGGCGGCGGCCGCCGGCTTGGCGTTGATCAGGTCCTGCGGCATCACCGTGTCGATCTCGACCGAGCTCATCCGCTCCTTGATCGCCCGCTCCATCCGGAGCAGGCCGACCCGGTACTGGTTCTCCATCAGTTCGCCGACAGAGCGCACCCGGCGATTGCCGAGATTGTCGATGTCGTCGATCTCGCCCCTGCCGTCGCGCAGGCCGAGCAGCGTGCCGACCACGGCGAGGATGTCCTCCCTGCGCAGCACCCGGACGGTGTCCTCGGCCTGCAGGTCGAGGCGCATGTTCATCTTCACCCGGCCGACCGCCGAGAGGTCGTAGCGCTCCGGATCGAAGAACAGCGAATGGAACATCGCCTCCGCCGTCTCCAGCGTCGGCGGCTCGCCCGGGCGCATCACCCGGTAGATGTCGAACAGCGCGCTCTCGCGGTTCTCGTTCTTGTCCGCGGTCAGCGTGTTGCGGATATAGGCGCCGACATTGACGTGGTCGATATCGAGGATCGAGATCGAATCGTATCCGCCCTCGATCAGAGTTTCGAGCAGCGCCTCGGTGATCTCGTCGCCGGCCTCGGCGAAGATCTCGCCGGTTTCCGCGTTGACCATGTCCTCGGCCAGGAACTGGCCGTAAAGATCGTCGCTGGAGACCTTGAGCGCCTTCAGGCCGCCCTCGGCGAGCTTCTTGGCGCCGCGCGCGGTCAGCTTCTTGCCGGTTTCCAGCACCACCTCGCCGGTGTCGGCGTCGATCAGGTCGGTCGTGCTCTTGTAGCCTCGCATCCGCTCGGGCGCGAACGGAATCCGCCAGCCCTCGTCGGAACGGGTGTACTCGATCTTGTTGTAGTAGGTGTCGAGGATTTCCTCCGGATCGAGGCCGAGCGCCAGCAGCAGCGAGGTCACCGGGATCTTGCGGCGCCGGTCGATGCGCGCGAAGACGATGTCCTTGGCGTCGAACTCGATGTCGAGCCACGACCCGCGATAGGGGATGATGCGGGCGGCGAACAGGAGCTTGCCCGAGGAATGGGTCTTGCCCTTGTCGTGATCGAAGAACACGCCCGGCGAGCGGTGCATCTGGGAAACGATGACCCGTTCGGTGCCGTTGATGATGAAGGTGCCGTTGTCGGTCATCAGCGGCATGTCGCCCATATAGACGTCCTGCTCCTTGATGTCCTTGACCGACTTCGCCCCGGTATCCTCGTCCACGTCGAACACGATCAGTCGCAGCGTGACCTTGAGCGGAGCGGAATAGGTCATGTCGCGCTGGCGGCATTCCTCGGTGTCGTATTTCGGCGGTTCGAACTCGTAGCTGACGAATTCGAGCAGCGAGGTGCCGGAGAAATCCGAAATCGGGAACACGGAATTGAAGACGGCCTGAAGGCCCTCCTCCAGGCGCCCGCCCTCGGGCTCCTCGACCTGCAGGAACTGATCGTAGGACGCCTTCTGCACCTCGATCAGGTTGGGCATTTCCGCGACTTCGGAAATGTGCCCGAAATACTTGCGTACGCGCTTGCGCCCGTTGAACGTGCGCACGGTCTTCGACTTCTTCGATGCAGTCGACTTCTGAGCCATTTTCGCTCCTCGCTCCGTACCTTGAACCGCTGTTCCGAACGCCCCTCCCGGTCGGGGCGTTCGGAACAAGGGTTCCCTTGCGACGGATACCCCGGTCGGGACGAGCCCGCCGGGGTACCCAGTTTCGATGTACTGGCCGGCCCGCCGGAACGTCCGGCGGCCGGTCGGGCCAAGAGGCCTACTTGAGTTCGACGGTCGCGCCGGCGCCCTCGAGCTTGCCCTTGAGGTCTTCGGCCTCTTCCTTGGAGACGCCTTCCTTGACCGCCTTCGGCGCGCCTTCCACCAGTTCCTTGGCTTCCTTCAGGCCAAGGCCGGTAATGGCGCGGACTTCCTTGATGACGTTGATTTTCTTCTCGCCGTGGGCGGCGAGGATCACGTCGAATTCGGTCTGCTCCTCGACGGCCGCGGCGGCATCGCCACCACCGGCAACGGCGGCGACGGCCACCGGAGCGGCCGCGGAAACGCCCCACTTCTCTTCCAGGATTTTGGAAAGTTCAGCGGCTTCCATCACCGTCAGGTTGGAAAGCTCGTCTGCGATTTTTTCAAGATCAGCCATTTGTCATACTCTCTCGGTTCGAACCGTTTGGTCGGGTTTTGGCGAGAACGGCCTTACGCCGCCTTGTCCTTCTCGGCATAGGCGCTCAGAACGCGGGCGACTTGCCCGCCGGGAGCCTGGAGCACCATCGCGATGCGGCTGGCGGGCGTCGAAATCATGCCCAGCAGCTTGGCCCGCAACTCGTCGAGCGACGGCAGGTTGGCCAAGGACTTGACCCCGTCGACGTCGAGATTGGTGGCCCCGAGCGCGCCGCCCAGCACAACGAGCTTCTCGTTCTGCTTGGCGTAGTCCGCGACCGCTTTCGGCGCCGCCACCGGATCATCGGAATAGGCGATGATGGTGGGGCCCTGGAACAGGTCGGTGACGTGCTCGAGTTCCGTGCCTTGAAGGGCAAGCTTGGCAAGACGGTTCTTCGCGACTTTGATGGACGCACCGGCTTCCCTGACCTTCGCGCGAAGCTCGGTCATTTCGGCAACGGTGAGCCCCTGGTAGTGGGCGACGACCAGAACGGTGGTGTCCTTGAACACCTTGTTCAGGTTCGCCACGAGCTCGCGTTTTTCCGCTCTATCCACTTGCTCTCTCCGTTTGGCGGCTTAAGGCGCGAGGCCCCTTGCCACCGGTTGCATTGCCGCCCGCCCCGACTTTGGCGTCGTGGCGGCCGGCGTTCACTCCTGTCCCCTTGGCGTGCAACCGCACCGCAAGGATCAACGGTTCGAACCGCAAGGCT
>Ga0070729_10006505_pt1 | contig 11486 bp, 4 predicted proteins | sample tdDd472_FD_66725 | JGI IMG/M metagenome (GOLD analysis project Ga0070729, IMG submission 66725) | Marine sediment microbial communities from the Atlantic coast under amendment with organic carbon and nitrate - tdDd47.2 | ecosystem: Environmental > Aquatic > Marine > Coastal > Sediment | place...
CAAAGCTGATTATATAGGTGGTATTGAACGTAGAATCTGGGCTTATCCATTGGAAAACTTTTATGCAATGAGAGAAGCATTTCATCTCAGAAATTCTTTGATTCCATATATCTATACTGCAGCAAGAGAAGCCTATGACACAGGTATTTCCATGTGTCGCCCAATGTATTATGACTTTCCAAAAGAGTACAATGCATACAATGTCAAGAATCAGTATATGTTTGGGAACGATCTGCTGGTATTACCCATAACTAAGCCTAGAGAAGAAAATAGTCTTTATGTTCAGCAGGAAATCTGGCTTCCAAAAGGAGAATGGATCGAATGGTATTCCGGAGAAATTCTTGAAGGAAACAGAATGATTACTGAAGATTTCACAATTGATGAAATTCCGATTTATACAAAATCCGGTGCAATCATTCCGCAGCAACCAAAAATGAAAAGCAGTCATGAAAAACCTGTAAATCCTTTGATACTCAATGTTTTTCCCGGAGATGCTGGAAGCACAAAAATATATGATGATGAAGGAAATACCAATAATTATAAAACAGATCAATTTTCTATAACTAATATCCATTTTTCAAAAAAGAAAAGTAAAATGAAACTTGTCATTGAACCTGTTGTGGGAAAATTTACTGGAATGTTAGAAGCAAGAAGTTATGAAATCAGATTACCCCAGTCATTTCCACCTGAAGCAATAAAGGTTAATGGAAAAAAATTGGATTATACTAGAAATGATAGTCAAAATTCATGGACCTATAATGGACAGAAATTATCTACTAAGATTTTTACAAATGAATTTGATGTAAAGGAAAAAGTAGTAATAGAAGTAAAATTTCCAAAGCATGATCAAAAATTATTATCAGGAAAGATTGGTCAGTTTGACAAATTGATGAAGTTTACCAAGTTCCTAGCTAAAAACAATTGGGACAAGTCAAAATATTCCAATGATTTGGTTGTTTCTACTACTCAAACAGGTATGAGAATTACAAATGATCCTGTCAATATTATTGAGGAATTAAAGCAATTTGAACAGAACTATTCGCAAATAATAAATATGATTGAAAAATGTTCTCATGATGAAAAAAAATACATTCCTTATTTTGAATTGTTGAAATATTAACTAAACATGTAAAATTTATTGAAAATATAAAGTTGCTACAATTTTATTTCATTCAACCGAATATTAAAAATTAAGTAAGTTTGTATTAATACATTTTTTCTTAATTTGAATTGATCAAAATATTTATTATTTCATGTTAATTTCTTTTTGGACACCCTATGGATATGGTCAATATTTCATCGATACAAAAGCAGAGAACCATTAGTCCGTTGCCTTTAATTTGTATAAAATCTTAAAATGTACTAAACAATGAAAATGAGAAGATATAAGTACTGAAAATAGATAAGTTTTTTAATAACTTCATGTTTTATTACAATCCTCATATTATAATTTAAAAATAAGTTTTCAGGAGTTATATCATTCTTGTATTTTTCTGTATCAATATTTTTTCCAGTGAACTGATTAGTGGTAGAGACATATCAAAGGATTGTGATATCTCTATTGTTTTAAAGATTTAGGAGAAACAGATATGCAACCAGTCCAAATGTATATATTTATCTGGCTATATTTTGATCAATCAATTCTAACATTTTGATTCTGTGCTTATCATAGTTTTTTCCACCAAAAAAGCGTGTTTGTGTTAATACAATCCCATTCTCCAAATCAATATTGATAATAGATGAAGTAGCCGAGCCATGGCCGATGACTTTATCGCTCAGTAATGTTTTTTCTGTAGGAACTCCATTGTTTCCTGATTCCGGATGAGGTTGATTCATCCAGGTAATTCCAATTCCCCATTCCAGATTAATCCCTGGATAAAATTGAGCTAAATCTTTCGGTAAAATTTTCTGGAAAGTTTCAGATGAGAAAAATTGCTTTTTGTCATAGATACCCTTATTAAGTATTAATTGCCCTATAGTGGCTAATTCTTTTGCTGTACAATTGGCACTAAAGGCTAAATCTTCTTGCATGACAATTTTATCTAATCCCAAAGGTTCAAACAAATTTTCATGGAGTAATCTAAAAATGGATTTACCAGATACTATCTCCATTACTCTTCCGGCGAGGTTGTATCCTGTACCATTATAATTGTGAGCAATCCCTGGATTAACTAAACCAAGTTCCAATGCATTTAATGTCACATTTTCCAAATAAGGATTGTGCATTCCATCCCACATCTCATGTCCCCATAATCCACAAGTATGTGTAAAACATTGTCTTATGGTTATTGTGTTCTTTCCTTTGGTTGGAAAATCTGATAAGTATTTACCAACAGGATCATCAAGATCAATCAATCCCTGATCCAGAAATTGTGCGAACAATGTTCCTGTAATTAATTTGGAAATTGATGCTAATGGAAATGTAGTTTCTGTAGATATTGGAATTTCTTTTCTCTGTCCATAGGCTTTGTGAAAAATTTCAACACCATCTTTTGCTAAATAAACAACAAATGGCTCTTCGCTATCTTTGTACCATTCAGAACAGACTTCATCCATTTCTTTGACAACATCAGAATTCATTCCTGTTTTATTGATATTTCCTTCACGAAGTATTTTTGTGGACTTGGATATTTTTTTGGGATATTTCAATTCTGTGAAATCCAAATCCAATACTTTCTGTTTCAATTTCAGATGAAATTCATTGTCATAAATTATTGGTGTACTTATTCGTGCATCATATTTTTTTTTAGTGTCAATTTCATGAAGATAAGAAAGTAAAATTGCGCCATCTTTTTCTTCCAAAATAGATTTAATAAGCATTCTTCCCATGTATTTTGATATTTGTGAGTCATGTGTTTTCCAGGCTTCTTTATCTATGCCATTAACAGGAATATAATCAAGAAAAGCATCTGGACGTTCAGCCCAAACCAGCCATTCCCATGGATTACAATACATCGTTCCAGTTCTTTGAACTATCATACCATCTTTTGAAACTGTTTCACAGACAAATCCATATCGGCCTGATTTTTCTGCTTTTTTTACTTCATTCAATTCGGCATCAAACCAACGAGTTGTCAACTCTGTAGTACCTAGTACTTCTTCGGCAAGAAAAGGATTGTCCCACACCATTTTGGGAAATGGTCCTGGTGAAAAATAGAAATCCCATAAATTTTCACTTTCAGGAACAACTTTGCAGTTTAAAAATTGTTTTTTCTGTGCAATGATTTTCTCTTGCTGTTTTATCTTTCCGGTTTCCAGTTCATCAAAAACGCTTATGGCAAACCCCCAATCCCTAACCCAGTCAGTATTTTTCACGAGAAGTCGGTTCATTCCTTTTTTTAAATTGACAGCAGTTTTGTTTTCTCCAGGTACAAGTGCTCTTCCACCGTAAAATTTGAAAACCAATTCACCATTGAGCCAGATTTTGATATCATCATCTGATCCAATAGTTAGCAAAGCGTTTTGGTCTTTGTCGGAATCAATATAACAAAATCCATAGGCTCCATGATAATCTATATTACCAAATATTTTGTCCATGGACACAATGCCATTTGATTCAGTGATAATCTGTTGAACAGACATTGACTTTTGCTTTCCTTTTTCATCGGTAAAATTGATATCCATATTCTCTTCCAGAACAGCATTTTTTTCACCACCAATACTTGAAAGAATATCATGGTAATATCCATAATTCCAGGAATTGTCATCATAGGCATCTTTTACCTGTGCGTTAGAAAAAGGTCCTGCAATCAACCAACTTTGGATAGGACCATTTTCTGACAGTTTATGAACAGGTGCCTTTTGTCCAAGAAGAAAACTGAACAAAATAACCAAACTAATAAATATCTTCTTCATAATTATCTCCAAATTATTAGAAATTGATTCCGATTGAGTAACTATTCGTATTACCTAAAATTCCAATATCCCGAAAAGCATATTCAAAGTTGATTTTTGTATTTCTAAGTAAATTCATTGAAAATCCACCGCCAAAGGTCACACCATATTGTGATTCTATCATAAACAGAGCTTTATATCCTCCTCGTAAGTAAAAGGCACCAAAGGCCGGCATATTCAATGCATACTGTGCACCTAAATTGAGTGATTCACTATTGTTATTTGGATGAAGTGCATCTACAGATAGAATAATATTTTGATTTTTGAGTACTAATGGTTTTAATGAAATTCCAACCCGAAAAATCAATGGTAATTCCCATTCATCCAGACGAAACTGTCCGGGAACATCTTTGTAATTACCATTTTTATCAGGATCAATATCAATAGGATTCAGAAGATCAATACCGTCGTATTGGAGTTTGGTGCCATAGTTTGAAACACTCATACCAATTTTTAATCCATCATCCTGTTTACCAGTGAGAGAGAAGAAGTCAGTTTTGATCAATACTCCAAGATCAGCAGCAATAGCTGAACCTGACACATGCCAAATCTGTGTGGAAACATATTTCACACTTGCGCCAAATGCAAACCACTGAGCAATTGCCCGTCCATAACTCATTGTTGCTGCAAATTCATTGGCATCAAATAGTTCTCCAGTTCCTTCCTGTTGACTCAAAGTATTCACTTCCATATCACCATAACTCATCTGAATAATGCTAAAAGCCAGAGTCCCTACATTTTGTATTGGAATTCCAACACCAGCAAATGTTATTTGAGCATCAACTAACCAGGGTTGAGTCATAAAATTTGCCTCGTTATTTTTCATAAATGCCAGACCTGCAGGATTCCAATAAGCAGCAGAAATATCTTCTGCAACACTAACATATGCATCACCCATTGCTATTCCAGCAGAACCAAAACCCATTTCTAAAAAATTGGCTGTAGTGGTGCCAACACGATTAGGTTCTTTTGCAAAAATTGGATTGATCATCAATAAAATCAGTGCTATTACTATAAACTTTCTGATTAGCATCAGTTTTTCCTCATTATGAATATTATGTAATTTTTTCATTTCACTCACCTCTATTTCACAATTGCAAACTTACCCATTTTTTCATCTTTGGTAAGTGTTGATTTTATGTGATAATAGTATATACCAGCCGCCACATCCAAGTTTTCTTTTGATTTCAAATCCCAGTGACTAATTCCATTATCTTCAGTATTATCCACCATGATTTTTTTCACAAACACACCACTTGATGTAAAAATATTGATTTCACATTTTGCAGGAATATTCGTAAACATGATTCGACGTCGCTGATTAAGGAACATATTGGATACAGCCGGTTCCATCATATTGGTTGCAATATATGGATTTGGCACTACTCGAACATTTTTCAAGGAATTCTTCAAAGCATCTTTATCTAATGCATCTTGTGGATTCACTTTGAAAATTATAGAATCAGTAACAAAAAATGGTCGGTTATAGTCAATCTGGTAAATATCTCCATTTTGAGGCAATTCCTCTTCAGAATCAGCATCCATAAAATCAATAATAAATGCTGTTCCAGCCCATGTTCCTGTTTCTGTCAGATGACCACAAAAAATTCTGTCTTCAACCATATTAAATTCATCATCATCGTTCATATCCTGCCCTACCAGATCCAGTACTTCATATTGACCAGCAGAATCAATAAAGGATTTATTGATCACATAAAAACTAAAATTTTGATTTAACAACAGGTTAGATAACCTTGATTTTCCGTTTTCATCTCTTACTCGACGATCACTGGAAGTAATACCGGTATATTCAGTAGGATTATCAGTAAAGATTATATTATACTGCCATGGAAAGAAGACGGATTCTGTAGAAGATTGAGTAATGTTTATTTGAGAATTACCCTGAATCCAATCAGAATTATCATCATCATATTTTGCAGTAATAACAGGAAGATCAATTCTCAATCGTAAGCCATCAAAATTATCCGATGTTATTTCTCTAACATTATTGATGTAATAGTGGTTGGAAGTATCATTGTACATTATATTCTGACCTGTCTGGTTAAAGCCATTTTCTGAATAAATCAATGAATCTCCCAACGTTACATCATAAACTCTGTATCCACTTGTCGCATATTTCAGCCCTTTAGCATGACCTTTTACAATACTAATAGTGTCAACATCAAATTTTACTTTATAATGATGATCTGTTTTTAATGCATCATTTGATAATATTTCAGGAGTTATGGTACCACAACCCAATTGAATGTCATTTTTTACTAATTCAATTTCTGGTGCCACATATCCAGCAGCTTCTTTTCTTGGAGTAATGATTTGTACATTTTGACCAAAGAAACGGACATTTTCATTTTCATCCAATTCCAGTACAATTCTATTCTCAGAAGGACTTATCCCAATATCTTCAATACCATAATCATAAGCTACTAAAGCATAATAATAAGTCACACCATTTTGGACTTCTTCATCCACATAATGATGTACCAATCCAGATTCATCACCTAAATAATATAACATACCATTTACATGACCAAATTCTGCAAACCCACTGATGCCATCAATTTTATCACATTGAAAAAGTGGCTTTAAAGTTGATTTTGTACCATATCCATCAGTAATGATTTGAGGGTCGGAAAATTTCTTATCCGTAGCACGAAAAAGTTTATATCCTTCAAAATCATTTACATTTCCAACAAATGGATCTTTGGTCAATCTGTCAGAAACACTATCCCATGTCAATATTACTTTACCATCACCTGCTTTTGCTGTCAATGTCGGCATTTTGGGAGGTTGTGCAAATCGATAATCTTTTTCATAGATAACCTGCACAATTCGTTTCTGTTCAAAAAGGGCCGGAGCATTGTGAGTAGATGAATTTAATCCTGCTAAAGGATCGTATGAGTGTAATTCTGACATAGAAATATGTTCTTCTTTTCCCTGGTATAAAGGAAATGATCCGGAAGCAAAAGTTAAGATTAAATTACTTAAACTACCCGACCAGGCTACAAGAGCTGGATTACCAATTAAATTCCACATAGACTGATCACCACAAAACCATTGATAACAGGCATTTTCATTGGGGATGTTGAACAATCTGAAAGAGGTTAATCCTAACATATCAGATTCTGATACATCAGTAGCATTAAAGTTAGGTTCACAACCGACTCCCTGAATATAATCTGGTTTATGATTACATTCACCTTCATCTGGGCCTTCGTAGTTCAAATCTCCAGGTCCAACACCATCCAGGCCAAGGTCATCGCCAGCATTTTCTCCTGGATCATAAACACCATTACCATTGGCATCAAAACCATCCATCCAGTCCTGATCTTCATCAGCATCCCAGTGTTCATGTAATTCCTCTTCACTCATTTTGTAAAATTCCAGAAATTTGGAAAGATTATCTATTCCTTCATAGGCACCAACTTTGGCAATTGCTTCGTTATCTCGCAATTCATCAACTAAACCATCTTCATCATTATCTTGTCCATCATAGGGAATCCCAGGTGACTCAAGATAAGCAAATCCAAGTATTCCGGTTTGTCGACCACCAAAACCAATTCCATCAGCATCCCAGCAATAGGCCATATCAATGTAGGAATCAAAATATCCAACATCATCACTGGCATCTTCACCGCCAATCCAGGTATCAACCCAATATCCAAATGCAACTTCAGGCAAATCATAATCCGATATGTTGGCTATTGAATATTCCCAAAATATTGCATCTCTTGCTTGTGGATTGTTCCACTGAAAACCACGTTGAGAAACTCTCAAACCCAATCCACCCCAGGGTTTCCCATTTTGAATTGAAACATCAGGTTTTTTATCACCAATATATTTACCAGGTCTTGGAAAGTATTTAATATTATCTTCTAGTCCCAAATATTCCTGATCATGTGCATCATTGACCACAAAATAGGTTTCAAGGTCTGCATATTTTACACCTCTTCCAAAACGACCATTCCATTCTCCGGGCCATTTTACCTGAGAACCTGTGGAGGGCCAACCAATTCCCGGCCAACTGCTTTCACGATTACTCATTGCCGGGTATTCACTATTCTCATTAAAATATCCGAATACCGGGTAAAATCCCCATTCAATTGTTCCTGTTGGATCTGTATCCATATGTTGACGGTAACTGGTCTGACAAAAGTACAATGTATCCAAGTCAGATCGAGATTGGATTTCATTGATATCATCTACAGGAATGGAATCATTTTCTACATAAACTCGTGCACTTACTAACAAACCAATACCATCAAGAGTTCTGGTTCCTTCATAAGTGCTTGGCCAGTAAGAAGCATCAGTTCTGGGCCAGTCTGAAAGCTCAGTCGTATTGCGGAAATAGAGATGCACTCTGTTCCCCGTCATGTATCCATCTCTTTCTGCTGCGATATCACCAGCAGGATCATCAGGTCCCTGGTATATTTTCCCTTGTGCCATCAATGTACCAGCTATTAATAAAATTGAAATTATTAGTTTTATTTTTGACATTGCTTACCTCTTAAAAGACAATTAAAATTTTAATCCCAAACCAACTTTGATCAAACGTGGCTCACTGTACATAGAAGGATCATGAATTGTATCTATAAATTCATTGAAATTACTATGATGAGCTGAAATATCACTGGGTTGGATAATTGCGGTATAGGCTCGTCCGGTTTGTGAATTCACCCAGTTTTCATTCAATCTATCCAACAAATTATAAACCCTATAATTCAACTGAACTGAAAAGTCCTTTTTGGAATAAAGTTTAACATATCCATTTAAATCAATTGAATAGTTGGAATTGATATAAGCATTGTTTGGTAAAAGGTTGATATTAGCTACACGGTATTCTGATAATGGACTCCAGGTAAAAGGTGTTCCTGAGTTGTAGTAAGCAGTTACAGTAGCACCATATTTATCTGTATTATATCCAGCAGTAACATTAAAGGTATGTCTCTGATCCCAACTCATTGGAATCAACTTAGCGATAGGATCTTTACTGTCTCCTGCACGATTGAAGGTCTGAGTAGGATTATCCGCATTTCCTCGTGTATATTGTAATGTATAGTTAATATTTGTGGAAAAATTACCATATTGAAAATCATATTTCAGTTCCAGACCTTTTACGTTGCCATAGTCTTTGTTTGTATATAGTCCGTATTCAATCTGGTTGAACGTACTGATGATCTTTGTACTGAGCAGATCATAAATATCCCGGTAAAAGACAACAACTTCCAGTCCCATGCCTTTGGTCAGCTCCTGCCATAGTCCAATTTCATATTGAATCGTTTGCTGTGCTTTCAATTGTGTATTACCCATTGTTGTAGAATAGTCAGTCGGACTAACTCTAAGAGAATGATTCTGAAAAAGTGCGTACATCGGTGGCATCTGAAAAAAGTGTCCATAGCTAAAATGTAATACTGCAGTTTCACCCAATTGATAAGATAGTCCAAGACGTGGACTGATTTGATACTGAGGTTTTGTTTCCAGAGGTTCTGACATTTTCTCAGGATTATTAATAAATTCCAATTGATTTGCAGGATTTCTTCTCTGTGAAGGATAGGTGGTATTAGGATCATAGTAATCATATCGAATTCCAAGATTGACTACCATCTGATCGAATTCCATTTTATCTTGAATATAGGCTGAAAACTCCATTGGATCTACCGTATAAACATCAGCATAAACCGTTGAATCAGCATAAATTGCAGGCTCATAATAAGGGAAAACAATTTTGCCTGTTTCATTATCCCAATAGTATGCATTTTCATTTTCTGATTTTGTCCGATAACCATTTTCGATCTGATGCCATGCCTGGTCAATATCATGTTTTGTATACAATAATCCAGATTTAAACATGTGACGATTATTTGCCTGCCATGTAATATCATATTTGATATTCATATCTTTTACAGTTCTTTCTGTGTGGCTTTTTTCCTGACCACCTGTATAAAATTCTGGGCCATTGGCATTTAAATATGAATCATGAACATATTTCTCACTTAAGGGATTTTTATATTTATAATTTCCGTAATAATTGTCTATGTAGGATACATTGAAATCATAAAAGAGTGAACTGGATATCATATGGTTCATTGAAAAGTTGAACATATCTGCTCTTTTAAAATTAGATGCCTTTCCATTGGGATTGTATTTGAAGTAATGATCATAGTCGCCCCATTTTTCATCATTCAATGTATACATGAAAGACATTCTGACTCCTTTAATCATGTTGGCTGAAATTTTTCCCATAAAAGAGTTCAGTTTACTAAAACTTGATGCCACATAACTACTGTCACCAGAATATTCTGAATACCAATATTCAGGATCACCAGATGAAAAATCACTGTAATCATCAACATCGAATTGATGAATTGAATTAAGGTATCCCTTTTTATCCTGCACTCGCAAGTTTGTTAGGAAAGTAATTTTATCTCCCCAAATCGGGCCACTCAATTGGAATTTAAAGTCCTTCTGTCTATCCAATTCACCTTTGTCTAGACCTAGGAAAATGTCATCATTTTCAGTAAAATAATTACCAAAGTTTGAGGAGAAATTCCCATGGAATTCTTTATCCCCACTTTTTGTTACAGCATTGACCACGCCACTCATTGCACGTCCATATTCAGCATTGAAAGTTCCGTTGATCACTTCTATTTCATCAATTACATCAGTTTCCACACTGACAAGATTGTTTTCTCCGCCAAAAGGTTCAACTACTTGCACACCATCTATCATGAATGATACTTCGTTGGCTCTTCCACCACGGAAATGCCCATTCACAACACCCGCTTGTAGATTTACTACTGCATTTATATCTTCTACTGCAAGTTTTGAAATTTCATCAGATGAAATGTTAGATACTGAACTAGTTTGATCTTTTTTTGTACGGATTTTCTGTGCTTCTACAATCACTGTTTGACCTTCAATCACCTTTGTTGACAATTCAGCAACAAAGGAAGCTGTTCTGTTGACTGACACTCTTAGATCCTTTACAATATATTTGCTATAACCAATCATAGATATGTCAACATCATAGGTGCCTGGAGAAATATTGATGATATAAAATTCCCCATTTTGATCAGAAGCACTACCAACTCCCAGTTCTCCAATGATTATATTTGCACCATATATAGGTTCACCAGTGTCTTTGTCAAATATTTTTCCGGATACTTTGCCTGTGGTTTGTGCAAATAGTAATGATGAAAATAGTAGTATTCCCAGCATTGTTATAATAAATTTTTTACATCCCATTTCATTTTCCCTAAATTTGAAATTCTATCATATGTAGTATTAGTCTTCCAGACTATTCAAATCATGTTTTGATAGATCTCAAGAAATCTAAAAACAGGATCTGAATATTTAAATTACCGACTAACATCATCAAATAACAATAGAGACAATATTACCTTTTGAAAATAAGGAGTGTACAATTGCTTGTACACTCCTATATATGATTATTTTACTAATAACATCTTCTTGGTTTGAATATTTTCACCGGCTTTGATCTGGTAAAAATATAATCCTGATGATAGTCCTGAAGCGTCAAAATTTACACTATATCTTCCAGCACTTTGTTTATA
>Ga0070729_10006511_pt1 | contig 11477 bp, 8 predicted proteins | sample tdDd472_FD_66725 | JGI IMG/M metagenome (GOLD analysis project Ga0070729, IMG submission 66725) | Marine sediment microbial communities from the Atlantic coast under amendment with organic carbon and nitrate - tdDd47.2 | ecosystem: Environmental > Aquatic > Marine > Coastal > Sediment | place...
ACGATTGTTCCTGGGTGGTTTGGTCTTGAAGGTGCTGTTGTAGACGTCTCTATCAGTGAAATAGCAAAATCTGTCTTTATCTACTTGGGCGTCCCGTTCCTGGGTGGCATGATTACCAGGTTTATTGGTATTAAAATGAAAGGGATAGAGTGGTATGAAACTGTTTTTATTCCAAAGATCAGCCCGTTCACCCTTATTTTTCTTCTTTTTACCATTGTGGTAATGTTTGCTTTAAAGGGTGAGCACATCGTACAATTGCCATTTGATGTAATACGTATAGCCATACCACTGACTATTTACTTCCTTGTTATGTTTCTGGTTTCTTTTTTCTTGTCCATGAAAGTTGGAGCGACATACGAACAAACCGTTACACTCAGTTTCACAGCGGCTTCAAATAACTTTGAGTTGGCTATTGCAGTTGCTATTGCAGTGTTTGGAATAAACTCTGGAGAAGCATTTGCCGCAGTTATCGGCCCTTTAGTTGAAGTTCCTGTTCTGATTGCCCTGGTGGGTGTTGCTTTGCGCTTTAAAGAGAGGTATTTCCCTTATGAAAAAAAGACTCTTGCCGGGGTTTGTCATGTCCGTGTGAGGGATATTACTGGTACTTTGAATGATTAGGTGAGGAGTGGGTCATGTTGCTGACAGGCTATTTTTTGGAAATATTTAAATCAAAATGTGATGCTGAAGCCTAGGGAGTGCTTGCTTTGCCAGTCTTGAAAACGATGTTCGTGAGGTCCTGCCATTTCTTAATACTGTTCTCGGAGGTTTTGTCTATATTAAAGAACCACCGGCACTCATGCTAAAAAATTATGGGAAATTGATAACAATCCATCCAGAAAAGATTGCTGTTAATGCCTTGAGCGATGGAGAGGAAGCTCAAAAAATAGTTGTCTGGCTTCAGCGGGAAATAAACGAAACCTGGGAAAGGCGAGCAGATATAGAACCCAACACAAAAAGTATGCAGCAACCTGTCCTGTTAGAAGTTTTGCAATTACTGCCTAAAACCAATTGTAAGGAGTGCAGCCTGCCAACCTGTATGGTCTTTACCGCCAGGGTAATAGAGGGAAGTAAGGATCAGAATGACTGCCCGCCTATAGAGCCTGGAAACAAAGAAGAGCTACGACGGTATCTGGCTCAATTTCGTTTTGATTAAGCTGCGATAATAAAAAGCTATGGTTTCCTGAAATTAAAAAGCTATGGTTTCCTGAAATGAGGCAAACTTGTTCAGATAAAATCAAGATACTCTTTCTCTGCACCGGAAATTCCTGTCGCAGCCAGATGGCAGAAGGGTGGGCGAAAAAATTGAAAGCAAATAAGCTTGAAACCTACTCTGCTGGTATAGAGAAGCACGGACTTAATCCTTTGGCTGTTAAAGTAATGGCAGAAGTCGGGGTGGATATCTCATTACATCAATCTAAGATTATAGAAGAACTGTCAGTGCGTGAATTTGATTGGGTCATCACTGTCTGTGGTCACGCAAATGAAACGTGTCCATTTTTCCCTGGAAAGAAAATTCATCATGTTTTTGACGATCCTCCTCAACTTGCTCTAGATGCAAAAAACGAAGAAGAAAAACTCATTCACTACCGGAGGGTAAGGGATGAAATTCGAGATTTTATCGTATCATTGCCTGATTCTTTGGCCTTGGCCAGCAATATTTCCTGACCATTCGAGCCTCCAGAGAGATTTTGCGATGCCAAAGAATGCATAGAAGAACAGCAATGGGATGAGTATGGATTTCAGGAGAAATAAAACCAACAGACGTATAACATTACTGACATTCTCGGAAACAAGCTTGGCAATACTTTCAGGATTGAGAGCTTTACCTAGTTCGTGAAAACTTGGGAGCCATCGTGTTAGCCCATCCAATCTCCCATCATAATCAACAGCTAGACTCTTCTCTTTAAATTTAATCTCCAACTCAATCTCATTTACTCGTCTTTTTAGTTGAGAGATTTTCTCTTCCAATTTATTTTTCTGGCCTCCAAGGCTTGATACCAGGTCCTTTGCTTCCCTGGCACCTGCTTCTTCGCATAAAGGATTTATCCTGCACATAAAACTCACATTTTTATCCAAAGCGGCCTCAGCCTCTTGCAATCGACGATTGACTTTTGCTAATGCTCGCTCTTCGGAGGGAAGATCCAAAGATATAATTTTTTCAATTGTATTTTTTTCTTCGAGAATACTGAGTCTTAAAAATTTTGCTCTTTCTTCAAGACTTTTGTTCTTTTTCTGAAGATTTGAAACTTCGCCTTTTATATTGTCTAAGGCCCCGGAACTCAGCTCAATATCTTCGGCTAGAAACACTGTGTCTACGATGCTGTTCAATGAAACTACGAAACCGAGCGCATAACGGATAAAAATCAGCAAAACGAATACTTTCCAGAAAAGAGCAAGAATCCAAACTCTTCCCTGCCACATACCTGCTATTGCGGCAATGCCAGAAAGGGTAATTAAGATCTTGAAAATGGAATCAGCAGTTATAACCAGTAAGATTTTCTGAAGCAGCAAGGACCCAAGTGCAACAGTCATCACTTGGGAAAATCGTTCAATCAAATCATTGAGAGGGTCCAACACTTCTCCAATGGTTATAGAACCTTCGACACCTATGCCGACTTGGATAGTGCTTGTTTGCAGCGTAGATATCAAGGCGTTGATACCCCGTGCTGTGGCGTACGCTGCACCGGCCTGTATGATTGATGTGTCGGTGTATTCGTCAGAATAGTTGTCGAGCGTCGGGACCCATGAAAACGTGACTAAAAGAATTATCAGCAAAGTAAATTGATTCTTTTTTTTCTGTAGTAGCTTCATCATTTCGATCCCTTTCGGTATGAATAGACGACACAACAATCAAAGTTTTGGCAATCTGCCGCGGTAACTCATCTTTTTTTATTCTCTTCTTGGAAGATATGCTAATAATCTACTCATTGGCAATGACTTTTCCACCGGTATGATGCATAAAGTAAGAGAAAAGGATTTTTCCAATAAAATCATAGTCGTTAATCCGATATCTTGCTGCGCCCTGAGATCGAAGTGTGCCACGTGTGATGAAAACTAAAAACAGGCTACTATATGAACAAAATAGACGAATTGAAAAGAATCCAGGATGTTCCGGTAGTCATCTCTGATCGCAGCGGCTTGGTGGTCTATGCCAATGTATGCTTTTTGGAAACCTATCAATGGACCGAAGAACTCATCGGCTCCAGCCTCAATCGGATCATCCCCACCCCCTTTCATGATTCTCATAATATGGGATTCTCAAGATTTCTTGTTACCGGAAAAACGCGGATTTCGGAACATGTTGTTGAGGCGGCAGTGGTTATGGGCAATGGTCGAAAGCGTTGGACCAGGCATCTTATTGTGGTGGAGAAGGTCGATGAGAATTTTTTGATCGGCGCAAAGCTGATACCTGTGGATCAGGCGCTTGAGCCGTCATCCTTCTCATCGACCTCTGAATCACCAGTTCCCCTGTTGCCAGTTATTGACGAACTTCGTGAGACCATCGGAAAGATGGAAGTGGCGCTTAGCGAGATCGAAGACGCTATCATCTGGACTGACGGTACCGGTGAAGTCCGCTGGTGCAACAAAGCCTTTGATAATCTTGTCGGCAGAAACCATCTTTCGATTTTAGGCTCTGATTTATCCGAGCTTCTCCCCCTGAAATCCAAAGGTTTCTCTGTTGGCTCCACCGAGAAACCTTTTCAGCAATTGCTGGCAAGTGAATATAACCGACGGGAATTTGAGGCCGACCTCCAGGGGAAATTGGAAATTCTGGAAATAAGTTGCTCTGAATTCTCTTTGAGCGATTCTCAGAAGTCTTTAATCCTTGCGCTAAGGGTTGTCACCCAGCAGCGTAGAATGGCAGACGCCTTAGCCGCATCGAGAAAGAGAATGGAGGAGGAGCTGCAAATAGGGCGCGAGATACAGATGAGCCTTCTGCCAGCGACTCTATCCGAAGAACCCGAGTTCTCTCTTTGTGCCCTCTGTGAACCGGCACTTGAGGTTGGCGGTGATTTTTACGACCATTATTTTATCAGAAAGAATCAACTCTGCTTCTGTGTTGGCGATGTTTCTGGCAAAGGGGTTCCGGCAGCTCTTTTTATGGCTGTGACAAAAACAATGCTTCGGGATCATGCCTATGGTGGTAGAAAACGTACGGCTGAAATTGTTCGACAGGTTAACCAGCAAATCAGTGTGCATAATCCTGCAAGCATGTTTTGTTCACTGTTTATCGCCGTCCTGGATATCAAATCAGGGCTTCTTGTGTACACCAACGCCGGGCACAATCCACCATTTTTTAAAGAAAATAAAGGTTCATACGAGCTTATCAAAGACAAGCATGGTCCCGTTATAGGTGTTTCCGATGAGCTTGTTTACGATGAAGGAACCATCCAGATGAAACCGGGCGACAGCATACTTATTTACACCGATGGGGTGACTGAAGCGATGGGCCCAAAAGAGGATTTTTATACAGTTGAGAGGTTCACAGACCTTCTTGAAGATGAAAAGTTGGCTGCACCAGCTGCCGTTGTTTCTGCAGTGGCAGATGACGTCAGGCGGTTTAAAGGAAAAGCACACCAGGCGGATGATATTACCATGGTATGTGTTCAGTACAAAGGACAGGTGCCAGAGTATCAGATTTAGTACCTTGTCTGGTGAAAAAGAGCTGGTTTTGGGTTGTATCTACAAAGGGGAATATGTCCTGCAACTATCTTATATTCAGACACATTACTTCCATTTTCCTGAAATATAAGGTAGTAAATCTTTTGATTAAACTTTATTTTTTGACATACATCTCTTATCCGCCAGAAATTATTCACGCCTAGGAAAGTTATAGAAGACATTTGCTCTCAGGTTGTTGCAGTAAATCCTGGTGTTTTAAGCGTCAAGCAAGAAAGGGATCTATAATGAATCATCGCTACTGCATAATGAAAAATGTCTATTTTTTGTTCTTCTGTCTCGCTTTACAACTGTGCTTCTTTGTTCAGAGTGGATATTCTCAACCGTCAGATAAAGTATTAAAAATAGCCATTATTCCTCATCGTTCAAATCTTGGCAATGAGCATGCCTATAGCAAACTCTTTCGTGAATTGACTAATGAAACAGGAATTAAATTCAAATGGCTTGGCAGCAAAACTTACGACGATGTCATTAAAAAAATACAAACCGGACATGCTGATATTGGCTATGTTGGCCCTTTCTCCTATGTGGTCGCTCAAGATAATTTTGGTGTAAAAATTCTTTGCCGTACCTTCAGTTCTGGTAAAGAAGAATTCTATCACAGCATGATTATCACCAGAAAAGATTCTGGTATACAAAGTTTGCAAGACCTTAAGGGAAAACGCTTTTCGTTCACCGACCCTCAATCAACCTCAGGGTATCTCTTTCCTCTGGCCCAATTGATGGCATCAGGAGTATCTGAAAAAGATTTCTCAGAGGTCAAATTTTTAAAACGACATGCTAACTCATTGATTGCCATCTACAAAGGGCACGTTGATGCTGGAGCAACCTCTGTTACAGCTATAGACAAAGTTGCTATTAAGATGGATGAGTTAGAAGTCCTCTGGAAATCTGAACCGATTTATCGTGGTCTCTGGGTTGCAAGGAAAGATCTTGATGTTGAACTCTTCAACAAACTTCAGCACGCCATGTTGAAGATGAGTTATTCGCCAAAAAGCGAAGCAATATTTAACGAACTTACGACCAAAGGTTTTGTCACAGGAAAAGACAGCGACTATGACAATGTTCGTGAAGTAGTAAAATCGATGCAGAGAAAGTAAAAACCTACAGTTTTTGACCTGACAACGTTTCATTCAGCATTAGTTGAGGATACAGTGTTGCCCGATTTTAGCATTCGAAAAAAAATCATTTTTTCCTTTCTGGTCATAGTGGTGTTGATAAGTGGTATCTTCGCTATCACCTCCTCTCTTCGTATCATCCAAAGCATGCATAATCAAATACAAAAGCATGGTGTTGAAGTGTCAAAAACGTTTAGTCAGATGGTAGCGCCCTACATCTTCGAATCGGATTATGTGACCATTATTGATAACTCAGAAGAATTGATAGAAAACAGTGATATCAGCATGGTTGCCATTTTGGATATCCACGGTTTTCCCTGGATAAACACCCGAGCGGGCCAAAATACTGTAGCAATGAACACTCCATTCTATCAAGACATTATCAAGAACAAAGTTATTGGACATCGTCACATTAAAGAAAATGGACTCAAGTTCTTAGAAATTGTCAGTCCCATCATTGCTTTAGGAGAAGTTGTTTATCTGTTGAAGCTTGAAATTTCTCTTGAAAGTATTGAAAAAGAGGCTGTTTCTCGTATTCGCGAGACTCTCATCATCAGTTGTATAATGATTGTTTTGACAACACTTGTCGGTGGGTTCCTGGCCAGTTTATTAATTAAACCCCTTAAAAATCTGGTTCAAGGTACAAATGAAGTTGCCAAAGGTAATTTATCCCATAGGATTACAGTAACATCTGACGATGAGATCGGGGGATTGTCAAAATCTTTCAACTTAATGGCAGGGAACTTAGAAAAAGAATTATCCGCAAGAAAACAAGTTGAAATGGATTTGCAGGAACATAAAGGTCAGTTAGAGGAAACCGTCTTAGAGCGAACAGCTGAGTTAACTCAAAAGAATGTTAGAATTTCAGAGGAAATTGAAGAGCACAGGAAGACTGTGTTAGCCCTTCGGCACAGTGATGAAAGGTATAAACGATTTTCAGAGGTTACCATTGATGGGATTGTTTTTCAGAACAAGGATGGCATTGTCGATATAAACACTACTTTTACTAAGCTTTTCGGCTATTCCACAGAGGAGCTAAAAGGCAAGAATCTGGTAGAGGCTATAGGTCTTCCAGAGCAAATCGATATTAATAGTAACAACTTTATCGAAACAGTTGGGGTGAAAAAAGATGGGACAACAATACACATTGAAATGTTAAGCCGTGTATTGGAGGAAAATTATCAGTATCTCTCAGTGACGTCTGTGCGAAACATCAGTGATCGCAAATTGCTTGAAACCCGGCTCCACCAAGCTCAGAAAATGGAGTCAATTGGTTTAATTGTCGGTGGTGTCGCCCATGACCTCAATAACATTCTCACTGGTATAGTTGGTTATCCAGAGTATCTTCTTTTAGATCTTCCGGAAGATAGTACGATTAGAGAACCACTTGAGGCAATCAGAGAATCCGGCATACGGGCAGCGGAAGTTGTTTCAGACCTTTTGACTATTGCGAGAGGCGCTGCCAGTACAAAGGAACTTCGAAACCTGAACGATTTAATCACAGAGTATATTGGTTCGCCAGAGCATATAACAATTCAACAGCAGTATTCCGGCATAGTTTTAGTGACAGATTTTCAAACGGATTTGCCGAACATCTATTGCTCTCCAATTCATGCGAGAAAAAGCATCATGAATTTAATTTCAAATGCTGCTGAAGCTACTGGGGATAAAGGACAAATCACAATCGCGACATGGAACGAGTATATTGATGAACCAAATGGTGCACAGCTGAGTCTGAAAGAAGGCGATTACGTTGTTCTTAGTGTATCTGACTCAGGATCGGGGATCTCTGGTGACGATAGACAACATATTTTTGAGCCATTTTTCAGCAAGAAGAAAATGGGCCCAACCTGTGGTTCTGGCCTGGGGCTCACCGTTGTTTGGAATACAGCAATCGATCATGGAGGAGCTGTGGTTGTTGAAGAGAATGAACCCGGGACAACTTTTCGGATGTATTTCCCTGCTACTCGTGAAAGCCTAAAAGCTCATTCAGTGGCCATGGATTTGAAATATATTTATGGAAAAGGGGAGCGCCTTCTCGTTATTGATGACGAAGAACGTCAGCGGACCATCTGCAATCAGTTATTGACATCATTTGGTTATAACGTGAGTACCGTAGCCTCTGGGGAAGAGGCACTTGAATACCTCGAAACACATACTGTTGACTTGCTGATACTTGATATGATTTTGGGAGAAGGATTGACTGGTCGGCAAACATACGCTGAAGTTACGAAAAGATTTCCTGGTTTAAAGGCAATAATTGTAAGTGGCTTCTCTGAGGATACTGAAGTACAGGAAACTCAGATGATTGGTGCTGGCCACTTTGTTAAAAAGCCGTTTACCATACAACAGCTGGGGACCGCCATCAGAGAATCTTTAAATGTCTAAAGGAGAGAAAGATACATCGTGTATAAACCGGGGATTACATCTACTTCCCTAGATATTTAGAACCGTAAAGCCTCCCCCTTTCTGGTGACTATACTGTCCGGATCGGTTTTCCCGATTTAAAAGCGCGAATATTCTCAACCGTTTGGTCGATAATACGTTGTCGTGCCTCTTTGCTGGCCCAGGCGATATGTGGAGTGATGATGAGGTTGGGGAGTTTTGCCTCAAGCAGTGGACTGGTATCTCTGGGTGGTTCGACGCTCAGGACATCGATTGCTGCTCCGGCGATTTTTTCCTTATGCAGGGCGTCTTCCAGTGCCGCCTCGTTGACGATGCCACCCCTGGCGCAGTTTATTAAAAAAGACGTTGGTTTCATTAGGGCCAGGGTTTTTGCATTTATCAGGTTTCTGGTCTGCTCGGTAAGTGGGCAATGTAAAGTCAGGACATCGACCGTGGCAATCATCTCTGTCAGGGTGGGACGGTCATCTGGCGGGTTTCCAGGTCTACGGGCAATAACTACTTTCATCCCGAAGGCTTCGGCGATCTTGGCGATCCCCTGACCGAGGGTGCCATAGCCGACGATTCCAAGAGTTTTGCCTTTTAGTTCAATAATGGGGTAATCGAGAAAGCAAAATTGAGTGGCCGTTTGCCATCTTCCGGCCTGCACTGCTCCATGGTAGGAAAGTAGGTTGGTGTGCAGAGCCAGCATCATTGAGAAAACATGTTGCACCACCGAATCAGTGCCGTAGGCCTGGCAGTTGCATACTGTCACACCTAGCTCGGATGCTCCTTGCAAATCAACTACGTCGGTACCGGTGGCCACCACACAAATCAGCCGGACTGAAGGGGCTTTTTCAAGATGTTCGCGAGAAATATTTACCTTGTTAAGGATAATAACATCGGCGCCTGCAATCCTTACAGTTATTTCATCTGGGGCTGTGGTGCCGAACAGTTGTAAAGAACTGCATTCTTGCTTAAGGTCGCTGATAGAAAGATCATCAAGGCCCTCAGTATCCAGAAAAACTGCTTTCATGGTATTTCCTCTGTAAGTTTGTGTCGTATTTATTCTGTTTAAAGATTTTTTAGTGCGTTGAAAAAAGCAAATTCAGCCTTTTCGTTCTCGGAAGGAGATTTGTTTAATAAGTCCTTTTGGCTGGATGTGATGGGGAATGCACCTATATGTTGAATTTATAATACTTTTTTTTTATAATCAATAGTGTAAATGGTAAAGGAGAGGTAAAGTAAGGGACAAGCATTGGAGTCTCCAGCCGTTAACCTGTTTATGAGTAGAAGTTTACCTTATGGGAGATATAATTAGTAAAATTGAAGTGTTAGTAGGTCTTCGTCTGTCCGTTTTGCTGATATTTGTGATTCTTCTCTTCAACATATGCGGATGTTCGAGCAAGAGTACTGTCACTTACATTCCTCCTGAAGAACGTGTCAAGCCGCCAGCGGGGCAGGTTCGTAATGACAAAAAGATGGGGGATGCCACTTCTAATAAGCTTGATCAATCCAGTCTTGAGGCACTTAAAAAACATTTCATTAGCTGGAAAGGGACCAGATATAGATATGGTGGACTTTCCCGCAAAGGCGTGGATTGCTCTGGTTTTACCTTGCTTACCTATAAAGAATTGTTCGGAATGAATTTACCGCGAACGGTTAAAGAACAGGTTAAAAAAGGAAAAAAAATTCAGCGATCCTCCTTGCAGCCGGGGGACCTTGTCTTTTTTAAGACAGGAGTTTTTCAGAAACATGTTGGCATATATTTGGAAAAAGACAGTTTTATGCATGCATCTCGATCCAGTGGGGTGATGATATCACGATTGGATAATTCCTACTGGAACAAGCGTTATTGGCAAGCTAAACGTATATGAAGATTTTGGGCATCTAAAATAATTTCTATATATTTCTTATTCGTTTATCTTCTTTTTTTGTCTATTTATATTCAGAACGTCTCCCTGAACCGCTCCAAAATAGACTTTTCTTTGGTAAGGTGCTAAATAGGCACTAGCGCCTTTAGAAGGGGCACTGAAAGAGCATTAGCTAGAAAGGTAATTAAAAAACTACGCTTGCCTAAATCAACTTATTCTGTCGAAATATAAATATGCAAAGATTACTTGTTATTTCTGCCGCGGGTTTGATCGGAACCGCTTTCTACTACTGGTTTTCCTGGATAATTCGTAAGCGATCCACTCAAGACTATGTAGCGTCTCACCTGTGGTTGTTGCACCCAAATGCCATCTGTTACTGGCGGACGGGAATGGCAATGGTCGCGTATGTCCTATATTTCTTCTTAGATTATCAGGCAATTGCCATAATGATTTTTACCTTTGCTGCGATATTGGATGGGGTGGATGGTATAGTGGCGAGGAATTGCAATATGGTCACGGAGTGGGGTGAGTGGCTGGATCCTTTGTGTGATAAGCTGACCTATCTTCCTCCTCTGATTGGTTTTGCCTATGCAGGTATAATCTCAGTAAAGCTGGTGTGGATTTTGGTGGTAGTTGAGCTGTTTGGACAATTTTTTGCCAGGAAAATCCTTTCACTTCTTAGTTTTTCGGTGGCTGCGAATAATTTTGGTAAGATCAAGGCAATCATTTGCTTCGGCCTTGTGATTTTTTGTGCATTATTGCATAAGAATCAGTGGTTTATTAATGTCGGTGACGAAATTCTTGTGGCCTGTATCGTTCTTTCGTCCGCTTCGTTATTGTTCAAATTCATTCCCAACAGGTTATATGCGGACATTCTTTCGACATTAAATTTTTTCTGTGGTATCACAAGTCTCTATTTGACGCACCAGCACCGCTTTGCCTGGGCAATTTTGGTTATTATACTAGGGCAACTGTTTGATCTGTTTGATGGCAGGATGGCCGAAAAACATGGCGGCACAAAATATGGGCCGTACCTGGATGACATCGCAGATTTTGTCAGTTTTGGGCTTTCTCCTGCCTATATCATAGTTGCATTAGGTGGATCATTTGCATGGCTCTTTGCTTTTATCTTTTTTAGTGGTGTCGCCTATCGACTTATACGATTCGTTATGGTCGATAAGAAACGAACAGATCTTCCTGAGGGCATTTTCAACGGCCTTCCCAGTCCAGCAGGTGCATTGATTGTTCTTGGGGCTGCTTTAGTTTTCCCACCGCCCGTATTATGGGGGGTTGCAGCATTATCTGTCGGTTTAATGGTAAGTCATATCCGTTTTGCTCATTTCGGACGCGTTATCATGAAGCAGATTCCTAAACCACTGTTTTTTGTAGTGAGCGCAGCAATTATAGTCACAATTGCTTTCAT
>Ga0070729_10006512_pt1 | contig 11477 bp, 11 predicted proteins | sample tdDd472_FD_66725 | JGI IMG/M metagenome (GOLD analysis project Ga0070729, IMG submission 66725) | Marine sediment microbial communities from the Atlantic coast under amendment with organic carbon and nitrate - tdDd47.2 | ecosystem: Environmental > Aquatic > Marine > Coastal > Sediment | place...
GATTGTGAAGTTATCGATTGTAACAGTGGAATAGAGGCCTTCTCGCCAGCGATAAATTTGACTGTCCGCAACTCTCGCTTCTCAAACGGTGTAATTGGGCTCCTTTGTGTTTTAGTTGAGAACGTTTTGGTTGAAGATTCTGTTTTTACTGACTTTTGGGGCCCGTTTTCAATCCAGCAAGATTCCAATGCAATTCTCCGAAATGTAGATGCTACCAGTAATCATAACGTGGTCGTCGATCTGTGTATGGGTGGCTCTGCGGAGATCTATGACAGCCGATTCTCAGGTGGCGAAATCGGCCTATATTCATCTGGCTCATTTGTGCACTGCGAGCGATCATCGTTCACTAACAACAGCTATAGGACGCTTTATCTAAATAGCTATAACACAAGCTACTTTCACGATTGCGAAATCATCAATGGCGGTGGAGTAAGCGTCTATTGCGCCTTCAACGGCACCGACGACTGCCACATCGACATGACCAACAACTACTGGGGCACAGACTCGGAAGAACAAATCCGAGAGTGGATCGTAGACAAGACCGACGACCCGGAAATCTGTTGCACCGTAGATTTCATTCCCTTCAATCCAGGAACCCCTGTCGAAGCCAAGAGCTTGAGTTCTCTGAAGGACCTTTTCAAAAGAGGCGGCTCAGAGTAGCTGGAGTGCTATGGGTTTTGTGCTCCAACCGAGAAGCTCCAGGTGGGCTTGCCTTTCATCGAATCTTGGCCTTTGAGCAAATCAGGAAAGCCCCTCATAGCGGTTCGAATACTCCTCAACCGGGGGTACCAGATTTCATTTCTTGCCTCAAACGACTGATTTTCCTGCCGTTTTCACTGATCGTCTGGATCCTACGCAATCACAACAGAAAGACCCAAGTCCCCTGATCTAGGTACCTTATTTTGTGCCAATCCCTACTGTTTTGTATTATGATCGCCAAGGGAGAACGCATAATCAATCCAAGTGATCGACAAGAGGGGCATCATGAAATTCATTGCACTGATAGGTTTGTTTTTGATCGCCACCACACCGCTAATAGGTGAAGAGTTGGGGATCTTGACTCTTGAAGCAGCCCAGGGCGAAATGGGTGCCCGCAGCGAAGCCCGCGAAAACCTGATTGAAGCCTGGAATGACACCGGAACTCCCGGGCAACAGTTAGCCTATGGGTCCACCTTCTATGCCTGGGAATACTCCCCTACCACTACCTACACACTCAACCGCATCGAGTTTTACGCCGGCATCCTCGGCGGCACGGTGACCATGGAGATTCTTGCCGACAACCTCAGCGGCTACCCTGATGGTCCGGTACTGAGTTCGGTCACCTACGAAGAGAGCGAGGTCCGCGGTTGGCAGGGCGCCAACCTCCAGCCACCGGTGACACTCAACGCCGGCGCGCGCTACTACATCAGGTACACACCAGTGCCAAACGCCTGGTGGTCAGCGTCGTCAACCATCGGCGGAGATTACTATCCGTACTTCTATTATCAAGAACAGTGGAACTGGTACAGTCCGGGCACCCGCTTGATGGCTCGCTTCTACGGCGACACCTCCGCACCCACCATACCTGTCACCTTCACCGTCATCGACGGCACCCAGTCCTTCGAAGCCATCGAGTTCAAGGGCACTCCGACCGATTGGGCCACCATCCCCATGAACGACTCGGACGGCGACCATACCTGGGAAGTCACCGTGGATGTAAGTCCAGGCGATCACGAGTGGGGCGCCATCGAGAACGACGGATCCGAGTGGGGGATCTGGCTCATTGAGGGTGATAACCTCGCCTTTTCGGTGGATGCGGAAGGCAATGTTTCCGGGACAGTCTCCTACTCCATTCCGGTACCACCTCCGTTACTCGACGTGACCTTCTTTCTGGATATGTCGAACGAAACCGTCTCGGAAGATGGTGTGCATCTAGCCGGCGGCTTCGGCGCCAATGGATACCCAGAATGGAATCCCAATTCCACTCCCCTGACTGATGGCAACGGGGACAATATCTATTCCGTGACATTGACCCTCAGCCAAGAGACAACCTACGAGTTCAAGTTCATCAATGGCGTCATCTGGGATGCTCAAGAGCAGGTCCCAAGTGAATGCGGAGTCGACGATCAAAACGGCGGCTACAACCGGGCCATCACGACCCCCGCAGCAAGCGCCCCGTTCTCAGTCGGCTATGTCTTCGGAAGCTGTGAGGTCCTCACCGGCGTGGGGGACCAGGAGTCGGTGGCCATGCCCAGCAGCACCCAATGGTTGCGGAACTACCCCAACCCATTCAACCCCGCCACCCAGATCAACTTTGCCATCGACAAGGCTCAGACCGTTGACCTCAAGGTCTATGACATCTCGGGCCGCATGGTGCAGCAACTTGCCCAGAGCCGGCCTCTGAATGCAGGCACCCACACCATCAACTGGAACGCCAAGGGACTGCCGAGCGGCACCTACGTCTACTCTCTGGTTTTTGAAGACGGCACAGTCCTGACCGAAAAGGCCATCTTGCTGAAGTAGTTGCCATGGTCATCCGTGGAAAGACGACAGCCATACGGTTGTCGTCTTTTCTTTCTCCCTGCAGTCAGTTATGATAATCGCTCGTCATTGGGGGAGAGACCATTCCTGGAGTTCACCATGCGATTCTTGTTTTGCACCTTCGCCTTGCTTTGCCTGCTGCCGACCCTCACCACAGCCCAGACAACCATCGGCTTCGAAGATCCTGCCGATCTTTCCAACATTCTCGAGTACAGACTCCCTGATTGGGGATGGCTTACCTGGGACCTGGACGGCGAGATCAATGGCAGCGGATCTCACCATTACGCAGCGACTTCCTTTAGCCAGGCTTCCCATGACCGATCCGATAACGCGGCCCGTCTAGCCAGCGTCACTCGCTATCTTCGAGAGAACGAGAATCTCTTCCTCTATTCAGATCTCATCCTCAATGGAACCTGGGACAACAGCCGCCAAGGACATGGTCCAGCAGTCCACAGGAATGAGGACATTTCAGGTCAGTACAGGATCTATGGCATTGCCCAACAGTATCTCGGCCAGAGTTCATGGTTTGCCAATGGCTCCCTCATGTCTATCGGGAACTACAACGAGGTCCACCGTTCCCGGAGTGACCACGAAGAGGACAGGGAAGAGACCATCATCGAGAATACCGGTTCGCACCATGCGTCGGTCGGGCTGGGCTTCGGACGCATCCGTGATGTCACGCCACTGATCAGGGCTTCCCGGCTTTCGGAGCGCCTGGTCGCCCTGGGACGACCGCGCTTGACCGAGCGTCAAATCCAAAAGGTCGCCCAGGTGCTGGCCCAGGAATACGGTTATCGGATCGTCTTCGATCGTCCCGACCGCCGGTTCTGGTCTGATGTATTGGATCCCATGATTCCAGGAGAGCCCTTGACCGTGGCCGAGATTTTCTACCTCACTGATGTCCTGCAGGAGAATCTGGGCACACGCAACCAGGGATACGAGCTGGCTGTTCAGGGCACCTACAGACGCCTCGGGGGCGGGGATGAAGCAGAAAATGAGCCTTCCGCCCGCTGCTATGCCTCAGGTTCCAAGAACCTTTCCCTGGACTGGCAGGTCTACGGATCGTTCTCGACCGAGTGGAGATGGCGGAATGGAATTGAGGGAGCCGAAAATGACAGCCAATATAGTCACCTCGGCTTGGGCGTTCTCTGGAGTATTGCGGACCGCATCCTCATGGACGGTACCATCATGGGCAAGCGGCTGCATACCGATTATGAAGAGGTCGACGTGTCATTCACCGACTACGATGTCAGGGCGGAAATCACACTCGACGTCTTCATCGAAGATCGCCTCTCCCTGAGACCCGTTGCTGGAGTAGTCTGGGGCGAGAGGTCTCATGATCAGGAAGACGGAATCTACAACCGTACCCAGAGCTGGCACTACGGTTTATCCATCAACTACCGCCTGGAAGGTCTCCTGTTCTGAGATCTGACCATCCCCGGCGATCAGAATACGAAGTGCAACCCCGCCCGCACGTACCACTGGACAAGCTCCTTACCCTCGGCCGGGTGGGAACTCGTCCACCCGAAATCAGCTCGGAACATCCAGTGCTGATGAACAGTCCAGAGAAGGCCGCCGCCCACGCCGTAGAGATTATGGATGGTGTCGTACTCGGCCCCGGTTGTCACACCGTTTCCCCGAATCCCGCTGAACCCGGCGTCAAGGGTCAGGAAGGGTGAAAGAACACGCGGGCCCCAGGGGCGCCACCGATAGACCGCGCTCCAGCTCTGCTGGCTCAGTCCCTCGAGGTAGGCGGCGTTGAGTCCATCCTGCATGGCGACGCGAACTCCCAGCCCATGCTTGGGACTGAGATTGACCAGCGCCCCAAATTCCATGGAGAACCCACGACCCCAGTAGAGGTCATCCTGGACGACACCGCCGGACCCGGCACTGGCGAAGAGCTCCATGGGGCGATCGCTGTCCACGGCGAAGGCGAGCTGGGGGAGTGCCACTGAAAGAATGACGACGATCCCGACGAAATAGCGATTCATGAAAACTCCCACTGCCTGACTAAAAGCACGAAGCAAGCGTCATTGCCTGCTGTAGTTCAAGAACTTACGACCTCAATGAATCCATTGTCCGCCAGCGCTCCGACATAGAGACTCATCCGATGCTCAACATCCTGGTCATCCTCGGGAAATGCTTCCCGAAAACTGCGGGCCAGATCTCCGACAGTGCACTTCCCGTCAATCTGTCCCCAGATCCAGCTACCTCGGGCATCCAGCGGCACTCTGATGAACCGGCGGTCGCCCTTGAGGTGCGGCTGCACCAGGCGCCCATAGAACCAATCCCGATAGCGGGGCAGTGACAGCACCACTCGCCCAGATTCTTCACCAGGCACACTCTCGACCTTGTGAACCGGAATGAAGTCGAGGTAATTCAGACCACTCAACGACTTCTTCTTCTGCCAGGGGAACAGCATACCAGACGACCACCTGTCTTTCTTCGTGTAGATGACCAGTTAAACCCCTGGCCCTCGTTCAGACAAGGTTCAATGCAATACCTGCTTGAGAGTTGGCAAATCCCCGTTTCATGGGTTAATATTCCAGGTTGGCAGAACACTAATCCTGACCGGCTTATTAGCCTAGCGAGGTAGAACACGTGGCCGCCCATAAACTCACCAAGAAGGAAATCAAGCAGGACTCTTTCATCACCAACATGGAAAAGGCCCTGGAATTCCTGCAGCGCAACGCCACCGCCGTGGGCGCCGTGCTGCTGATCATTGTCGTCCTTCTGGTTGGTGGATCCTATGTCCAGAAGGGTCGCGAAGCGTCACGGGTCGAGGCCAGCTACATGCTCTACCAGGGCCAGATGATGCTCGCCCAGGGCGAATACGAGATCGCCATCACCCCGCTGCAGGACTGCATCGACAAGTACAGCGGCTCCGAATTCGGTAAGTTTGCCCGGGTGAGCCTGGTCCAGGCGCTGCTTGGCGCTGGCGAGACCGAGACTGCTCTGGCACGCCTCGACGAATTCATGGCCGAAATCCCGGCCACCCATGCGGCTGGCCAGGACCTCCGCTCCATTCAGGCCAGCGCCTATGCCGACGCAGGCCGCTTTGCCGAGGCAGCCGATTTCCAGGCCGCCCTCATCACCGATGACCTGCCCGACGCCGTGTTCTACTCGCGCAGCGTGCGTCGCGCCGAGTGGCTGACCAAGGCCGGCAACAACGCCGCCGCCCTGGCCATCTACACCGATCTGGAGTCGGCCTTGGCCGCTGGCGACCTCACAGTGTCCGGCAACGATCTCGCGAATCGCATGGAAGTGGCCCGCGCCCTCATGCAGTAGTCCAGCAAGGCCCGGCAGCACCACACTGCCGGGCCTTTGCCGACGGGGGAGTGCCATGAATCAGGAACCCACCATTCGTGACCGCTGGCTCGGTGCAACTTGCTACCTCAGTGTCTTCGTGCTGGTGCCCATGCTCATGCGCAATCGCTCCGAGTTCGTGGCCGACCACTGCCGCCAGGGATTCACGCTACTTTTTGCCGAGGTCGTGCTCGGCCTGCTGGTCTGGGTTCTCGAGCGAGCCTTCGGCTTGGTTCCCGTACTGGGCGTCCTGGTCAGCATCGTCCTGAACATCGCGTACTTTTTGCTGTTCATCGCCATCTCGGTCATGGGCTTCGTCAAGGCCCTCAGCGGCGAGAAGTTCGTGGTGGCCGGGCTGGAGGACATCGCCGCTCGAGTGCCGATCAACGCGCGCGACGACCAGGAACAGTTCTAGATTCCTGTTAAACGCTCCAAGATTCACCATTCCAACCAGTTCGCACCCCCTCTTCAAGTTCGATACTTAAGTGCGCATAATGTATATTATGTTAAGTAGAGTACTCAAAGAAGGGGCCCCAACCGAGGCCCCCATCATCACTTAACCCGTGATCTCTTTCATCTTCTCCAGGATCGCGTCCTTGGACTGCGTCCCGATCAGCGTGGCCTTGCAATCGCCACCCTGAAAGAACATCAGCGCCGGGATCGAGCGAATGCCCAGCTGTCCAGCCGTCGCGGCATTGCTCTGGATATCCATCTTGCCAACGACCCACTGGTCGCCGACTTCGGCAGCCACGGCTTCGATGGTCGGCGTCAAAGCCTTGCACGGGCCACACCACGGCGCCCAGAAGTCCACGAGCACGGGCTTGTCGCTATCCTTGACCTCGGCCTGGAACGTTGCATCAGTGAAATCCTTGAGCAGGTCGGACATGTCACTCGGTCCTTTCTCTGGCCTGCACGGCAGGCCTTGGTGGTTGATCCGGTCAATCGTTCTTGGAAACTTCGAAAAGTAACTGTTCAAAAGCAAGTTCTGGTGGGATCGGTCGACTCTTCTGGGTGCGATCACAGTTCAATCCGGCCGCCATGGCCTTGCGACCGCCGGCAGCCCCAAGCCTTTCAGCCAGCGGAGCGATCTTGTTGCGCAAGGCCCAGGCGTTGATCCCGGATTCGCCTGCCACAGTCTGCGCATCCATACCTTCCTGGCGACAAACAGCCACCAAGGCAGTCCGCCGCAGATGCGATGTCACCAGCGGTGTCAATTGATAGGCGTCTTTGCCCCAGTTGCTCAGTCGAAGCCAGTGATGCATGAGCTTGCCCGCGCGACCAGGCGCCATATCATCGGTCATCTTGAAGACCTCGAGATCGGCCTGGTCCATCACCAGACCTGGAATCTCCTCGGCCGTGGGCGCTTTCCCACGCGATTCCTGCAACAAGGACAGCTTTTCTAGCTCTACCAGCAAGGCCTGCAGATCGTTGCCCACGAGATCGATGAGGACCTGCTGAGTCGCTTGATCCATATCGACATCAGCTCGCTGGGCTGCCTTCTGAACCCATTGAACCAGGGCCTGGCCTTCGGGGGCCGCAAAGTGAAAATGGTATCCATGTTTCTTGGCCGCCGTCATCCAGGCTTTTCTGCCATCGACCTTGGCTCCGGTGATCAGCAGAATGGTGCTGTCCAGCGGATTGGCCAGGTACTTGACCAGGGCCTTCTCCCCTACCTCATCCTTGGCCAGATGTTCAGCGTGGCGCAGCCAGACAAGCTGCTTCCCTCCCAGCATGGGAAACCCCTGGGCCTGCTGCAAGACGCGCTGCCAGCCGGCACTGTCACCTTGCAGGATATGCTCGTTGAATGAAGCACTGGCGGGATCGAGGGCCTTCTTGCGGATGGTGTCAGCAACCTGCTCGATGCGCAGCTGGTCAGGTCCCTCCAGGATATAGACAGGACGGAACTCGCCGGTCTTGAGATCACCGGCCAGCAATTCCTTGAATCCCGGAGCTGTAGAACGTCGTTTGGCCATTACCAGTCCTCGACCACCATGGCTAGAATATCACGGGCGATCTCCACAGCCGCTTCCAGTTGAGCCGTCAACTCGCTCGATGGCGGTTCATTGGTATCGTTGAGATAGTAGGTCCCGACACCCGTGAAGCGTTGTTTCGAAAAAATCATCTCCCCCGACTCTTTGACCCGAAAAGTCAGCTCCACCGCGATCTGGACCTGGTACTCATCGACCTGCTGTTCCTGGGAAATACCCGCCTGCCGAAGACGATACTGCGTGACGACACCCTCGATGACACTATCTGCTGCCTCGGTATTCACGACCTTGAGGGTGTTGTCGTCACGGATGGCCTCGATGATCAATTCGGTGAATGCTACGCCGATGTCGGGTTGTGACGTCCGGTTCTCGAGGTACTCCACCGCGACCTTCTTGATGGACTGATCCACGCGACCACTACTGGCCGAATAGGTCCCGCAGCCAGCGGTCAGCACGGTCATCATCACCAGGAACAACAACACGGGATAAGCTGGAATCCGAATCTTCATGAACTTCCCTCGGTGTCCTTACCCTGCTCCAGCCCGTGGGCGCGAAGACGATAGCGTAAGCGGTCTCGGCCAAGGCGCAACATGCGGGCGGCCCTGGATTGATTGGTGTCCGATGCTTCCATGGCCTTACGAATCATGGCGCGTTCCAGGCGCCGAATCAAGTCATCGAGATCGATCCCGTCAGCCGGCAACGGAGAATCCACGGCTGTGACCAGAGCAGCGGCCAGTTCGCTATGGCCCTCGATCTCGTCGCTGGTCAGGGCCGCATCGAACGCTAACTGGTCTGCCGTCAACAAGGTTCCCTGTTCAAGCAGGATCGACCGTTCCATGGTGTTTCGAAGCTGTCGGATATTTCCCGGCCACGGCTGGCTGACCAATAATTCAAGGGCATCCGGTGACAGGTCCTTGAACTCACGCCCAAATTCCTCGTTATATTGTCGGAGGAAGTGCCTGGCAAGGCCGGGGATGTCCTCTGGGCGCTCCCTCAAAGGTGGCAAGGTTATCTGGATTACCTTCAAGCGAAAATAGAGGTCTTCGCGGAATTCCTTTACCCTGACTTGAGTTGCAAGATTGCGATTGGTGGCCGCGATGATCCTCACGTTGACCTGGATATCCTCCAGCCCACCAACGCGACGAAATGTCATTTTTTCCAACACGCGTAAAAGTTTGACCTGGATCTGAAGGGGCATCTCTCCGATTTCATCCAGGAACAGGGTGCCCGAGTGAGCCAGTTCGAGAAGACCCAATTTTTGCTGGGTGGCATCGGTGAATGCCCCGCGCTCATGGCCAAAGAGTTCGCTCTCGAGGAGTTGCTCAGGCAGCGCGGCGCAGTTGATCTCCAGAAACGGGAAATCTCGACGGGGACTATTTCGGTGGATGATCTGGGCCAGGATGTCTTTACCCACCCCGCTCTCCCCGGTCAAGAGCACCGTGGACCGTCCACTTGCGGTGATCTTGCGCACCATCTCCCCGATGGGGATCATGGCCTTGGATCGACTGGGAACAGCCCCCGGCAGCGATGTGAACAGATCGTCGACCTGTTCATCTCCCGGTTGCCCGGTTTGCCCCTCAACTCCTTGCAGACCGCGGTGGATCACCACGAGCAAGTGATCGAGGTTCACCGGCTTGGTCACGAAATCGAAGGCCTGCAGTCGCATGGCCTCGGCCGCTGCTTCGGCGCGGCCATAGCTGGTCAGGATGACCACCTTGATATCGGGTCGATCATTCTTGAGACGAGCCAGAACCTCGAAGCCGTCGATATCGGGTAAGCGAAGGTCCAGCAGAACGAGGTCAGGCTGCCCCTCTGCAGCCAGAGACAGGCCCTCGCTACCATCCCCGGCCGAACTCACGCGATAGCCCTTGGCCTCGAGTGTGGCCGCCAGGAAAAGGCGGATGGACTCCTGGTCGTCGATGATCAGGACATGGGGCTGCATGGGGAAAACACCCGTCCACAGGTTGGGGAACTGAAAAAAGCGGCCACCATGATTATGGTGGCCGCGTCAGATCCGAGCAAGGGCGATATTCAGCTATTTCACGCTATCTCGCGCCTTCTCCCTTGAGCACGACACGCACGGTCTGCAGGAGGATGCCCATCTCATTGAAGGGGCCGGCCCCCTGGATGTACTGGCGATCGTATTCCACCTTGCGCTTGACCGAATCGAGATCACTGTCGTATCCATTGCGCACCTGCGCCAGCCCCGTCAGGCCCGGCTTGACCAGCAGGCGGTCATGGTAGTTGGGAACATCATTCTCTAGCTGCCGGATGAAATACAGGCGCTCCGGGCGCGGCCCGATCAGACTCATTTCGCCCTTGAGAACATTCCAGAGCTGGGGAAGCTCATCAAGACGGCTCTTGCGCAGAAATCCACCGATCCGCGTGATGCGGATGTCGTTGGAACCGGCCCACTGGGGACCGCCGGTCTCGGCGTCTTTGCACATGCTGCGCAACTTGTAGATCCTGAATGGCCGTCCAGGCTGCAGGACTTTGCGGCGATCGCCATTCGGCAGACCATCGCGCTGGCGGCGACGGTTGATCCCCACCCGGTCCTGGCCATAGAAAATGGAGCCTGGGCTGTCGAGCTTGATCAACAAGGCAAGCACAGGCAGCAGCAGGGCAAAGACCAGCAAGCCAAAAACGCTGGCGCCGATGTCAAAGGCCCGCTTGCCAAACCTGAATGTCAGCCCCGGCAATCGCGTGATCAGCTCAGAAGAGTGAATCCACGGTTCTTTCAACACAGGCGCTCCCGCGGTTTCGGACTGATAATCCACCGCAGTCGAGCCTGCATTTGTTGCCAGTGTCTGGTTGTTCATGCTCGTGTTGCTCATGATCTCTGGCGTCCTTGTTGTCCGTTGTTCCGCCATGGTCAATCCTCCACCCATGGTAGACTCACAAATAGTTGTTCAAATCACAAATCGATGAATAAATTCAGGCATCCAACCAGCTTTGCCAGCTGTGCCGCAGGCCCCCCCTGCTCCTGAGACCGAATAATGGTAACATAGAAAATACCACAGGACAATTATATTTTTGTCAGCATTGTGCAAATAGTCTCCTATGAGCACTTAGGCATTATAACAGAGCTAACTCTCTTGGCAACATAGGGATAACCTTAGCCCACCGCCGCAGTCGCCTTTACTTGTTGATATTCGTTCTCAGGAGGCCCTACTGGCGATCATAAGCAATCCGATCATAGGCAAGGATCAGCGTCGCGATCGTCGTCATAGTCGTCAAGATGATGGGTAGTACCCGCATGAACGCACTCTGCCTGTACTGCGGCACATAAACCACATCACCAGGGGAAACCACGGGATTGCCTTTAGCCATACCATGTTCCAGGAATTGCTTCATGTTCACGACCTGCGCCACATCTTGCCCAGAGCCGGTCCGGTGGACCCAGTTCACCTTGTGCAGTTCGCTGTTCTCCAGGCTTGAACCCGCGAGCATGATGACCGAGAGAAGGTCAGTGGGTTGCTCGATGGGTACCGTGGTCGGCGTTGCCACCCCACCAAAAACTTGCACACCCTGCGCCGCCGCCACGCCGACCACGCCATCGGCAATTGTAGGCACGACCAAGGTGTCCCCACTCTGGAGCACATCAGTGGGCATTTCGGTTCCGGACAAGAACCCCGAGAGATTGACGGTCCGCGATACGGGTCG
>Ga0070729_10006514_pt1 | contig 11474 bp, 9 predicted proteins | sample tdDd472_FD_66725 | JGI IMG/M metagenome (GOLD analysis project Ga0070729, IMG submission 66725) | Marine sediment microbial communities from the Atlantic coast under amendment with organic carbon and nitrate - tdDd47.2 | ecosystem: Environmental > Aquatic > Marine > Coastal > Sediment | place...
TCTTCGGGCCAACGAAGTGTCGCCCTTAAAACTGGTTGTTTAATGACTTTGTATTTGCGGTCAGATTGAGGCAGAACTGAAATAAAAAACCGGAGAATACTACTGTATTTGAGGATTTTTTATTTCAGTGATAACGAAGATATGACCGCAAAGACAAAGTCATTTATCGATTTCAACGGTGAAATGGAACAGAGTCCCCTCCCCCGGTTTACTAACGCAATTGATCTGTCCATTGAGTTTTTGAGTAACAAGGTTATATACGATATTCATACCGAGGCCTGTTCCGCCGCTGGCTCTTTTTGTTGTGAAAAATGGATCGAAAACGTGATTGATGTGCTCGGAATCGATTCCCTTTCCATCATCTTTATATTCTATTTCAAGTTGGCCTTCATTTTTTTTGATGGAGATTGTTATGGTTCCCGATTCATTCTCTTTATAGGCATGATTCAGGCTGTTCATAATCAGATTGGTAAGGATTTGTGAAAGTGCCCCGGGAAATGTATCGACAATCAGTTTATCGGGACAGATCACTTCTATTTTATGTTTTGTCTGTTTGATCTTGGGATGGAGGCTGAGCAGTATTTTATCTATGTACTCTTTGATATCGATAACCCGTTTTACTCCTGCTGTCTGATCGACAGAGACTTGTTTAAATCCCTGGATCAACTGGGCGGCTCTCGTTAGATTCGTTAGTAATATTCTGGAGGCTTCTTTTGATGTGGAGAGAAATGATGAAAGATCAGATTTCTTCATCTGTTCACCTTCAAAGAGCTTCTCGAAATCTTTTGTCGCCGTTTCCAGATGGGAAGCCGCTGTTATCCCGACGCCGACAGGTGTATTGATCTCATGGGCGACTCCGGCTACGAGTCCCCCAAGTGCTGCCATTTTCTCAGACTGCACGAGTTTGGCTTGAGCCTCTTTTATCACTTTTATTGAAGATTCTAATTCGGCAGTTCTCTCAGCGACTCTCCGCTCGAGATCTCTGTTCAGAACAAATAATTCTTTTGTCCTTTTTTCCACCTCAACTTCAAGACCCTCTTTATAGAGTCTGTTGTTTCTAATCAATTCGGCTTTCTCAATTACCATTTCTACAGATAATTCCAATTCAGCGAGATCGTAAATCGGTTTCATCACATAGTTCCAGGCACCACGAGAAACAGCTTCTATAGCGTCTTTTATGACTCCATTCCCGGAAACTACAATAAGGGGCATTTCAGGATTCTCTTTTTTTACGACGTCTATGACTTCCAGCCCGGAGATACCCGGCATATGCAGATCGCACAGAATTACAGTCGGATTAAACTCTCGGACAGCATCAATTCCGTCTTTTCCATTTATGCATTGACGAACTTCATAACCGCTGTCTTCGAAAAAGTCTGATATACTTTCCCTTACAATGGAATCATCGTCAATAATCAGCATAGTTCTAGTAGTTTCCATACATACATACTAAACTTTATTTCAGTCTAATTCAATTTTTATTCCATTTTCCTGAATTTTTATACCTTTGATTTCCCGATGATCTTCACTATCCAAAAAGATGTTCTCTTCTCCCGTTATTCCATCAGATTCAATTGAAATCAGGTATTTTCCGGGAAGAAGTCTGATCACCATGTTTTCTTTTCCCCGATTATCGAGAGATTCAAAGCGGAGCGTCTCGAGAGAGAAGTATTCATCTTTACCGTTTAAGAAAATCTTCCCGTCGATCGGTGGAATTTGCAGCTCTGCCGGTATTGGGCTCAAGAGAATGTCCATGGTGACAGAGGTCTGATAATATGCGATATCAAGTGAATATAATCGGGAACTGTAACCATCAGAAGAAACTCTGAGATCATATATGCGTCCCGTTGTCAGCTCTTTGCTGAGATTGTCGGTTAAGGTAATCCACTGGTCATCTTCCATGATTTCGACTTTTGATTCAGTAGTGAGATCTCTGCTGGAAAAGCGGTCTCTGACTGTATATTCCATTTCCAGAGGGAATTGTTCCAGAGAAGATGACAATACAGTGACATCCATCTTCTCTCCCCTTGAATCTCTGAAACAAGGTACGTAAATTGACCGCCAGATGACATTGGATCCACTCTCTATTTTAAGTGTGTAACTCCCCTCCTTCAGATAATGAGAAACATTTCCACTTGAATTAAATGAACCGCTTTTAATCATTTCATGTTCCCCGGATTTCTCAGAATAGAGAACATAACGCCCATCATCGGATGCCGGAATCATACTTAAATTCAAAGCACCATAACTATCTGGCAGCAGCACTTTGTACAGTGAACCGGAATAGAAAAAAAGGACCGATAAAAGGAGAATTACTGGAAGGACGATATATTGAAACTGTATATGTCTCCCTTTTTTTTCAGTCTTTTCTACGACTTCAGTAAGCTTCCCTTTTTTAGTCTTCTTTTCGCTTTGGGCTAATGCAGCCAGTTGCTCTCCTGGTTTTTGATATCCCCATTTCTTCAGTTCCTTCTGAAAATACTTTTCCATGGAGTTAATGTCGCGGGGCCTCAAAGAAGGATTTATAAAAAGGGACCTGGTGATCATCCATCGGAGTGCTATGGGAATGTGTTTATTTAAAGCGGTAATCTTTTTGTATCGGCCTCTGCAGATCTCCTGCTTCAATTCTGTGAAATTTTCTGATGGAAAGGGCTTTCGCCCTGAGAGTGATTCGTATAGAGTAACGCCGAATGAAAAAATATCCGCCCTTTTATCGACTGCCGAACTGTCATGAAACTGTTCCGGAGCCATATAAGCCGGAGTTCCCATGGCAGAACCGGAATCGGTAATTTTCACATCTCTCGATGAAGAAGATGCAATACCGAAATCTCCCAGTTTGACATCTCCCGTCCCTGAAATATAAATATTAGACGGTTTAATATCTCTGTGGATGATTCCCCTGTCATGAATGTATTTCAAAGCCTTCGCTGTGCAACTCATAATATAAATAAAGAGGCTGAACTCAAGAGGGCCTGTTTTACTGATCAGTTCTTCCAGAGTTATTCCCTCAATGAATTCCATAGCGATATAATAGGAGCTTCCCTCTCGAAAATGATCGTACATATCAACTATATAATCGCTTCGCAGATCCATCATCAAATCTGCTTCGAGGCGAAATCTCTCACGAAATTCCTTATCGCGGATGGTCAGTTTCTTAAGAATGATTTTGCGCTTCAATGTGGGATGTTCCGCTGCGTAAACAACACCCATCCCCCCTTTTCCAATCAGCGAAAGTATCTTGTATTTGCCCACTTTTTCAGGTAATTTAGCCACTGTCCCTCCGAATAATGCACTATATAATAGCAGTTTTTATTAGAATTACAAATTGGTTCGACAGAGCTTATAAATTAAGGCATAATTACTATATGGATGAAACTGTTTACAAGAGAAGTAATAAAGGAAAAGCCATAAAAAAAGATGATGGCGAAGTCAATTTAAAACTGCAGTCGGACACCAATAACCTTATGATCAATAAGAACATTACCATAGGCAGAGACAAAAGCTGTAATTTCAGAATAGATGATCCTCTGATTTCCCGGAAACATGCTTTTATAGAATTTATATCCAATGTGGCCTATATAAAAGACCTCGGCAGTACAAATGCCACTTATGTGAATAATAATCCCCTGAAAGCCAACGAGCAGCGAAGATTGAGGAGAGGTGACATAATCAAAATTGGTAAAACGGAAATAAGAATTAACTAGTTTTTCAATTCACTGCTATCGCCGACAATTTCCAGACCACTGTTTCTCGTTACTCCCTGAAATAAAACTTCGCCATTCCTGCTGTACTTTACAGAAATTTCAGCATCAATACTCTCGCCTATGCGCCTGTCCATAGAACCCGTATGGGGAGCCATAAGCAAACCGACAGCTTTTCTCGATGCCTCAATTTTAATAACTTCACCTTTTTTAAGAGATTTTCTGCCATGTGGGCCCTTACCATTAATTGTGATGGAAACACTGTGTTCACCTATTGAATCGACAGTCAGTATCGATCCCGTATACGTGGAGAATGTAATTCTGCGAGAGCCCAGATCGAGAAATCCAAGAAATCCTCTGAAATATGAGCCGAACCAGGGGATATTGGCAACTGACAGCATAAAAGAGTTGTCCGTGGTCTGAAAACTATTGGACTGCATCCAGATATAAGATGACGGGAAAGATGTTCCCCAATCCTTTTCTATATAACCGCTTCCATCTGAGAAATCAAATTCTTCATTTTCGTAGAGCATCTTTCCATTCAATTTGTGCCCGGAACTGACAACGCCGTGATAACACTCCATAGCCGGAACGTATCTGTACCACCCCATTATTCCCGGACGGAATAATGTAGGTTTGTACATATGCACATTGTTCAGATGGATTTCCCCAGAAACAGGGATTCTGTCACCGAGAAGGACTTTATCCAGAGAAAAAGAGTTCTCTCCAATGGAGATGCAAAATGGGTCGTAGTTTATTTTCAATTCACTCAGGGGAAATGTCGTGTATGATGTCTTTCCATCATCGCCATTGATGGTCTGAATAAAAGCAAAAGAATTATCCTTTTTTAATGAGATACCCGGAATTACAGCAAAAGCCCTATCTTTTTTTGAGACGAATTTGTAATACCATCCTTCAAAATAACCTTTTCTGTGTTTTAAGCTCAGCGGTCCCTGATAAACATGGGGGTGATACAATCTAATCATATATTTATTATATATGTCTGATTAAGCTAATGTAAAACTCTTTTAATTCTGCAATGGTTATTCTCTCATCGGGTTTATGGGCATATTTAATTGATCCCGGACCGAAATTGATCGCCGGGATTCCAGCTTCATTGAGTTGGGCAATGTCAGTCCATGCCTGCATAATCTCGCTTTCTATTCCCGGAAGAAGATATTTTTTATTGTCACTACCAATATAACAGGAACCCACTTCATCAATCATTGTGACGCCATCTTCACCTATGCACGAATATAAAAGAATTCTGGCTTCCTCTGTGGACCGGAGAGGACTGAAGCGGAAGTTCACCATCATTTCTGCTTTTGGCGGCAGAACATTAAAAGCGTTAGAGGTATTGAGAGATGTAATATTTACCGTCTCGTAAAATTCATATTCATCTATTTTCTGTATTGAACAAATGCTTCTGTCCAATGTATTTATTTTCTTATAAATTGCAAAAGCCTCATCAAGGGCATTTTTTCCGGTTTTGGGATTGGCGCTGTGAGCCGATAGACCTTTAATCTCTTTTTTTACAGCCAGAGATCCCAGGCATCCCACAGAGTAATTCCCATCAGTCGGTTCGAGGATATAGGCGAAATTGATTTTTGAAAGATGGCCTTTTTCCAGCAGAGTATTGATTCCATTGGGAATCGGCCCCTCTTCCCTTTCATAAAAAATGAACGTGACATTGTACTTCGGCTCCACAGTTCCACTCTCTAATTCATAAATAGTTTTCAGCATGGAAGCCAGTCCGCTTTTCATATCACAGGCACCGCGCCCCCAGACAGAATCACCTTCAATATACGCATTTGTTGTACTGTCACCGATTGGCACAGTATCAATATGGCCTACGAGAGCAATAGTGTTCTCTTTATGGGCGTCATGATGATATATCAATGAATTATCGACCCTGATCAGGCTGCCTTTGTATTGAGATAGCGTTTTGAATAAAAGGTCACAAAATGCTTTTTCATCATCTGTCACACTCTCTACTTTTATAAGATCACAGAGCAGAGAAACAAGATCCTGTTTCAGGTCTATCATAACAATTCACCGGGAATAATCTGAGCGTCGACAATGTCCCGGATTTTAATACGCGGCCGGATCAGATCATATTTCCCATTGTGAACCAGGACTTCTGAAGCGAAATCATGGCTGAGAAAGAGAGGCATGCTCTCCGTATACCCATAAGCACCGGAACAGAATACGCCGATAAAATCCCCCGATTCACTTTCGGCGGGCAGCTGTATATCTTTTCCCAGAAAATCAATTGAAGTACAGAGACTTCCCCCGATATCAAAGGGGACGAAATTCTCCTGTTTTCTGGAAATATTGAAGGTCGGATGAGATGTTCCGATAAGAGCCGGCCTGAGAAGATGCTGGGCGCCACCGTCCACTAAAAGATATTCTCTTCCCCGGGAGTTTTTTCTATCGATAATCTCAGTTATATAAATTCCACTCTGCCCTACTAGATAACGGCCCGGTTCGGCAATAATCCTCGTGTTGTTTTCCTTTACAAAGGGATATTTTTCAATGAGTTCTGTTATGCTGGTGCTTATTCCTTCAATGCTGAGGTCAGGGTCATCATCGGCATAGGGAATTCCTATCCCGCCACCGAAATCTATAGAGAGAACTTTGAAATGATTGTCATTAATCCCCTGTGCCAGCTCAAAACAACTCTCGAGATTGCTCAGGAACCCTTCACTGTTCTGAATCCCTGTTCCAGCAAAGACATGAATCCCCTGAAGCCTGATATTTTTCAGATTCGAGGTCTCTTCTATTACTTTGGAAACAGTTTCCGAATCGATACCGAATTTCTTTGATCCTCCGCCCAAATTGACTGCGGCACCGGCCACTTCGAATTCGGGATTGATCCTCAATTCAATATCCATCACTTTGCCTTTACCCTCAGCAATGGTGTTAATTCTCTTAATCTCACCGAGGCTTTCCGCATTGAGGGCATAAATGCCCATATCAATTGCCATAGATATATCTTCATTGGTTTTAGAAGGACCGGCAAAAACGATATTTTTCGGATCAACTCCCACTTTACCGCAGGCATAGAGCTCCCCTTCAGAGGCGACTTCCACCCCCGCACCGAGATCGACGAGCTGCTTGATAACAGCGATATTGGAATTAGCTTTCATAGCGTAAAAAATATCCACTTCCACAGGCAGATTTTCACGAAGATAGGTGTAGCGGTCTATAATGGTCTGGCCGTCATAAACGAAGAGCGGCGTCGCGAAATCTTTAATCAGAGCATCTGCATCAATTCCGGATATTGTCAATTTCCCGGAGCTCAAATCGAATCTGTCACTAATATCATTTACATTCATATTCATTCCAATTGTTTATCAAATCTTTTATGCGGTTCAATGACTCTTTGAGCACATCAAAATCAACGGCAAAGGAGATTCTTATATGCTTATCCCCTCTAGCTCCAAATGCCATTCCCGGAATGGTCAGAACATTCACTTTATCCAGAATCTTCAATGCGACCTCTTTCGATGTTCCCAGAGCAGAAACATCGGGGAAAATATAAAAAGCCCCTTCCGGTTTTACAACCTTCAATCCCTCAATATTTTTGAGGAACTGATAGGCATATTCCGCTTTCGCCCGCAGTTCATTCTTAACGTTTTCAATAAATCCGTCAGATGATCCATCAAGTGATGACAGGGCGGCATATTGTGAGACAGAAGCGGCACAGGTGGTAATGTACTGATTGGCAACAATCATCGGTTTACTGATCTCTTCTGAGGACAAAGTCCATCCGATTCTCAATCCTGTGGCGGCAGCTCTTTTGGAGATACCGTCGACGACGATTACCCGATCGGAACAGCACAGCGGTGTAAATGGTTTTATTTTACCGAAATACAATTCGCTGTAAATTTCATCGGAGATGATGTAAAAGTCCTGTTTTTCTGCAAGATCGCATAATCTCCTGATATTATCTTCAGATAGAATCGTGCCCGTAGGGTTGTTCGGACTGTTTATAACAAGAAATTTAACATTGCCATTGAGTTTTTCTTCCAGATCATCAAAATCAATTGAAAAATCATCAGCCTGCTTATAAGTGACAGCTCTCGCTCCCTGAAGATCGGCAATAGTGTTGTAAACGGAAAAAGCGATCTCAGGAATCAGGATTTCCTCCCCTTTATCGAGATAGGTAAAAAGGATATTCCACAAAGCTCCCTCGGCGCCGTTAGTGATAACAACCTGGGAGGCTGAAATTTCGCGGCCGCTCTTTCTGCTGTGATAAGAGGCGACAAGTTCTCTCAGGTCAGGAGATCCCTGGTTGGATGTATACCGGGTCTGCCCTTCTTTAAAAGCATCAATCCCTCTCTCCATAACTGCCGAAGGCAGCGAATCGGGCAACTGGCCGATACCGAGATTGATAGTGTCTTTTTTTGCCAGTGCATTCATTTTCCTGATTTCAGAAATGTCTACGCCGGAGAAAGAGTTCTTTGCTTTTAAAGCCATTTTATCCCCTTAGCGCTTCTTCAAGAGCATATGCCCGTTCAGAGGCGGATTTTATGTATTTGGCAACTAAAGGAGTCAATTTCAATGTGCCCTGGCTTGAGACAGACATCGACGGTATTACGAGAGCGCCGGCGGGAATTTCCGGGCCGTAAGAGGGATCTTTTTCTTCGATCACCTTACCGACGCTATATGTTTTAATTCCACCGGATAATTCATGGGTAATGAGTTCTGCAGTCCCGCGCGATGTATAAGCAACATTATTAATCGGATCGAGTATGGGCGTCGCTTTCGAAATATGCACTCCCGGAGCTAATGTGACCAGATCACCGAGCCTTGCACCCTGAGTTACTCCTGAACCTTCACCGAGCAGCACATGGTCTCCCAGAATGACAGGAGTCGCTTCTATGGGATCGAGCACTCCGCCGATAATCGCTCCGGCACTGATATGGCTATCCCTTCCGATCTGAGCACAACTTCCAGCCAGGTTCTCCACCATCGTTCCAGGTCCTACATGGGCACCCACATTGGCATAAGCAGGCGGCATGAAAACACAACCTGTACCGGCATAAGCACCGCGCCTCAGTCCCGCAGCGGGAGGCACAACGCGAAATCCTTCATCGCCTTTGAGTTTTCTTATGGGAAAAGTGTCTTTATCGGTAAATCCGATATCACTGCTTCCGCTGTAGACAACGATTTTTCCAAGAGGGAAACCGAGCATAATCCCGTTTTTCACCCACTGGTTGGCAGTCCATTTTCCATCAACGATCTGTGCCGTCCGCAAATGTCCCGCTTCGAGCAGATCCATTACTTCATTAAAAACTTCTAAAGCACCTTCTCTGTCGGAATCGAGTTTCCCCTCTTTTTTCAGTGCAGTGTATTTATTGACTCTCTCTTCCAGTTGTGCGGGCACTTTATAGTGAACAACAGCTTTCAGCCATTCATTATCTTTAATACTCTGCAGCATTTCCACATTGGGATGCTGACCGGGGTTACTCTCTGCATGGGCGACATGCTCGCAAAAGTCTACCAGTCCTTTATCAGCAAGAGCTTTATCTATGTTTCCGTTATCAAAATCGACAAGATTGACAATAACTTTCAGGCTGCCCCTGCTTCCATCGGCATTGGCTATCGTTCGAAGCAGTTTACCATCTTTTACAATATCAATTTTTTCAATTGAATCTACAGGTTTCAGTGTTTTAAGTTTCTCTTCAAATTTCATAGTTCTAAATGATAGGTAAAGTGAAATGATGAGTCAACGGTGAATTTCTATGTAAAGAAGCATAGTTGAGAAAAAGTTACGAATTCGGTTATAATGATCAAAGGAGTTATTCATGCACACAAAAGACGATCTTATAAAAGGAATAATAAAACTGGGAATCAAGAGTACAGACACTCTGCTTATCCACTCATCGATGAAAGCCATTGGAGAAGTCGATGGCGGAGCCGATACTGTTCTCGATGCCTTTATAGAATATATGAGTGACGGCCTATTAATATTCCCCACACACAGCTGGACCGCCATTAACGGCGAAAACAATGTGTTCAATCCTTTAACGGAACCGTCCTGTGTGGGATTGCTGACCAACCTTTTTATGAAACGTCCGGGAGTTATCCGTTCGTGGCACCCGACACATTCAGTAGCTGCCCTGGGAAAAGATGCAGAAGAATATGTTTCTGGTGAAGAGAATAGGAGAACCGCATGCCCGAGAAGGGGATGTTATGGAAAATTATATGACAGGAATGCAAAGATTCTCTTCCTCGGATGCTCTATGATGAGAAATACGTACATTCACGGTGTTGAAGAATGGAATAACGTAGCCAATAGGCTGTCGACTGAAACAGAAGATCTGAAGATACAAACTCCCGACGGGAAGATTATAAACTGTCCCCAGCACAGACATCACAATAGCGATGTCGACGATATCTCACTCAATTACGTTAAATTACAGGAACCCCTTATTTATAAAGGAATAACTGTCAGCGGTAGAATCGGAGATGCTCTGTCCTATGTCTGCGAGGCCCGTCCGATGGCAGACCTGACCGGAGAATTTTTAAAAAAAGACCCTGATTTGTTTATAAATAAAACTCCCGTTCCGGTAGAATGGTTCAGGTAATATCGAATTTCAACAAAATATTCAAAATTTACAATATTTAGTATAGAAAATATTGCCATTGACAGATATAATCCTCACACATTTAAGAATTTTTATAGACAGTATTTCTTCACATTTAACCAACAAAACATTGACTTGTCTTATTAAATTACATCTCGGGGGAAAGTTTGCCTTTTAATAACAGGGATTCAGGGTTAATAAAATTTGCCCAGAAGTTCAGTTTAAAATATCTCTTTTACGCTATGGTTTTAAACTCATTAATAATCATTCCCTATGCAGTAATTGACATTCTAAATGGTTCTTCACAGGTTTTATTATTTATATCCCTATTTGTCATCATTACAATGGCACTTATATTGTATCTGTATAAATCCCATAGAGAAAAACACAGTGGAACGATATTTATAACAATTTTCTCTACATTGTGGATTCTCTTCTTTCTCTTTTCCGAGAAGGACAGTTTAGCCCTGATGTTTTTTCTAATCTATCCCCTTGTTACTATTATCTTAATAACCTATAACAGGGCTCTTTTCGTAAATATATTCATATTACTGGTTTTCATCGGAATCCAGACTATCGACCCTGTGAATGCAACTTTTATTAAAATGAGTCCTATCGCATTGCGAGTCGGATCTGTATACCTGATGATTCTGGTAACCTCCTATTACTGGAAAAAGAACAGTTTCAATACGATGGATGAGATGAACTCCCTGGCCCTATACGATGGGCTGACCGGTGTGGCGAATAAAAAACACTTTGATTTTTATATGGAAAGCCTCGTACCTTCGAGCAGAGAAAATAACCATAAATTCTCACTCCTCTTTATTGATATCGATAATTTCAAAAAAATTAATGACAGTCCAGGACATGAAGTCGGGAACAAAGTATTAATTGATGTTGCAAGCCGGATAAACCGATGCCTTGACGGTTCTGATTTTCTCTTTAGAATCGGCGGAGATGAGTTTATCGCCGTGCTTCCAGAAATAAGTGATGATTATTCACCGGCATTGATGGCCAGCAAGATTCTTTCTGTTGAAGACCCCGAATTGCATATGCCTACATTAAGTATCGGGATTGCAAACTTCCCCGACGATGGATCTACAAGAAACGAGCTGGTACAGAAAGCCGAAAACGCTATGTACAAAGCCAAAAAGAACGGAAAAAACACATTTTCCTT
>Ga0070729_10006515_pt1 | contig 11472 bp, 9 predicted proteins | sample tdDd472_FD_66725 | JGI IMG/M metagenome (GOLD analysis project Ga0070729, IMG submission 66725) | Marine sediment microbial communities from the Atlantic coast under amendment with organic carbon and nitrate - tdDd47.2 | ecosystem: Environmental > Aquatic > Marine > Coastal > Sediment | place...
ACCATTGGAAATTAATCTAGAAACCCTTAATTTTCTCCACGATTGAGGTTGTTGAGAGCCCCGGTTTAAATAATAGAGATTGGACTTTGCCACCGTTCTGTAGCACCCAGTCGGACCCAACAATTTGGTGCGGTTGCCAATCCCCACCTTTGACGAGGACTTGAGGATTTATGCACTGAATCAGTTCCAGCGGTGTTTCTTCGTCGAAACCGACAACCATATCTACAGACCGGAGGCCCGACAGCATAAAAGCCCTCTGCTCAAACGAAATGACAGGGCGAGTCGGTCCCTTCAAACGCTGAACGGAACGATCCGAATTCAGACCAAGGACCAGAAAGTCACCGAGTTGCCGTGCTTCCTCCAAATAAGCTACATGCCCAGCATGAAGAATATCAAAGCAACCGTTCGTGAACACCACATTCTGAATACCGTTTGGCTTCCAATTGTTCGGTAATGCTCCGCGGTCGCCATAGATACGTTTCACGAAAAGGTTTTCATTCATAGTTCCGGCTCCTCAATTCTTAAAATATCAAAATTACTGGCTTTCGGGAACCGTACTTCGAACAAGATTTTCAGATCGCCATGTGATGCCCAAGTATGAGCGCGCCCTCGGTGTTCCTTTCATGATCAGGCCAGGTTAGAATGAAGGCATAGCACTGAAAGGAATTACTTCAAATTGGACGCGCCCCCTTATTCCGCTCGACAATTTATCTTTCCCCTTTGCCTTGTCTGTGGCCTCCTTACAGGTTTCGTTTTCAGTGCTTTATGGCCCGAGGGAATGAACCAGCCACTCATGGTTCTGTCGACGATCCTTTTCATCGCGGCTGCATTTCTCGGCACCGGCCTGAAGCCAAACAAACAGCAGGGTGTACCCAAACCTATCCAGACCTGTAGCGTTTTTTTCCAATTAGATTTTCCAATCGCAATGAGCTCTTTGCTCATCGGCATTCTCTGGACCCAGACTGCGTTGGAGAACCACCAAAAACAAGCACCTAAGCAGAGCCTAATCGGGAAGGCCATACTCGTGGAGGGAACCGTATTGGACACCTTTCCTGCCAAACACGGCTTTGGAACTCAAATGGCCCGAATGCGGGTCCTACAACCGCAACATCATCGCGGTGATGGTCTGCCCGATATGACGGTGTATTACCCTTCCGATCCCGGACTCACCTTTCAACGCGGACAACGTGCCAAGTTCTGGCTTCGCATTCGAAAACAACTTCCATCACGTCCAGTTCCATCTTCATTCGAGGACTGGATGGAAACCTTCAACCCCCGCTATACCGGCTCCATTAAGGATATCCGCTTAATTAGGACTCCCCTTATCGCCTGGCGTGATCATGCTGACCTGAACAAGGGGAATCGTGAACTTATACGCTTCTTCTTTCGTGGTTCACCATCCCACACATGGCGCGAGCGACTTCGCCCTTTTGGCGTTGGGCACCTGTTATCCGTCTCCGGATTACACTGTGGTCTTTTCTATCTGCTCCTTCGCATCGCCTTACTGGGCTTGCGGCGCCCTCTAAGCCGCACGGCGATCATTGCCTTTGCGCTGATGGGCTTTGCATCCTGGATGGGTTGGAGTGCTTCGGTCACTCGTGCAGCTCTGATGTTGATTGCATGGGAATGCATGCCCCTCCTGAATATTAAACGCGATTGGCTGCGAATTTGGTGGGGACTCCTGCTCTTCCTCCTGCTCGAAAATCCCATCATTATCTTGTCAAAAGGGTTTTGGTACACCTTCGCTGCAAGTCTCGGATTGGTAGCGGGACATCGTTCCCCTCGTTTACTCGAACATCCCTACCTGACCCGCATTCGCTGGGTTCTTCCCATTCTTGCTGCTCAAATTATTGTCTTACCAATCAACCTGATGTTTTTTGGCACCGCGCGTCCTCTCTCCATACTTTGGAACCTGGTCGGCCTATTGTTCCTGAGCATCCTTTTTGTCCTTTTTTTGGCAAGCCTGCTTGCAACCGCATGGCCCATCTTCGCAGTAATACCCAATTCCTGGGATCGCATTTTAGGTGACCAGTTAGCCCATCTTGGCTCATGGTCTTCTTCGATCGACCTTTATCGCTTTCCAGCTCATCCACTCATTATTCTTCTGGCCATTAGCCTGAGTACCATTGTGCTTTTTAAGGTCCGAAGGGAATGGCGTTGGTATGGTTCGTTGCTGCTCCTGGCCCTTTTTATTCAATTCAAGACCCCGATTCGTAGCGAGAAACTGGTCATGCTCGACGTGGGTCAAGGCCAAAGCCTGCTTTTGACCGATTCAAATGGCTCCGCCACCCTCTTTGATTGTGGAGGTGTATTAGGTGGAGGATGGGAATTCAAAACACTTCTCCGTCTTTACGGGGCAACTAACTTAGAGCAAATTTTCATTTCACACGCCAACCTGGACCACATGAGTCTCCTCAACGAACCAAATTGGATCGATGATGCCAACATCTTCACTTCGTCCCTGCAAATTTCTGACCTACTAAACAAAGCGGCGCTTCCCCTTGCTCAAACAGAAGCGCTGAAGCGCGGAACCACATGGATCTGGAAGGGTTGGACCATTGAAACACTTTGGCCAGAAGCCCAAAAGGCAGGATCATGGGAAAGCAATGACTCAGGTCTGGTTCTATCCCTGCGTAATGAGCGGATTGGTTTAATGGTAATGGGCGATGCGGGAATACAAGTTGAACAGGAAATCGTCGATTTGTTACCAATTGAAGGTCAAGCGATCAATTTACTTCAGGTAGGTCACCACGGCAGCCGAACGGCCACCGGAACCCCCTTTCTTGAACGAATCAAACCCTCCCTGGCCCTGATTTCCTGCGGTCGCAGCAATCGTTTTGCCCATCCCCACCCCCAGGTCCTGAATCGACTCGAACAGAATCGGATTCCTCATCTCTCAACGGCTAAACAGGGTACGTTACTAGTTGATTTTGCAGACGAAACCGTTTGGAGCAGCCGACTTGGAGACCACGCCAGATTAAAGATGAAGAAACGCGACTGATTTTTGACCTGATGGCTGAATCTGTTTTGACAACTCCAAACATCTGTACCAAACGAAAATAGGGACGCATTACACCACGAATTACTCTCGAGAACGTTTTAAAACCGGCAATAACGTGGCTATTCCTCTACTAACCATTAAAAAATGAACTGACGACTGATTTGTCTAGTGCGAAACAACACGTCAAAAAGTGGTCAATGTCTTGCCTTCAATAATGCTTGACTGGGATTATGAGGCCTAACGCGTCGTGCAAATCCACTTTACAGTCTTGCAGATGTACCATATAGTTAGGCCATGCGTGCCTTGTTATTTGCAACCATCCTAATCACGAGCCTGCCCCTATTTTCTGCAGACTTTTCAGGCCGTATACTCACCAACAAGGCGGTTCCCGTTAGTGGCGCCAAGATTATCATTTTCAACGAGTTCTCAATCGCATTGGTTCAGCGCGTATTCACAGATCGAAGTGGCAGTTTCCGTGTAACGCTTCCTCCTGGAAGCTATTTTGTGTGGGTCGTTCGTGAGGGTTATGCACCCTATTTTGAGCGGATTTCGATCCCCTCGGGCGACACGACTTACACGGCATCATGGTTGCTACATCCCAAGAAACAGGGCAATGGCGACGAAGCGCCCAGTCTAAAACATATCCTGCGGCACGCTGGCGGTGGCACGCACCGAGAAGCCGAGAAAAAATAGCAACTCAGCAGAAGTGTGTTCAGGTCTCAACAGTGAGCCCTAGCTCCTGAACCGAACCGACTTCGCCTGCTTCACTAAGATAAACCCCCGTTTCAAGCACTGCCCCTCTTGACGCATTCGTCTGTGGATCGTTCAATTCAAAAGGCGTTTCAACATGGTCGAGGTAAATGGCCCCAATTCCCGCATCCGCCAGGGATTGTAGCTGATTATCCGAGCCCTGTTTCCAAAGTGAGAGCGAGCCGTAAATTGAATCATTCTCGTCTATCCAGCCATTTTGGTCCTGGTCGTGGACGGCCAACTCTTTAAACCCTTCTCCAGTCGAAGGCCCAAAAAGTTCACCCCCGTTGTTGACGATTCCATCGCCGTTGCGGTCGTATGCCAGATAAGCGCTATGCGGCGCGAGTTGATATACGGTTTCAGCATTTCCATCGGAATCGAGATCGAATTCCGTCGTCTCGGCCAAAAGTTCTGCGGGGCGCCCAGAGAAATTGATCACAAGCGGATCGACGGGATTGTCGCCTATTTGAATCAGCAGGCGATCCTCCCTAGCGTACGCACGTTCCATCTGAAGGTTCAGGTCGAATTCGATCTCTTCACCCTTTTCAGTTCGAACCGTACCACGGGCACGAAACGAACTAACCTCTTCCTCACTGTAGGTTTCGGTTCGTTCATATCGCAAACTCAGGGCTGATCCAGTTGATTCGTTCCCGGAGCGAGGGGGTGCTTTGGGCGGGCTTGATTCGCCAGATCCAGATCCACCATGTGCCTGAAATGCCACGAGCTCAATCTTTTGACCAAGCAACCTTTCGAGCAGGAACGCTGTCTGAGCAAGCTTGGAATCAATTGAAACGACATCTTCTCCCTTGCCCGTTTCAGCCCGGCTCGTCTGCATGGATTGAGTATTTTGGAACAGGGCAGTGCGGGACTGAATTGTGCGCTCTGCAGAAACCATGAGTCCAGAAGCACCACCTGTGGCGCCAGGTGAATTGCCGACTCGCATGTCCAACTGTTCGTGAAACTGATAATCTTCCCGCTTAAAATGGGAAGACGACATCTGAATACTTGAATCTTGAATTTTCATAACTCGTCCCTGAGTTCCAATTTGGCTTTCCCTGCCACTAGATTTATCGGCACTGAACGACTAAACCATAAACACCTGTACCGAGACCGACTCTAAGTGGTTTCAATCCAGAAAAATCAGCTGCGCTTCGCTGGAGCAGGAACCAGAATAATCACCTTCTCAAAGGCCTTCACCGAGACAAATTAGGTTTTGAAAGATGCCTGAGCGCTGCCGCGTGATCCTCCCAATTTTGACCATCGAAGGCTTCAACGCTGAGGGAACTGAGATCGAGTTCAAAAACACACCGTGCATTGACACTGATCCCATCGGGATTGGATCGGGGCACATAAAAGCTCTTAACCCCACACCGAGAACAGAAGAGATGTTTGGCAACACCGGTGTTGAACGAATAACAGGTCAATGCTTCCTCACCTGAAATGAGTCGAAACCTGTCTTTGGGGACGATGATATGTAGGAAGGCATTCATACTGCAGATGGAGCAGTTGCAACTGAGGATTTTCAGCGGCTCGGGTAATACCACCTCGAAACGCACTCGCCCACAATGGCAACCTCCATTATGGGTCATCCTTTTTTCTTGTCCTTCGCTGATTCTTTTTTATCAGGTTCGATTTGCAATTTCCCCACCTCAAGCCCAAAGGCCTTGGCGCGCTGAGCCCACTTTTCCCGTGCGAGTGCCTGCATATCCTCAACCCGGTCGGTCTCATCGACGATTTCCATGCCGAGAAGCGTTTCGATCACGTCCTCCATGGTCACCAGCCCGATGGTTCCACCGTATTCATCAACGACCAGGACGAGCTTCTGGCGATGATTGAGCAGAAATTCCAAGAGCTCATTCAAGGGCATAGCAGCCTCGACGGCTTGAATGGGACGCCCAAGTTCATGAAGCTTCATCTCGTTCTTTTGTTGGGCATGGGCCAGGAGTAGGTCGTCTCGCAAAATGATCGAATCAATGTCATCAATATTGCGACCATAAAGTGGAAGGCGCGAAAACACTGCCTTGCGTTCTTTGGCGAGCGCCTCTTCAACGTTTAAATCCTTTTGCAATGCCACCATCACGGTGCGGGGTGTCATGATGTCTTTTGCGCGTATTGCCTTGAGTTTAAACAGGTTGTTGATAATATGAGACTCGCGGATATTGAGGTCTCCCTGTTTTTCCCCAATGCCTGCAAGGGCGACAAATTCTTCTCGGTTGAAGTTCGTCACCGTATGCCCGCGTCCAATCAGCCGAGTGAGTTTCTCGGAGACCCAGATCAGGGGATAAAGCAAGAAGATCAGCAATTGCACAAAATTCGCCGTTAAAGGAGCGAGGGGTCGCCAATAGGTTGCACCAAGCGTTTTGGGGATGATCTCAGAGAGGAAGAGTATGAGCAGTGTGACTACAGCAGAGAACAGACCAAACCAAGCCGAGCCAAAGACCTTGGTCGCCTTAGCTCCAGACCCAATCGCACCAACCGTGTGCGCAATGGTGTTCAAGGTCAAGATGGCCGCAAGGGCACGGTCCACATTGGTCATTTTCAGACGATATAGCCGCTCGGCCTTGGCGGGCTGTTTCTTACGCAGTCCCGCGATGTAAGAAGGGGTTACACTCAACAACACCGCTTCGGCAACGGAACAGAGAAATGAGAATCCCAAAGCCATCATCACGTAGACAATCAGCAGGATCACGTCACTTTGAGAGAAATTGGCCGCCACCGGCTCAGCTGTCTGAAGCCCACCCGGTATACCAAGTCGAGCCACTGCAATTAGTACTTCCATCGTCACTCCTCGATCAAATCGTCCTGTTCAAAAGAACTTTTCAGGTTCGATGCCACGTAGATCATATCAAAGAAGTGTCCTGCCTCAACGATAATGACAAAACAGCCACAAAAACAATTCGCTCTTTGCAGAGCGGCCATGTGGACATCAAAAATTCCAGGATGAAAATGGAAGAAACCAAATCGTACGGCCTGCTTTCCTCACAAGGGCGGAAAAAATGGGTTTTCACTTCAATCCGACTTAAAAATCGGCTATGTTATGGGCATGCTGAGGAGGCTGGGAGAGTCCGAAAAAACTGGCCGAACCACTTGGAGGAAGAGTATGGCAAGATTAGAAGATTACGATGTATCCAATCCATTTCAGGGAACCGTTGTAAAAACCGAACGCTTGACCCCGCAGAGCAGTGATGTCGACATCCACGAGCTCGTTCTAAAGGTCGACAGCGATCATTTTGATTTCGAATCGGGACAAAGCGTTGGTGTGCTAGCACCTGGCTCAGCCGATTTTGGGAACGAACACCACTTCAGGCTCTACACGGTTGCAGGTAAGGACGACGCTGAAAAGATCCTTCATATCTGCGTGAAACGATGCTTTTATATAGATGAATTCAACGGGGAGCGTTACGCAGGTGTCGCATCAAATTACCTCTGCGATCTTGCACAGGGCGACGAGATCACGATGACCGGCCCTTACGGAATCCCATTCAGCCTACCCGAAGACAACAGCGCCGACATCCTGATGATTGGGATGGGAACGGGCATAGCCCCATTTAGAGCTTTTATCAAACACCTCTATGAAACTAAAGGTGGCTGGAAAGGCAATGTGCGTCTTTTCTACGGGGCAAAATCGGGTATCGAACTCGTCTACATGAATCAACACAAAAATGACTTTGAGCACTACTACGACGAAGCCACCTTTAAGGCCTTTGAAGCAGTGAGCCCTAAACCCTATTTTGATGAACCCATCGCCCTGGAAGACACGTTGGCGAAGAATCAAGAAGAGGTTTGGTCAATGATCCTCAACCCCGAAACCCATGTCTATGTTGCCGGACTTTCCAAAGTTAAGGGAATGTTGGACAGCGCCTTCACTAAAATGGCCGGCAGTGAAACCAAGTGGGAACGCCGACTGGCTGAGCTCAAAGCCGGTGGACGTTGGCAGGAAGTCATTTACTGATTTTTTCCGCCACCAAACATTAAAAGGATGATCGCTTGCGTTCATCCTTTTTTTTTGAACTTTCTCTCAAAAACTCTGTAAGGATTATCAGGTACGAAATTCGTCTTTTTTGGACATCAAGGATGCAATCCATTTGAAGGCCCATCTGTTTCGCAATCACCCAACCTCTTTGTGCAATAGGGTTCCATTGTCGGGTTTGGAGCATCTCAAGAAGAACACCGATACAAATTCGGAGGTAACACCATGTTTTTTCTGTCTTTAACTCTGTCAATTGTTTCACTGAACCAGTCTTTTCGCCCGATCGATATGTTTTATGAAAACAACCAGGGCGAAAAAGGGGTGACCACTTACGACTACGATGGCGACCAAGTACGGATCGCATTGTGGCATTTATTGGACGGGTCACGCGGGTCGATCAACATCTACGAATACGACAACGACGATAGATTAACGCGTATTGCACGATCCTTTTCCGACGGAATGACCTCAGAAAAAACCTTTGGTTACGACGCAAAGGGACGACTGATCACGGAACATTTCTCCCGTTCGGATGGTAAAGAGGGAACCGTCACCTACACCTACAATCGCGAGGGACACCCGCAGATGGCCCTTTGCAAAGGACTCAATGGCTGGTTTTTCGGAACGCTGCTTTACCACTGCAACGACAAGGGCGCCAAGCAATTCGCGACCATCCTTCGTGAGAAAAAGGAAATAGGCGCTATTTCCTACAATTATGATGAGCATGGTCTTCTCGTGAAAGAAATCTGGCGATTTGGATCTGATTTTGAGCAGACATTCAGTTACCGTTATGAAGCTATGCCCGAAGCACCTCCCGTGTTCCGATCTTCCAATGTGTTTTTGAACTTGGCCTCCAACTCGAAGGTCAAGCGAGAAACCTACGAATTCGAAGGCAAAGGTGGAGGCCCATCCCATTTCACCTACAACGAGAACAAGCTTGTTAAGAAAGTTTTCAAACGCTCTGATGGGCTGGAAACGGTGACACACTTTCTCTACCACCTGGACGGGAGGCTATATAAAAGCTATCGCATTTATTCGGACCAAAAAGCAGCCATCTTCTCTTATGACTTCACCAAAGATGGAAAGTTAACCGAGCGAACGTTTCAAGCCACCGACGGGAGCAAAGGAGTTGAAACGTACTCCTATCATCCAGACAACCGGCTCACATCCGCAAAACTGGAGAATTTCGACAACTGGATCAATGGCACTCTCACCTTCGACTATAAAGAGGGTAGGCTGCATCAAGCCCAATTCCAGGGATCTGGGCCACGCGCTTTCCAGGCTAAATTGAATTTCGATTTCAGTTCAGCCAATCTATTGAATGAAATCCGTTGGGACTTCTCTTTTGGAGGCAGCCAAACCTATCGATTCGAGTACTTTGATTGAACTGGAAATGGGCTCTGAGACGCATTTCGTCAGGGAATGTCGGTTCCGTCCACATTAAGAAGCGAAGGGATTTGAGGTGTTGAGAGCAAGTCCGTAAATACCTCCCATCGCTTCTGATTGGAGTCACCTGCCCTGGCTACCATATAACTGCGGACCAAATCCAATCCGAGGTTGTAATTAATGACATAGCTTCGGTAACGGATAACGAAATCCAATCTCTGTTTGGCCCTTTTTGGGGACATCAGCAGGTAACGCTGAAGTTGATCGAGCGCTTCGGCCTCACTCAATTTACCGTCAAGATAATTGCGTGCCACATCATTGCCTGCGTAGGTCAAGCGCTGCTTCAACCCCTGGATCTCGTAATATCGCTCAGCAAGGTGATAATCAATTCCGGCCAAGGGAAAAAGCTTTACTTTCTCAAAGGCAACTCGCGCTTTGGGAGAAAAAACCATTTCGATTCCATAATTAGCCGTTCCTTCGGCAATAAGCGATTGAGGACTGAATAACGGATAAACCGAAAACTCCACCATGTTACGGTCCTGGACCAGGTTCTTCTCCAATAATGCGTTATAAACATGATGCCCAGGATAGCCTTCATGGCAAGCCAGATCCACAGCACGATCGATGAAGATTTCCATGTCGGAATTGACCTGAATGAGGCTGAAATAATTCCCTTTGTACCAGTTGTAGGCGGCCCAGGGCTGCCCCTTAACATATTCCACTTCAAAATTTTCCGTTTCAGGGAGCGTGAGATGTTTACCCGTCACCTTGCGAGCGTAGGATATCGCCTCCTGAAAAACCGAATCGAGCTTGTCGGCGGGAATTACAAATTGCGCCATAAACGACTCCATACGGTCTTTCAGGGTGCCTCTTCCTCCCAGGGCGTGGTCGAGTCGCTTCAACTTTTCCTCATAATAGCTTTGTGGATAGGTCGGAGAAACAGCGTCATAGAGCAAGCGGCTTTCCTCATCAAATGTGAAGGTCTCACCCCTCAACATCCTGATTCGAGTGAGCATGGCAATCGTCTGTTTCTCCAGGTACTGTTTTCTTCTCAGCTCAAAATCATCGGCTCCAACCTGCAGAGCTTGGATTTGTTCGAGCAATGCCCGCACCTCGGTCTCAAGTTGTTCAATGGGGACTTTCTGCTTTTTTGCCTTCTCCTGCCAATCTTGAGGGCCATAATAGGCATCTACAAAATAGGCATCGTGCTGGCCTACGGCGAGTGAAAGCTTGACATAGGTCTCAGCAAGAGCATTCATATTTTTGGCAAAAAGGGCCCCGAATGAAAAGACAAGAACGAGGATAAACGTTTTCATGTGATCTCCCTGACAATCTGTTGAAATTCAACCATTAGCCTAAAAAGTTCCTTGATGGCAAACGCATTGAGCGGCGACTTTGTTTCATCACTGGCCATTATCTCGGCTGAATCGAGCTATGTAAAGTCCTACCCCGGCACATGTTCGGAATGCCCTCGTTTTATGAATCGTATCTTGGCGTCCTGGTTTGGCCAACGGACCGCCAAAAGGTTCACAAAATCTGAGATTTCGTCATTGCATCATTCCGACTAAAATAGGGAAATCGATAGGGAATGGAATACCCTAACCCGTTGTTGTAGGAAAGAGAGCACGCAAATGGCTCTGTTGACAGTATGGAGGAGGAGAAATGAATTCGATTTCATGTGATTTTTTGGTAATCGGCGGTGGCTCAGGTGGTGTTCGAGCTGCCCGCGTAGCCGCTCAACTCGGTGCAGAAGTGTATCTCGTAGAAGGAGGTAGACTGGGAGGCACTTGCGTGAATGTAGGCTGTGTCCCCAAAAAGCTTTTTTTGTATGCCTCCGAATTCTCCAAGTCATTTGTGGACGCTGTCAGCTATGGCTGGGAGGCCAGTGAACCGGCATTTAACTGGGCCAAATTGATCGCCAACAAAGACCGTGAAATCAACCGCTTGAATGGGATCTACCAATCGCTGCTTGAGAATGCCGGCGTTAAGATCATAAAGGGATGGGCAGACTTTGTGGATGAACACACTGTACGTGTGGGAGAAAAAAGGCTAAAAGCCAAACACATCCTCATCGCCACTGGTGGAACGCCCCGCCGTCCTACTTTTTCGGGTAACGAACATGTGTTGATTTCCGACGATGTCTTTGAGCTTGCCCAGCTCCCAAAGCGCCTACTTGTGCTAGGTGGAGGCTACATCGCCGTTGAGTTCGCCTGTATCCTCAAGGGGCTGGGTGTGGATGTCACCCTCGCCTATCGCGGCCCCCTTTTCCTTCGCGGGTTCGACCAGGATGTCCGTCAACATGTGGCCCAGGAAATGGCAAACCGGGGTATTAACCTGAAATGGAACTCCCTTGTAGATTCCATCA
>Ga0070729_10006516_pt1 | contig 11471 bp, 8 predicted proteins | sample tdDd472_FD_66725 | JGI IMG/M metagenome (GOLD analysis project Ga0070729, IMG submission 66725) | Marine sediment microbial communities from the Atlantic coast under amendment with organic carbon and nitrate - tdDd47.2 | ecosystem: Environmental > Aquatic > Marine > Coastal > Sediment | place...
GCCTCCCGGTCGCCGCCGCGAACGATCAGCTTGGAGAGCATCGAATCGTAGTGATGGCCGACAACGCTTCCGGCCTCGACGCCGCTGTCGACCCGGATGCCTTCGCCTTCGGGTTCTTCGTATCGGACGATGCGTCCGGTCTCCGGCCGATAGCTTTCTGCGGGGTCTTCTGCGGCAATGCGCAGCTCGAATGCATGGCCGGCGCACGCGACATCCGCTTGCGTGAACGGCAGCGGCTCGCCGCGGGCGATGCGGATCTGCAACTCGACGAGATCCATGCCGGTGACCATCTCGGTGACCGGATGCTCGACCTGCAGCCGCGTGTTCATCTCGAGGAAATGGAACGCGCTCCGGTCCGGCTCGACCAGGAATTCGACCGTGCCGAGACTGTCGTAGCCGACGCTTTCAGCGAGCTTCACCGCGCTGTCGAGCATGGCGGCGCGCAGCTCCGGCGCGAGGCCGGGGGCCGGCGCTTCCTCGATGACCTTCTGGTTGTTCCGCTGCGGCGAGCAGTCGCGTTCGAAAAGATGCAGCACGGTCCCGTGCCGGTCGCCGGCGATCTGCGCCTCCACGTGGCGGCCGTTCTCGATTCTGCGTTCGACCAGCAGCGTACCGTCGCCGAAGGCGCTCTCCGCCTCGCGCCGCGCCGCCCGGATTTCGCAGGCGAGATCGGCGGCGGTTCGCACCACCCGCATGCCCCGGCCGCCGCCGCCGGCACTCGCTTTTAAAAGCAGCGGGAAGCCAACCTCCTCGGCCGCTTCGGCCAGCGCCTCGACCGACTGTTCCGCCCCGTCATAGCCGGGCACGATGGGCACTCCGGCCTCTGCCGCGAGCCGCTTGGCCTCGATCTTCGAGCCCATCCGGCGGATGATCTCCGGCGACGGTCCGATGAAGGTAAGCCCCGCCTCGGCGCAGGCTTCGGCGAAGTCCGCGTTCTCGGCGAGGAAACCATAGCCGGGATGGATCGCGTCGGCGCCGCTCAGCCGGGCGGCTTCGAGGATGCGTTTCCGGTTCAGATAGCTCTCGACCGCCGGCGCCGGGCCGATAGGGACGGCGCAATCGGCCTCGCGCACGAATGGCGCGTCCCGGTCGGCGTCGGAATAGACGGCGACGGCTTCGAGGCCGAGATTGCGGCAGGCGCGGACGATCCGGCGGCCGATCTCGCCGCGATTGGCGATCAGGATCCGGGTGATGGAAGCGGGAACGGACATCGGCGGCTCACATCCGGTAGACGGGGCTGTGGCCGTCGCGCGCCATACCCGGCCGCGCGGCGATCAGCGCCAGGCACAGTCCGAGCACGTCGCGGGTCTGGCCGGGCTCGATGATACCGTCGTCCCACAGCCGCGAGGTGGCGTAATAGGGGTCGCTCTGCTCGGCATACTGGGCGCGGGTGCGGCTTTCGATTTCAGCGAGTTCCTCACCGGTCGGCGGCTGCGCCTTGACATTGGTGCGGCGGAGTTCGAGCAGCACGTTACTGGCGATGTCCGCCGACATGGTGGCGATGCGCGACATCGGCCATGAAAACAGGAAATCCGGCCGGAAGCCGCGCCCGCACATGCCGTAATTGCCCGCGCCGTAGGAGCCGCCGACGATCACCGTCAGCCGCGGCACCCGGGCTGTCGACATCGCATAGACCATTTTTGCACTGTCCTTGGCGATGCCGCCGCGCTCGGCCTCGGTGCCGACCATGAAGCCGGTAATGTTCTGCAGGAACAGGAGCGGGATGCGCCGCTGGTTGCACATCTGGATGAAATGCGCAGCCTTGAGCGACGAAGCCGAAAGCAGCGCGCCGTTGTTGCCGAGAATGCCGATCTCGAAGCCATGGATGCGGGCGGTGGCCGCGACCAGCGTCTTGCCCCAGTCCGGCTTGAATTCCGAAAATCGACTGCCATCGGCGAGCGCCCGAAAAATGTCGCGGACGTCGTAGGGCGTCTTCGGGTCGGCGCTGACGATGTCGAGAAGGGAGTCGCCGTCGTTGAGCGGCGGGTCGACCGCCTCCGGGGCCGGCATCTCACGCGCCGGACCGAGATCGGCGACCAGGCGCCGTGCCAGCGCCAGCGCCTCGTCCTCGTTCGCCGCGAGATGGTCGGACACGCCGGACACGCTTGTATGCATCGCCGCGCCGCCCAGCGTCTCGCCATCGACCTCCTCGTTGATGGCGACCTTGACGATCGACGGGCCGCCGAGATGGATGCGGGCATTGCCTTCGACCATGATCACCTGGTCGGAAAGGGCGGGGATATAGGCGCCGCCGGCGGTGCAGCCGCCGAAGACGATGGAGATCTGCGGCAGCCCCTTCGCCGACATGGCGCACTGGCGGTGGAAGGTGTTGCCGAAATGGTCGCGGTCGGGGAAGACCCGGTCCTGCTCGGGCAGGTAGGCACCGCCGCAATCGACCAGATAGAGGCAGGGCAGGCCGTTCTGCTCGGCGATCTCCTGCGCCCGGATGTGCTTTCGCACCGTCTCGTGGAAGAAGCTGCCGCCCTTGACGGTGGCATCGTTGGCGATGATCGCCACCGGCCGTCCAGAGACCATGCCGACCCCGGTGACGATGCCCGCCGCCGGCACCTCGCCGCCATATTGCCCCCAGGCGGCGAGCGGCGAGAATTCGAGGAAGGCGGTGCCCGGATCGACGAGGCGGTCGATCCTGTCGCGGACGAACAGCTTGCCCCGTTCGGCATGCCGCCGCCGATGGGCGTCCGGCCCGCCGTGTGAGACCAGGGCGATGCGTTCGCGCAAGTCCAGGATCGTCGCCTCGTTGGCTTCTCGGTTGGATAGGTTCATGTCGACACCCGGTCACTGGGAAGGAAGCCGTTCAGCAGCAGGTCCGAATAGCGATTTGCGAGGGCCTCGACGGTGCCCTTGTGCGGGTCGAACCATTCCAGCGTCGCGTTGAGCGCGCCGATCAGCAGCAGCCGCATCGCCTCCACCGGCATGTCGGTGCGGATCCCGCCGCGGATCTTCAGGTCCGAGAGGAACCGGTCCCACAGTTTCTCGTAGCGCCGCCGGGACTCGAGGTTTCGCGTTCGCACCGGGTCAGGCAACTGGCCGAAGATGCGCACATTGGCCGAGGTGAAGTCGCTGTGTTCGTGCAGCGCCCTCAGATGCGCATGGATCGCCCGGCGGATTCGGAGGGCCGCCGGCTCGTTCGTGGTGTCGGAAATCGCCGCCGATACCGCCTCGCCGACCGCGTCGGTGCCGAGATTGAGCACGGCTGCGACGATGTCGTCCTTGGAAGGAAAGTGGTGATAGATGCTGCCGGCGGTCATCCCGCAGGCGTCCGCGATCCGCCGCATCGACACGGCCGGATAGCCCGATTGCCGGAACAGACCGGCGGAAACCCTGAGGATTCGGTGCCTTGTCGGCTCGTCGTCGGGATGCGGGATCGCGAGGGGCATGGTTCTCAACCAAACGTTTGTTTGGTTTGTAGGTGAAAAAGTGGAGGGGCGCAAGGGTGGACCTTCGCGATGCTGCCGGTGATTTGAACGAGCCGCTGTGCTCTGTCGAGATACGTGGATCTCCGCCTTCGCGGAGATGACGGAGGGTGTTGGGAGGTGCGGGGTACAATGCGGACCTTTGAAGTTGTGGCACCGCCGCGCTGGATCCCAAATCAAGTTTGGGATGACGAATGTTGTTAGGTTTGCCGGAGAGCAACGATTGTCGGAGGAGTAGGAGACGAAGAATGCGGCGGGCATATTCCCAAGCCCCGGCAGCTCGCGGAGACCCTCTCCCCTCGCACTCCGTCATCCCAAACTTGATTTGGGATCCAGAGCGGCGGTGCAGTTGTCCGAAACGACGGAGAATTACCTGGAACTTTCAACCTTTACCGTCATCCCCGCGCAGGCGGGGAACCACGCTTTCCGGCTTGTTCGGCGTCGGTCGGCGGCCCTGGTCGTCCCGGACCTCGGCCAAAACAAATCCGGGTCGGGAGAACGTCCCGACCCGGCCTGATAAGGTCGTCTTCTCCGGGGGCCGGCTACAATGCCCACCGGCATCAAGGGCTACCGCGAGGGGCGGTCGCCCCTATACCCCGCTGGCCGGAATGCCCGTGCGCTGCACCTTGCGCGGCGCGGTGACTTCCTTCCACTGCGACAGCGCCCGGTTGACCGCCGAGAACGGCTCGCGGGCGACGAATTCGCCGTGGCCTTCCCGGGTGTTGATCGCGCCTTCCTCGACCGCGACCGTGCCGCGGGTCAGGGTGAAGCGCGGCAGGCCCTTCACTTGCTTGCCCTCGAACACGTTGTAGTCGATCGACGATTGCTGGCCGGAGGCCGAGATGGTCTTCGACCGTTCCGGGTCCCAGACCACGATGTCGGCGTCGGCGCCGGGCAGGATCGCGCCCTTGCGCGGGTACATGTTGAGGATCTTGGCGATGTTGGTCGAGGTCACCGCCACGAACTCGTTCATGGTCAGCCGGCCGGTGCCCACGCCGTAGGTCCACAGCATCGGCAGCCGGTCCTCGAGGCCGCCGGTGCCGTTGGGGATCTTGGTGAAGTCACCCACGCCGTAGCGCTTCTGCTCGGTGGTGAAGGCGCAATGGTCGGTGGCGACTACCTGCAGCGAGCCCGCCTGCAGGCCGGCCCACAGGCTGTCCTGATGCAGTTTGTCGCGGAATGGCGGCGACATCACCCGCCGCGCCGAATGGTCCCAGTCGGGATTGGAATATTCGCTCTCGTCAAGCGTCAGGTGCTGGATCAGCGGTTCGCCGTAGACCCGCATGCCCTTCTGCCGGGCGCGGCGGATCGCCTCGTGCGACTGTTCGCAGGAGGTGTGCACCACGTAGAGCGGCACGCCCGCCATGTCGGCGATCATGATCGCCCGGTTGGTGGCCTCGCCCTCGACCTCCGGCGGCCGCGAATAGGCGTGCGCCTCGGGGCCGTCATTGCCTTCGGCCAGCAGCTTCGCCTGGAGTTGCGCGACCACGTCGCCGTTCTCGGCATGCACCAGCGGCAGCGCGCCGATCTCGGCGCAGCGCTGGAACGACGAATACATCTCGTCGTCGTCGACCATCAGCGCGCCCTTGTAGGCCATGAAGTGCTTGAAGGTGTTGATGCCGCGCTTTGTCACTTCCGGCATGTCGTTGAACACCTTTTCGCCCCACCAGGTGATCGCCATGTGGAAGGAATAGTCGCAATTGGCGCGGCTCGACTTGTTGTCCCAGCGCTGGATCGCCTCGAGAAGCGACTGCTCCGGCTCCGGCAGGCAGAAATCCACCACCATGGTGGTGCCGCCCGACAGGGCCGCGCGGGTGCCGCTCTCGAAATCGTCGGACGAATAGGTGCCCATGAAGGGCATTTCCAGATGGGTGTGCGGATCGATGCCGCCGGGCATCACGTAGCAGCCGGTGGCGTCCAGCACGTGGTCGGCGTTGAGGTCGTCGCCGATCGCCTGGATCTTGTCCCCCTTGATCAGGACGTCCGCCTTGTAGGTCCGGTCCGCGGTGACGACGGTGCCGCCCTTGATGACTTTCGACATGGCTCGCGCCTCCTTTCAACTCGTTCTATTCGACTTCCCATACCGAAACGCCGGCACGACCGGCGCTGCGGGATGAGGCCGGCGGCGGGCCCCGCCGCCGGCAAGGCGCTTTCGCGCGCTACTTCATCATCGCCTTGTCGGTGACCGCGTGGGTCCATGCGCCTTCCGGCTTCTTGGTGATCACCGGATCGGAGCCGCCCGACAGCAGCGTGGCGACGGTGCGTTCGTAATCGGCGGGATCGAGCGTGCCGTCGGAACCGGCGGTCAGCTTGTTGATCTCGCCCATCATCCGGCGCTGGTGCTTTTCGGTCTGGGCGCCGGAAGCGTCGTTCTCGAGCACGATGTCGGCGGCTTCGTCCGAGTGCTCGCGCGCCCAGGCCCAGCCCTTCATCGAGGCCTTGACGAAGCGGGCCATCTTGTCGACGAAGGCCGGATCCTTGAGCTTGTCCTCGAGCACGTAGAGCCCGTCCTCCATGGTCGACACGCCCTGGTCTTCGTACTTGAAGACGACGAGGTCGCTCGCGGGAATGCCGGCATCGATGATCTGCCAGTACTCGTTATAGGTCATGGTCGACACGCAATGGGCCTGCTTCTGGATGATCGGGTCGACGTTGAAGCCCTGCTTGATGACGGTGACGCCGTCGGCGCCGCCCTTGGTCGGGATGCCGAGCTTCGACATCCAGCTCAGGAACGGATACTCGTTGCCGTAGAACCAGACGCCGAGGGTCTTGCCCTTGAAGTCCGCCGGCTTGGTGATGCCGGAATCCTTGCGACAGGTGAGCATCATGCCGGATGTCTTGAACGGCTGGGCGATGTTGACCAGCGCCAGGCCCTTCTCGCGGGAAGCGAGCGCGGACGGCATCCAGTCGATGATCACGTCGGCGCCGCCGCCGGCGATCACCTGCGGCGGCGAGATGTCCGGGCCGCCGGGCTTGATGGTCACGTCGAGGCCGGCTTCCTCGTAGAAGCCCTTGTCCTTGGCGACGTAATAGCCGGCGAACTGGGCCTGGGTGACCCATTTGAGCTGCAACGTCACCTTGTCGGCGGCGTGCGCGGCGAAGGCCGTGAGGCCGAAGGCCACGGCGGCTGCGGTTGTGAGAAGTTTTTTCATTCGCTCTCTCCGTTTCTCCTGTGGAAGTTGGTGCCTTTGGTTCAGGCTCCCCTGATCGAGGGATGCCAGAAGGTCACGGCGCGCTCGGCAAGCGCGACGATTCCGTAGAACAATGATCCGGCGACCGCCGCCATGACGATCTCCGCCCAAGCCATGTCGATCGCCAGTCTGCCGACTTCCGTTGTAATCCGAAAGCCGATTCCATAGATCGGCGTGCCGAAAAATTCGGCAACGATGGCGCCGATCAGGGCAAGGGTCGAGTTGATCTTCAGCGCGTTGAAGATGAACGGCATCGCCGCCGGCAGCCGCAGCTTGACCAGCGTCTGCCAGTAGCCCGCGGCGTAGGATTGCAGCAATTCGCGCTGCTGCATGTCGGATGCGGCAAGTCCGGCGACGGTGTTCACCAGCATCGGGAAGAAGGTCATGATCACCACGACCGCCGCCTTCGAATGCCAGTCGAACCCGAACCACATCACCATGATCGGCGCCACGCCGATGATCGGCAGCGCGCTGACCAGGTTGCCGATCGGCAACAGCCCGCGACGGAGAAACGGAACCCTGTCGACGAGAACGGCGATCAGGAAGCCCGACGCGCAGCCCATGAGATAGCCCGCGAGCACCGATTTCAGGATGGTCTGCCGGAAATCGACCCACAGCACATCGGTGGAGCGGAACAACGCCGCGACGATCGCCGAGGGCGCCGGCAGCAGAACCTTCGGCACGCCGAAGCCGATCACGATCACTTCCCACAGGAACAGCAGCCAGAGGCCGAACAGGACCGGAACGAGGATATTCGCGATCCGCTGCAGGATCGTATGGAGGCTTCGATAGCCGGCGACGATGTCGATGGCCTGCCAGGCCGTCGCCCACAATGCCAGCCCGAAGATCCAGAAGCCCCGGCTCGCGGCCCCGGCGAGACCGAGCGCATGCAGGTGGTAGAGCATGGCGAAGGCGCCATAGGCCACCGCGATGGTCAGGAACCAGCCGTCGGTGACGTTGCGATGGCCGCGCAGGGCCTGCGTCATGTTGGCGATCAGCGTCAGCAGCAGCGAGGAGGTCAAGAGCGGCGAGGACAGCCAGCCGGCGTCGCCGCCCACCGGCAACGGCAGCGCGGCCACCGCAAGGAGCGCGGCCAGCACGTTCAGCCCGGCGCGGGACGAGACGAGAAGCCGGATCATGGCCGTCCCCCCATCAGTCGCGTCGTGAATTTCTCGAACACGCCGACAAGTGCGACCAGCATCCCGGAGATGAGGGCGGCGGTCAGCAGCGCCGACCAGATGTTGATCATCTGGCCGTGATAGGATCCCTGCAGCATGCGCGCTCCGAGTCCCGCCTGCGCGCCGGTCGGCAATTCGGCGACGATGGCGCCGACCATGGAGGCGGCGATCGAGATCTTCAGGCTGGTGAAGAGGAACGGCAGCGCCGCCGGCCAGCGCAGCATCCGGAAGGTCTGCCAGCGCGAGGCGGAATAGGTCCGCATCAGGTCGAGGGACAGGATGTCCGGCGAGCGGAAGCCCTTGACCATGCCGATCGTGACGGGGAAGAAGCACAGATAGGTGGAAACCAGCGCCTTCTGCACGAATCCGCTGTTTCCGATGACCTGATCGTTGAATTCGGTGATGGGCTGGATCGTACCCAGAACCACGACGACCATGGGCGCGATGGCCAGGATCGGGATCGTCTGCGAGGCGATGATCCAGGGCATCAGGCTCTTGTCGAGCGTCCGTTTGTGGACGATGCCGACGGCGAGGACGATGCCGAGCACCGCGCCGGTCAGGAAGCCGGCCAGCGCCGAGGAAAGCGTGATCCAGGCGTGATAGACCAGCGAGCGCCGCGAGGTGATCTTCTTGCCCAGGATGGTCTTGTCCATCTCGACGAGGATCTGGTGCGGCGCCGGCAGAACGGGCCTGTCCTGTTCCAGCGTATCGGCGACGAGTTGTCCGAAGGTCCACTCGACCTTGCCGCGCTCGTAGCGGTCGATCTGGACCGGCGCGTTCATGTAGACCGCGCCGAGATACCACAGGACGACAATCGCCAGCGAGACGACGGCGACCGGTCCGGCGCGCCCGGCCATCAGGCGCGTGAAAAGCGAGGGGCGAAGGGGAATCGCGGCCTCAGTCGTCATAGCTGTGTCCGGCGCGAAGCCCCTCGCGCACCCGGTGGGCGACCTCGAGGAATTCCGGGGTCTCGCGGATGTCCAGCGTCCGGTCGCGGGGGAAATTGGTCTCGATCACGTCGGTGATCCGCCCCGGCCGCGGCGACATGACGACGATGCGCGACGACAGGAACACCGCTTCGGGGATCGAATGGGTGACGAAGACCACGGTCTTCCTCGTCTTGTCCCAGAGCTGCAGCAATTGCTCGTTCAGGTGATCGCGGACGATCTCGTCGAGCGCGCCGAACGGCTCGTCCATCAGCAGAAGTTCCGGGTCGAAACATAGGGCGCGGGCGATCGAGGCGCGCTGCTGCATGCCGCCGGAAAGCTGCCAGGGGAACTTCTTCTCGAAGCCCGACAGATTGACCAGTTCGAGATAGTCCTTCGCCCGCTGCCGCCGTTCGGCCTTGGGTACGCCCATGATTTCCAGCGGCAGGGTGACGTTGCGCTCGATGTTGCGCCACGGGTAGAGCGCGGCGGCCTGGAACACGTAGCCGTAGGAGCGATCGAGCCGTGCCTGGTGGGCGGAGATGCCGTTGACATTGATCGAGCCGCCGGTCGGCTGCTCGAGATCGGCGATGGTGCGCAGGAGCGTGGTCTTGCCGCAGCCCGAAGGGCCGATCAGGGAGACGAAATCGCCGTGGGCGACCTTGAGGTCGACCTCGGAAAGGGCGTGAACCGGTCCGTCCGCGGTGCGGAAGGTCAGCGACAGCTTGTCGATGTCGACGACGGTGCGGGGGGCGGCGTCCGCCCCCTTGGCGCCCGTCACCGGTGTTTCGGTTTCGGCTTTCGCCTCCATCAGACCCCCAGTTTCAATCCTTGGCTCAATCGACGATCTCCGCCGTTTCCACCACCGCGTGGAACAGCACGTCCGCGCCGGCTTTGGCCCATTCCGGGCTGATCTCCTCGGCCTCGTTGTGGCTCAGCCCGTCGACGCAGGGGCACATCACCATCGCCGTCGGCGCCACCCGGTTGATCCAGCAGGCGTCGTGGCCGGCGCCGGAGACGATGTCGCGATGCGAGTAGCCGAGCCGTTCGGCGGCGCGGCGGACGGCGGAGACGCAACCCTCGTCGAATGCCGGCGGATCGAACGAGCCGACCACCTCGGTCTCGAGTCCCAGCCCCATGCCGTCGCAGATTTCCTTCGCGCCGGAGTAGAAGCGCTCCAGCATGTCGTCGATGATTTCCGGGATATGGCTGCGGAAGTCGACGGTGCAGACCACCTTGCCCGGGATGATGTTGCGCGAGTTCGGATAGACGTCGATATGGCCGATGGCGCCGACCGCGTTGGGCTGGTGCGACATGGCGATCTCGTGCGCCAGTTCGGTGATCTGGGCAAGGCCGCGCCCGGCATTGACCCGCATCGGCATCGGCGTCGAGCCGGTATGGCTCTCCTTGCCGGTGATGGTGCACTGGATCCAGCGCAGGCCCTGGCCGTGGGTGACGACGCCGATATCCTTGCCTTCGGCCTCGAGGATCGGGCCCTGCTCGATATGCAGTTCGAAGAAGGCGTGCATCTTGCGGGCGCCGACCTCCTCGTCTCCGACCCAGCCGATGCGTTTGAGTTCGTCGCCCTGCTTCTTGCCTTCCGCGTCGGTGCGGTCATAGGCCCATTCCAGAGAATGGACGCCGGCGAAGACGCCGGAGGCGACCATCGGCGGGGCGAAGCGGGTGCCTTCCTCGTTGGTCCAGTTGGTGACCACGATCGGGTGCCTGGTCTTGATGTCGAGATCGTTGAGCGTGCGGATGATCTCCAGCCCGCCGAGCACGCCGAGCACGCCGTCATACTTGCCGCCGGTGGGCTGGGTGTCGAGATGACTGCCGACATAGACCGGCAGGGCGTCCGGGTCGGTGCCCTCGCGGCGGGCGAACATGGTGCCCATCTTGTCGACGCCCATGGTCAGCCCGGCCTCGTCGCACCACTTCTTGAACAGGGTGCGGCCTTCCGCGTCGGAATCGGTCAGGGTCTGGCGATTGTTGCCGCCGGCGACGCCCGGTCCGATCCTGGCCATTTCCATCAGGCTGTCCCACAGCCGCGCGCCGTTGATGCGTTGGTTGTCTGCCGGTGAGGTCATGTCGGTCAATCCATGTTAGGTCGTGGTGAGGATTTATCTTATGTGCCGGCGTGGTCCATTTCGTTTCCGGTGGTGTTTTCGAACGCGCCGTAGTGTGGGCCACTTCAAGCGTTTGAAAGCGCCGTCCGGGAGCGAAATGGGCCTAGTCCCTTCGGGATTTGTCAGGATTTGCCCGGAAGCGGTCCATTCGTCGTAGAATATGCGCTGCATGTCCGTCCTCCTCATGGACCGCTTCCGAACAAATCCTGACAAACCGGCGCACAAGTTAAACCCTTACCACGACCTAGGGAACGTGTACTGGGCGCCGGACCGGATGCCCGTGGGCCAGCGCGAGGTGATGGTCTTCAGGCGCGTGTAGAAATGCACGCCCTCGGGGCCGTAGATCGCGTGGTCGCCGAACAGCGACCGCTTCCAGCCGCCGAAGCTGTGATAGGCGACCGGCACCGGGATCGGCACGTTCACGCCGACCATGCCGATCTCGATGCCGTCGGCGAAGGCGCGGGCGGCGTCGCCGTCGCGGGTGAAGATGGCGGTGCCGTTGCCGTATTCGTGGGCGTTGATCATGTCGACCGCCTCACCGTAGTCCTTGGCGCGGACGACGGAAAGCACCGGACCGAAGATCTCGTCCTTGTAGATCGACATGTCGGTTGTCACC
>Ga0070729_10006518_pt1 | contig 11466 bp, 9 predicted proteins | sample tdDd472_FD_66725 | JGI IMG/M metagenome (GOLD analysis project Ga0070729, IMG submission 66725) | Marine sediment microbial communities from the Atlantic coast under amendment with organic carbon and nitrate - tdDd47.2 | ecosystem: Environmental > Aquatic > Marine > Coastal > Sediment | place...
GCTGCCGAGAAGATGCCCTGCATGGTCGCGTGCACAACACCGATCATCAGGAAGAAGATGGCAAAAACCGCAAACAGTCCGATCGCAGCCTCACCGCTAAAGCCAGCGCCCAATCCAACGAACGTCAGCATCAGAATCATGCCGAGGAAATAGATAATACCGAAGAACACACCGAGACCGGCGTTGGCGATGATGTTTTCGCCCCAGGTACGCTTCATCAGATTCAAGCTGTCTTTCAACGCATCAACCGGACCGATACTCCGGCTAACCAAAACCGGCACCACCATGAACGTCGCGAGAGACCATAACGCGCCACTCAAGCCGACCACGATTTTGCCGATGAATCCGACGCGCTCGCCAATGAACCTCAGTGCCGTACCAACAGTCGCAGCGATCACCGCATAGCCAAAAATTGCGCCGATACGTGAGAAAGCAATTTTCAGGCCCGAGCTAACTGTCGGGTCTCCGCCATGAATGCGTTCCAGAGCTGCCCCAACTAATGCAGCGTTAAAAAAGAACACCACGAAATACTCGATCACATACATGAAGAACAACACTACCCAGTTCAACTGCTCCTGACCCTGCTCCAGGCTTTCTGTTGAAATTGTGGTTGCTGTACCCATGATCAGGGGCAAAAATGAGGCCAGCACGAGAATACCGGCGATACTGGACAGAACCGGAAAGACCATCAGCTCCTTATCCTGCTTCAGGACCCGGCCACTGAACTTTACCAATTGCCAACTGCGCTCCAGACGATCAAACATTCTGCTCTCCCGAACAATCCGGTGACTGAAATAATTTCCTTTATATCCAGCAACCTAACACATGACAACCGCAAAAAAGCCCGATAGCGTCACATGTCAATGGTGACAATGAGCACTCTATTCCGGATACTTGCCGCCCCGGTCAGGAACCGGCAACTTTTTTCACTTCGCACTACCGGACTCGCCCCATGTTTCGCAACGTACGCTTTTATCGCATCAAATCAGCCTGGCCAAAAACCGAAGACGAGCTATCTGAACAGCTTTCAACGAATGCATTTAAGCCCTGCGGGCCCTACACCGAACTAAGCTCGGGTTGGGAAGCGCCGGTCAACGACCTGCCGGACATGCTATGCCGTCGCCTCAATGGCGCTGACCTGTTGCAACTGCGTAGCCAGACCCGCGTATTACCGGCGGCTGCCATCAATGAAGCGCTTGAAGAGCGCGTCAATGAATGGGAAGAGCGCATGCAGGAAAAGCCAAGCGCAAAGCAAAAACGCCGCCTGAAAGCCGAGCTGCGCGAAGAGCTATTGCCTAAAGCGCTACCTAAATCCGAGCGTATCAACGGGTTCTATCTGCATTCGTCCGGACTGCTAGGCATTGCCGCAGCATCAGAAAATAAAGCTGAACGCTTTCTTGACTGTCTGCGCGCAGCCTTCGGCAGTCTCGAAGCCGTACCCATGCTGTTCAATAAGCCCGTTTCAGACTGGCTTAATAGTGCATTTCTTGGTGAGGTACCCGCCCGCTTCCGCCTCGGCAAAGAATGCCGCATGCAGGAGCCCACGCTGGGCGGCGCTGTCGTTAACTGGAAAGATATTGAGCTGGCTGAAACCAGCATCCGCAAGCATGTTATCGACGGCATGCGTGTTGAGCGACTGGCGCTGGAATTTGATGATCTTATGACCTGCGTGGTCGATCAGAACGGTGCATTAAGCAAGATTAAATTTGTTGGCGCGGGTGCCGATGAGGAAATCAGCGATGAATCAAAACTGGCGAAGCAAGATGCTGAATTCGTATTGCTAACCGGCACGCTAACTGATTTTGTAGCCACCTTATCTGAAGCTCTGGATGGTCCTCAGAAATAGGTGCAGACAAAGTCGCTAGACAGCGATCGGCTCCAGGCTTTCGACTTCGGTTAGCAAGTCGACAGCTATATTCAAGAAGTCTGTGTCGGTGATAATGCCAAGCAATTTCTTATTTTCTACCACCGGCAAACAACCAATCTTCTGATTGCGCAGAAACATCGCTGCCTGACGCAGGTCAGTGCCCGGCGTTACGGTAATTAAATCGGTCTGCATAAACTCGGAAACAACAATTGCGTCAGGTTGCACACCCTGACCGGAGACGGGAAATAGTGGAGAGGGCATTGCCTTCAATACATCACGGTGACTCACCAGACCCAGCACATGACTCTGCCCATTCACCACCGGTAGATGATAACAACCGTACTTTTCCATCTTCATGGCCGCAGCTGTCAAGGTATCCGATTCTGCAAGGGTCTGAACGCCCTCGGCCATAAAGTCAGCAACAATGCTCATTTAGTCCTGTGCTCCGCTTATCAATTTACTAAATCTTGTGCACGTTTTTTGGCGGTGCACTCTCCGGTTTTCTTACACTGATCCCGTTATCGAGCTTTGTGTATCTCGCCTGTACATAGCGACGCTTCCATGACACAACCTCAGTTGCCGGCATCGGCTTCGCTATCAAATAGCCTTGGGCATCGCGACAACCAAGACGTGCGAGGAAATGCCATGCCTCTTCGCTTTCAACACCCTCAGCCACAACATCCAGTTTCATGCGCGAAGCAAGCCCAACGGTCGCCTGCACAATTGCCACGTCGGTCTCATCGCCCGGCAGACCGTGAACAAACGCCCGGTCAACTTTGATCTCATCAATAGGCAGATGCTTCAGCTGATGTAATGACGAATAGCCCGTACCAAAGTCATCCATAGACACTCTGATACCGCGCTTACGCAAACCATTCAGGACATTAATTGCCCCTTCCATATTGCGAGCCAGCGCTTCTTCAGTAATCTCGATTGTCAGATGCTTCGGCTTCAGGCCAGTATCCAGCAACATCTGATCGACACGGAATGGAAGGTTCTCATCCTTCAAATCCTGCGCCGAAATATTGACCGACACCGGTATCTCCATACCTTCCACATTCCAAAGCGAGCAATGATGCAACGCTTCAGCCAGCACCCAATTAGTTAGCTGGGTAATGCTGCCGGATTCTTCCAGCAATGGAATAAATTCACCCGGCATAATCTCGCCGAGCTCCGGATGCCGCCAGCGCACCAACGCCTCAACACCCGACATATCACCGGTAGCCATATCAACTTTCGGCTGCATATGCAGTTCCAGCTGATGCTCATCGATAGCTGCACGTAAATCACTGAGAATCTTCAGGCGACGTGCATGTCTCTCACCACCGCCCTCTTTATATATTTTCACCGGGCTGCGTGACTGGGTAGCTTCCTGCTTAGCCAGTGATGCTTTACGCAGCAAATCGTCTGCGTTGTCACCATCGTCGGGATACAACGAAATGCCGATATGCACTTCCAGAGCCACACGCGCTTTGCGAATACTTAGTCCTGATTCGAGCAACGCATACAGTGTTTCTGCCTCATTAATAGCGGCATCGACACCGGATACCGGCATCGTTATTAAAAACTCATCACCTTCAAGGCGGGCCAGCGTGGCGTCCTCACCGAGACTTCGCATCATTCTTGCTGTGCCCAGACGCAGCATCTCATCGGCCACCTTGTGACCCAGTGTTGAACGAATATGCTGGAAGCGACCCAGATCAACCAACATGACGCCTATTTCATATCCGTGACCAATACGGTCATTCAGCAACTCAATCGCCTGCTGCCTGTTTGGCAGCCCGGTAACCGGGTCAGTCAATGATTGCTGCAGGATACTCTGTTCACGCTGTTCAATGCCGTCCTGCATAGCGTTAAACGCCAAAGCCAATGAACCAATCTCATCTTTCGTAGAGACATCAACTTTGCGGGTGTAATCACCCACAGTCAGACGTTTAGCGGCATCGGCAAGGTTGTGGACAGGGCGGGTCATACGCGTGGTCAGCACCCACACTAACACCCCGACAACCAGCAGTGTGGTTATCGTCAGATGAGCCATGAATACCTGAAGACGGTTATATGGTGCCATCGCCACATCTAAAGGCTGATGCAGCAATAAAAACACACCGTCTTTCTTATTAATAAAAGGGGTACGGCTGGAAACAAAGCGGCTACGCACTTCATCGAGTGACTTATAAACTTCCATGCCAGCGCGCATCTCTTCGATACCCGCAATCATTAACGCTTTATCTACCGGTTCGAGTGAACTACCCAGAAATAAACGACCTAAACGACTGCCGGTTGAGAAGCTGGCATGGACTCCGGTGACTCCGGAAATCTGACTGGCATACTTATCATTGATTTCAAAACCGATAGCCAGATTCATTAAAGTGTCACCGACCATCATCTCAGCGGAGATCAACTCATAAGCCTTCCTATCGATCACCGCTGTGAATGATTCACCGGCCATCATCGGTCGGTCAAGAATTAAAACCCCTGGGTCAAAATCATCAGTCAAAGAATGCTGAACCACGCCCTCAGCATTAGTAATCAGAACAACATCCAAGGGCGCGAGGCTCTGTATCAGGGTGAGTTGTTCACTCACAACTTTTGCATCCCCGGCAGCAATTGCGGAACTCAGCTCATCGCTATCAGCAAACGAGATCGCCAACTGACGCATGCCGGTGCCGTGTTCTTCCATATATTGGCTGGCAATACTCACCGCGCGCTTCAAGTTAGCGAAGGCTTCCTCACGTGACTTTTCTTTCGCGTTGTACAAAATCGCGGACACGGTGAAAACCTGAGTGAAAACAACCAGACATACACTCAAGAGCAAAATTTTGGTGCGCAAACTCTTCATGCGGACTCATTTAAAAACACTTTCAACATCAGAATCTTACGCTGCGGCGATACATAAATACGCCGAACACGTCACGAACTGACAAGTTCGTAATCAAAACTGGTGATAGTTTACTTATGTAAAGAAATAAGGCCCCATGCGCTATCAGGGTTCATTTAGCCCGGCCGACTCTGGCACACTCTCAACATGGGACGTTGGAGACCACCTGCAGAACGATCATCGCCGTATATAACGCCGGAGGGTTTCGCTGCGCTGGAAACAGAACAAAAGGAACTCTGGTTACGAAGGCGCGATGTGGTTAAAGCGCTAGCCGCCGCCGCTGCAGAAGGTGACCGCTCGGAGAATGCTGAATACCACTATCGCAAAAAAGAACTCGCCGGAATCGACAGGCGTATCCGCTACCTGCAAAAACGCCTGCCCGATCTGAACATCGTGCGCGAATCACCTAAAGCTGAACAAATATTTTTTGGCGCCTGGGTAACGCTGGAACATGCCGACGACGGCAGTGAACTTGAATACCGCATAGTTGGTGCTGACGAAGCCAATCCGAAGCAGCGTCTCATCAGCATGGATTCACCTTTAGCCAAAGCACTACTAAAGAAACGAGTGGATGATGAGGTCAGCGTTTTAACCGGTGAGAGAAAGACCAGTTACTTTGTTGCGGCCATACGCTACAGCTAGCGGTGCTACCAACCACCGCCACCACCACCTCCGCCACCACCTCCGGAGGAACCTCCCCCGCCACTGCCAGATGATGAGCCGGGTGCTGTAGAAGCTGAACTGATGGCGCCGTTCAGCGCGGTCGTCATATTGGATGCGAAGCGTCCAAAGTTATGTACCCTTTCATTACTGTTGTACCAACTTGTCCGGTAGCTTTGTCCTTGCTCTGCGGCCAGCCGGGCGAACACCTGTTCAAATTGATCTGCCCAAGGTTGGTCAACGCCCAGCACAAGCGCATAAGGCAAGTATCGTTCAAATAACTCGGGCGTTTTCTCCGGAGACGGGCCCGCAATACCCTCTATTCTTGCAATATCCGATGCCTCGGCAACAACGAGGTATTCCTTAAAGCCTTCCAAATGATCAACAACCTGCCGGCCAAGTTTGGTCGGTGCCTGTAGCAGTTTGGCAAAAACCAAAACCATTGCCACGACAGCAAATAGCACCAACACGTTTACAAAATTCCGGTCTCCGAACATCTCGACAGCAAGTACTGTCGCAACACCAAGACCCACAGCGGGGCCAAGCAAATTGGCATTCAACACAAAGTGTGTTTTCTGATAGAAGCCCTTCAGCGCCTTTTGGTGCGCCTGCTTCGCTTTACGAAAGAGTTTGTGACTCGACTGCTCAGCGAGCACCAGATCACCACTGGAAAACAATGTTTTCAACAGTGCTTTCTCACCCGGCCCCAGCGGCTCAGCATCGTCGGGTGGCGATGTGATCTTTTCGAAAACGTACGCATCTGCGTAGCGTCCTTTTGCAATACGCATAGCCCAGTCGGCAATAGGGCCCATCAATTCTCGCTGCGCCTCACTTAACTGTTCGAGAGGATTGCTGAGAAAAGCTTCATCGGTTACTTGGTCCAATGCCTCGGTATGCCCCTCGTGAATCCGCACGTAACCTTTAACTGCCAGACTCATGATTGCTGCCGTAAACGCGGTATTGTCGTGAGACATGCTGCTGATATAACGACACGCACCGGGGGACAGACCTACGGGTGGTTCATAATGTGGAAACACCGGCCCGGGCTCGGGGTCCTTTCCATAGCGGCGCCACATCGAATACAGATACCAGAACATCAGCCCCAGCCCCGTCAACGCGATGAGGATGCCCCGGTTGTCGCGCAATAGATAACCCGTCTTCGTAGTCAGCCCCGGCTCTGTAACAACTCCTTTTGGCCAGTTAACAACGATCGTCAGCCCTTCCTGAGGCTGCAGAACTCTGGTTACAGCAAACTCTGATGTGCTGTCTCCACTGACATAGGCTTCGTAGTCCCGGCCTTGCGTACCGAAGTAACCGGTATATCCCTCGATATGGATGTCGTCGTTAGCAACATAGCGCGGCAGATGAACCCTGGCTTTCGCCTTATCGATAGGAAACCCCCAGCCGTTGCCGGTGACATTCCAGTAAAGCTCATCGTAGTTTTGGAAATAACCAAGCTGCCGGCTCGTACGATACGTAATTTCGTAACTGTACTCACCACTTGCCAACAAGCGATTGCGCTCGCCAATGTATACACGCACCCCGTTGGAATACTTCTCTGTAAAGAACGCTTCGCTGTAGCCGTCGCGTCGCACACTGTCCACCTCGAATCCGACCTTGTAGCGATTGCCAAGGGTGTCGCGGTAGTCAGTCGGAAATTCCCTGTAAATACCCCGGCGTATCTGGTTGCCCTCTGCACGCACAACAATCGTTTCAACGACAGTCATGTCACTGTTTTCGTGAACAGTGATATCGCTGGTAAAACTCAGGATACGCTCATCGGCACTAGCCGTTGATAGCAGCAGGAAACTAAAGAACAGAGTAAGCGCGAAACGCATGAATCTAAAACTGCACTTTTGGTGCTTCACGACTACCCGCCTGAAAGAAGACGGCCGGTTTGAAACCAAACGTATTCGCCACAATCACATCGGGGATAGTTTCAACACGGGTATTGAGAATCTTGACAGCACCGTTGTAAAACCGTCGTGCGTACTGAAGGTGGTCTTCAACATCAACCAACTCATTCTGTAGCTCGATAAAATTCTCATTGGCTTTCAGGTCAGGATAACTTTCGGCAAGCGCAATCAATTTGTGAACACCGGCCTCGAGCTGCTCTTCTACCCCTGCCTTATCGGCCATTTCATCCAAACTCACAGACCTGCTGCGCATTTCAACAACGGCCTCAAGCGTTGCACGCTCATGTTTCATGTACGCCTCAACCGAGGTAACTAACTGAGGTATCAGCTCGTGACGGCGGGTTAACTGCACGTCAATATCACTCCAGGCAGAGCGCACCCGGTTCCTGTCTTTTACGAGGCGGTTAAATAGAAACACACCCCACAACAGCAATACTGCAATAACGATGACCATCAGCTCAAACATAACGAACCTCCGTTCATATCCTGACTAACAGGAAGCTTCTGCACATCATACAAAGCCTGAATCTACATGCTACCGACACCGTCTCAATTTGGGCGTGCAAACAAAAAGACCGCCTAAAAAGGCGGTCTTGTATCGAATAAAGCCCGAATTATTGAGCTTGTTTGCGCTCTTCACGCTTCCTTCGCCAGACTTCCTTCTTATCTTTCATCGCCTGCTCGTAGAATTCGTCCCAATCATCCGATATCTGGGCTTCGTAAAGATCCTGTATATAGACCATGGCAGTCTTAGGCGACTCTGCCCAATGAATGTATTTCCAGCCGTCATCAGTCTCACGCAATACCGCACTCACCCGCACCCGCTCCTTGAACGGGTTCGAAGCGATAATCTTCATTTCAAAATCCATTTCCCAGATCGCGATAGCCAGCCCCGGACCAATTTCCTTTACCTGTATGTCGTACATCGTTTCACGAATAGCTTCGACCGCAGGGTTCGGACGAGGTGGATCAAGGTACTCACGCAGACGTGGCCAGCCCACAAACCATTGCGCCTGTTCCTCAGCCAGATACGTGGGGTACTGCTCATTCGGATCCCACAGCTCGAGCAACGTCGCAAAGTCCTGCGAGTTCCAGCGACGGGATGTTTCGAGAACAACTTCAGTCACCGCTTTCTCGATGGCCGGATCCACTTCTATCTCAACCATCGGCTTAGTTACTTTATGACCACCCGCGAATACTGCTGTGACAAACACCGACAACAAGATACTGAAAACAACACGCTTCATATCACTCACCTATTTAAGATCAGACTCAACTAAGCCTTTGCGAAAAACTTCTGCACTACCAGGGAACCCACCAAATCACCCTGCACATTTACTGCTGTGCGAATCGTGTCCAGAGGCCGCTCAACAACAAGCAAAATACCAATCGCTTCAAGCGGAATCCCCGCTCCAAGCAAAACCATCTGCATACCAGCCATCGAACCAGACGGCATACCAGGTGCACCGATAGACGATACCATTGCCATCAGAAACACTGTGATCATGCCTATAGTCGTCAGGTCTATGCCAAACAGGTAAGCAAGAAATACGGCCGCAATGCCTTCAAACAAGGCCGTACCGTCCATATTCATAGTGGCACCCAATGGCAATACAAAGCCCGATACCGTCTGCGACACCCCAAACTCTTCTTCCGCCGTAGCGATGCTGACAGGCAAGGTTGCAGAGCTCGATGAGGTAGCAAACGCTACCATCAGAGGCTTTCCGCCCTTGCGGAATAACTCAGCCGGCCCGGTGTTAGCAAATAACTTGGCGATCAGGGGCAGCACAACCAAACCATGCACCAACGTTGCTCCAACCACCACGGCAAAGAAACCCAACAAACTACTGATCAGTGTTCCGCCACTTTTAAGCGTGACATCAAACAAGATCGCGAACACACCGAACGGCGTGGTCAGAATCACCCAGGACAGAACTTTATGAAGCATGTCATTGATGTGATGCACGCCTTTCACCAGCGGACTATCAGCTGGCACCACCAACACCATAGCCAGACCAAACATAAACGCGTTGGTTGCTATACCGAGTATGTTGAGCTCGGCCAACGCTGTGAACGGATTAGTAAAAGCGATTGAAAGCAAATTGCTGAGCACGCTTAGCAACGAGCCACCGGTTTTATCAATAAAGCTTTTCGGCTGAACGTAGTTCGGATCATTGACCAGAGAAGTCACTGTGATCTGCTCAACCGTGCCGACCCACGGATGGAAAAACAGCACCACAGCCAAACCAATACCGATTGCGATAGCCGTCGTGGCCAGATAGTACGAAACGGTAATACCACCTAAACTTTTCAGGCGGCGCGCATCGCCAATATTTAAGAGACCACCAATGAGTGAGAAAAATATGATGGGTGCTATCAGCATTTTCAGCAGTGCAAGAAAACTGCTCTTCACCAAGAGTACCAACTGATAAATCGCCGGCGGCTGCTCTGACGACACCCACGAACTATCGCCGACCGCTATAGCGGCGACATAACCAAATACGCCGGCGAGCAGAACCCAGAACGTCAGATTGCTTGTGAGCTTTTTAATCACGATACCCAATAGTCGCAGAATCGCTCCCGCAATCCCAAATTATGCACACCCTGTTCACTGCACACACAGACCCGCAACAGTAAAGGTCCGCTGTCTATACACCGGTCATTTGCAACTCATGCTCAAGGTATTCGACGATGACTCCGCTATGCTCGCTCGCATGGATATCGACATTATTATCGAGCCGGACATGACTCCGGCACAGGTGGCCGAAATAGCACTTGAGGCTGAGAGACTTGGCGTGCGAGCTATATGGGCATCGAACTACCACACGAACTGGGACCCGTTTGTATCTTTAGTACCTGCTGCGATGGCAACCTCGAAGATCATTCTGGGTGTGCTCGCAATGAGTCCCTGGGAAATGCACCCGCTAAAAATGGCGAATGCGCTCCTCAGCCTTAATGAAATGGCCGGCGGTCGCGCAATGATCGCCGTTGGCGGTGGCGGCGCTCTTATCGGTGCCTTAGGTTGGCGCTCTGGTGTTGGAAAACCTATTTGGCCAGGCAGAGATCCGGTCAAAGGTACCCGCCTCCCTCCGAAGCGGGTGCGCGGTGTACGTGAAGCCCTGGAGATTCTAAAAATTGCTCGTACCGGCGAAGTCTGCATGGGCTACGAAGGCGGCATTTTCGATGTGACCCGTCCATTCATCATGGATTGGGCCACACATGAAGGACCGTTGATCTACAGCTGCTCTTCCGGGCCGATGATGATCCGCATGGGCGGACAATATGCTGATGGTATTCAACTCAGTGATTACACGCCCGACATGATGCCCGGTGCAATCGAAAATTTAGAAGCGGGATTTGCGAAACGCGATGACAAGCCGGATGATTTTCGCGTTGGTAACTTCTGGGCATTTCACATTAAGAAAGATGCAGCAGCATCTTATTGGGAAGGTCGTCGCGAGCTTTATGTCCGTGGTGGTATCGTCGGTCGCGAGCGCGAACAGATCGAAAAGTTCTGCGTGGATGAAGCAGAAACCGATCTGGTTATGGAGAATATTCAAAGCTTCCGGCAAGCGTTTCTGATGAAGCGTGGTGAGATCAAAAACATCTCCGAAGAGCTGGCGAACCGTCTTGTCGACGGCATGGCTTCTGCAGGAGACCTGAGTGCGTTGGACCGCGAGATCGAGCGCTACAAGACCTTCGCTGATGCCGGCCTGACAGAATTATCGCTTCGACTGCACAATGACCCGATGGAGAGCCTGAAAATCATAGGTGAACACGTGATTCCTGCACTTCGCTAAACCACTGATTAAAAACATCTTTATCACAAATGCCCGTTTGCGAACCCGCAACCGGGCACTCATTCCCGATTATTTCCCCGGAATCTGCTTCCTGAGAGCGCACCAACGCACGCAGTTTTGCTACTATTTGCCGCTGTTACGGGGGTCGTGCAGCACTGTTTCACCTCCCGGATCCTAAATATTAAGAATGAGTTAAAGGCAACACATGTATATCAACTTTTGGTACCCCATTTGCACCAGTGAAGAATTGACTGCCGATGAACCCCGCCTCGTCGAACTTCTTGGCGTCCGTCTAGCGGCATTCCGTAACTCCACCGGTGAAGCTCAAGTGCTCAGCGATACCTG
>Ga0070729_10006519_pt1 | contig 11465 bp, 9 predicted proteins | sample tdDd472_FD_66725 | JGI IMG/M metagenome (GOLD analysis project Ga0070729, IMG submission 66725) | Marine sediment microbial communities from the Atlantic coast under amendment with organic carbon and nitrate - tdDd47.2 | ecosystem: Environmental > Aquatic > Marine > Coastal > Sediment | place...
CGCCTGCTGCAGGAGCGCACCCTCGACCTGCTCGACCGGGCCGGCGGCGGCCTGTCGCTCATCGCCATCGACGAGGCCCATTGTGTCTCCCAGTGGGGACACGACTTCCGGCCGGAATATTTGCAGCTCGACATCCTGGCCGACCGCTTTGCCGGAGCGCCCCGCCTGGGTTGCACGGCCACGGCCGACGAGCGCACGCGCCAGGAAATTCTGACCAAGCTACGACTGGGCGACGGCCGACTCTTCGTGTCGGGATTCGACCGGCCCAACATCCAGTACCGGGTGGTGCGCAAGGACCAGCCCAAGCAACAGCTCCTGCGTTTCCTCCAGGCCGAGCACGCGGGCGACGCGGGCATCGTCTACTGCATGTCGCGACGGCGCACCGAGGAGACGGCGGCCTTCCTCAACGAGCACGGCATCGCCGCTTTGCCCTACCACGCGGGCCTGGGCTCGGAGATCCGCCGCGTGCACCAGGAGCGCTTCCTGCGCGAGGACGGCCTGGTGATGGTGGCGACCATCGCCTTCGGCATGGGCATCGACAAGCCGGACGTGCGCTTCGTGGCCCACCTGGATCTGCCCAAGTCGCTGGAGGCCTACTACCAGGAAACCGGCCGCGCCGGCCGCGACGGATTGCCGGCCAACGCCTGGATGTGTTACGGCCTGCAGGACGTGGTGGTGCTGCGCCAGATGATGGCCGACAGCGACGCCGACGAGCTGCACCGCCGCCGCGAGCAGCAGGGTCTGGACACCATGCTGGGCTACTGCGAGGTGGTGGGCTGCCGCCGGCAGATGCTGCTGCGGTACTTCGGCGAGGACCAGCCCGATCCCTGCGGCAACTGCGACACCTGCCTCACGCCCCCCGAGGTGTTCGACGGCACCGAGGCGGCCCAGAAGGCCCTGTCCTGCGCCGTCCGCACCGGCCAGCGCTTCGGTGCCCAGCACCTCATCGGCGTGCTGCGCGGCAGCGAGAGCGAGCGCATCCTCAAGTGGAACCATCACCAGTTGCCCACCTACGGCGTGGGGGAGGAGCTGTCGCAGATGGAGTGGCGGGGCATCATCCGCCAGCTGGTGGCGCGGGGGTTCCTGGCCGTGGATGCCGAGGGCTACGGAGGGCTGCAGCTCACGCCGGAGGCCGGGCCGGTGTTGCGGGGAGAAACGACGGTGGAGCTGCGGCGCGATGTGGTGAAGCGAACGGCCTCACGGTCGGCGTCACGCAAGAAGGCCGCCGCCCTGTCGGCCCTCTCCTCCGACGTGGAACAGCTCGATCCCGACACCGAGGCCCTCTTCGAGCGTCTGCGCGCCAAGCGCAAGGAACTGGCCGACGAGCAGGGCGTGCCGCCTTACGTCATCTTCCACGACAAGACCCTGGCCGCCATGGCCGTGCACCGGCCCACGGACGAGGAGGCCTTCCTGCGGCTGAGCGGGGTGGGTCAGTCCAAGCTCGAGCGTTACGGCGAGATGTTCATGGCGGTGGTGGCGGAGGCGGACGCGGGGGCGGTGGCGCCGGACGATTGATCCGGTATGGCGTGCTCCGATCCCGCGCGCCGATGTCCCCCCGGGGGGAGACTCGCGCCGACTCTACTTCCCCGGCCGCTGCCCCAGCATGCGCGCCGGCAGGAAGATGATGGCCTTCACCAGCTCCAGCACTCCTCCGATGGCGAAACCCAGCAGGCGGAACGGCAGCAACAGCAGCCACACCAGCGGGTACAGCACCAGGAACAGGATGGCCAGAGGCCAGCAGAGCACGAAGAGGATGCACCAGAGCAGGAAGTTGAACATGGCTGGCCTCGGGGGCTGGGGTTGGTCGGGGTGCGGGTGCTACCCGACGGCGGTGCCGATTATTCACTGTCTACCAAAGAAATCCGGCCCCGGAGTCAAACCCCGGGGCCGGATTCGTGAGTCGACTCAACCCGCTCAGGTCAACGAGTCGACACCACCTTCCCGCCGATCATGATCCGGTCACCCCGATCGGTGGCCGGCACCATGCGCACGCCGGGGAACTCGTCCCGACGGGCCGCCACGAAGTCGTGGTAACGGCGGCTGTTGTCGCCACCGTGCATGGGACTGAAAACGGCGGGCTTCAGCGTCTTTAACGTATAATCCACCCCCGCGTGGACTGGAACGAGGTCGCCGAAGCCACAACCGCTGATGGGCAGGAAGACCAGATCCGGAGAGACGCCGGCCGCTGCGAGCCAGTCGATGTCTTCCCGGTAGATACCGTCGATCTCGGGCGCACGGTTGTGATGATCGCCCGCGTGGAACACCGTCACGTCGTCAACGTCCACCACGAAGCCCACACCGGCGTCGGTGGAGCGGGTGGTGGTGACCTTCACGTCGCCGAAGCGGTACTGCTCGCGCGGCTCGACGAACTCGTAACCCTCGACGTTCTCGGGCTGGAAGCCGAAGACGTAGGTGATGTCGTCGAGCTGCGAGCGCCACTCCATGACGCCGGGCCACCAGTGATCGCCGTGCCCGTGGGAGACGAACACCACCACCTCGCGGCCCTTCAATTCCTCGGGGCGGATGCAGCCACAGGCCAGGCCGGGCTCGTCGGCCTGACGGTTCCGCTCCCAGTAATCGAAGATCAGGACATGGTCGCGGGTGAGGACCGTCCAGCCGGCGTGGCCGCAATACCAGGCCACGGCCTCGCCCTGGCCGGGGCGGGGCTGGGCAGCCAGGGAGGCACGGTTGCAGGCGTGGCCCTGGCCCTGGTTGCAGGCGGTCGCCGACTGGCAGGCCTTCTCGGTGTTGACGCGCTTGCCAGCGGCGGCGGCCAGCATGGTCGCCACGCCGGCGTGGCCGTGGCGCGTGGCCAGGGCGAGGGGACTGTCGCCGTTCAGATCGCGGGCGTCGGGGCAGGCGCCGTGGGCGAGGAAGGCCTTGGTCACGTCGCCGAAACCGCGGGCGGCTGCGTCGTGCAGGGGCGTGCGATCGTACCAGTCGCTGGCCCGATCGGGACAGGCGCCGGCGTCGAGGAGGGCGTTGATGTTCGCGATGTTGCCCGAGATCGTGGCCATGGACAGGGCGGTTCGGCCTTCACGGAAGCGCTGGTTCACGTCGGGGTCCTGGGCCAGGATCAGCTGGAGCAGCTCGGCGTTGCCGTTGAGCGCCGCGGTTCCCAGGGGGCCCCAGCCGTGACCGCTGACCATGTCGACGTCCAGGCCGTCGTGGGCGAGAAGCGCGCGCGCCGACTCAACGCGCTGTCGCCAGCACGCCGTCATCAGCGGCGACTCGCCCTCGTTGTCGATCACCCGCGGGTCGGCGCCGCGTTCGAGGAGCCAGTCGATCATCTCGGGATGGGTGCCGCCGGCGGCCCAGTGCAGGGCCGTCTGACCGCGACCGGAGCGCTCGTTGACGTCCGTGCCGGAATCGAGGAAACCCTGGCTCAGGTCCGTGTTGCCGCTGCGCACCGCGAGATGGAACAGGGTGGTGCCGTTGGCCAGGCGTACGTTCTCGGCGTCGACACCGCGGGCGAGGAGCGTGTCCACGCATTCCTGGGCGCCCGCGGACATGGCGAAGCTCAGGGAATAGGCGCCGTTGTTGTCGCGGTGGTTCATGTCCGCGCCGTTGTCCAGCAGGAACACCAGCATGCCGTGCTGGCGGCTGATGGCGGCCACGTCCAGGGCCGTGCTCTCGTCCTGGTCGCCGGCGTTGACGTCGACGCCGGCGGTGAGCAGGGCGCGGGCCACCTCGACATGACCCTGACGGGCGGCGATGTGCAGGGGCAGATCCTGAAACTGGCTGTCGGCGTCGGGCTGACCGGCCAGGGAAGCATCGCGATCCAGCAGGCGTTGCACCTGGGCGAGATCGCCGGTTCGGACAGCCTCGTGGAATTCGCCGGCCAGAGAGGCGGCGACCAGCAGGATCACGAGGGCGAGGACGGTGAGGAATCGCTGAAACATGGCCATGACCTCCAGAGGGGTGCGTCGAAGCACGTATGGCTGACCATGCGCAGCAGACGGTGTTTTGGTTGCGATGAGATGGCGGCTCTGCGACGAAACGGACGTCTGGCGCGATGAGCCGGTCCCGGACGGGGACGAATGGACTCCGCCCGGGCTAGAGCGACTGGCCCAGGCGGGCTTCCAGCTCCTGGCGATACGTGCGGGTGAGCTTGACCTCGTCGTCGCCCAGGACCAGCAGGTACTCGCCGCGGGAACAGGGGCGCAGCTCGGTGACCTGGTCGAGGTTGACGATGGCCGAGCGGTTGACCCGGGTGAACTGGGCGGGGTCGAGGAGGGTGGTGAGCTCCTGCAGGGTGCGCCGGAGCAGCAGGGGACGGCCGTCGGTGTGGAGGCGGGCGTAATCGCCGCAACCCTCGATCCAGCGGATGTCGGCCACGGGCACCAGCAGGACGCGGCCGCCGGCGCGGACCACCAGACGGTCGGGATGATCAGGGGTCTGTCCGGCCGTTTCCCAGGCGGTGGGCGGTTCCGTGGCGACCAGATGCTGCCGGGCCCGGGCCAGAGCCTCGTCGAAGCGCTGGTCGCTGAAGGGCTTGAGCAGGTAGTCCAGGGCATGCACCCGGAAGGCCTCCAGGGCGTGGTCCTGGTAGGCGGTGACGAAGATCACCACGGGCTGGAGGTCGTCGGGCAGTCTGTCCAGGACGCCGAAGCCATCCAGGTCGGGCATGCTGATGTCCAGGAACAGCAGATCGGGAGGGTCGGCCGTGATGGCCTCCACGGCCGCCAGGCCGCCGGCGCACTCGCCCGCCACGGTGATGTCGGTGTGGTCGGCGAGGCGCAGGCGCAGATTCTCCCGGGCCAGAGGCTCGTCGTCCACGATGAGGGCGCGGATGGGACTCATGCCGACCTCCAGGGCAGGTCGAGGCGGACCATGGCGCCCCCCTCGGGATGGTTGGTCAGAGTGAAGGTGTGGTCGCCGGGATGCAGCTGTTCGAGGCGGGAGCGCACGTTGGTCAGACCGCGACCCGGCTTCAGGTCGGCGGGCACGCCCTGCCCATCGTCGGTCAAGGTCAGCAGCAGGCGGTCGCCCTGGCGACCCGCCGACAGGATGAGCCGGCAGGGACCCGGCCGCGTGCCCACGCCGTGGCGAAGGCTGTTCTCGGCCAGTGGTTGGAGCAGGAGATGAGGCACCAGGGCGGCGTCCACACCGTCGTCGAGATCACAGTCGAGGGTGACGGCGTTGCCCAGGCGGGATTGCTGCACCTCAAGGTAGGCCCGCAGCACCTCGCACTCGCGACTCAGGGGCACCTCGTGGCGCCCGGCGTCCTCCAGGGTGAGGCGCAGGAACTCGCTGAGCTGAAGGAGCGCGTCGTGGGCCACCGACTGGTCGCCCCGCTTGATGAGGGTGGACACGCCGTGCATGGCATTGAACAGGAAGTGCGGCTGGAGCTGCATCTTCAGCGAGTCGAGGCGGGCCTCGGAGAGCTGGGCCCGCAGCTCGGCCCGACGTCCGCGCTCGGTCTGCAGGCCGCGGTAGTAATCGCGGGCGGTGACGGCGGCCATGATGACGCCGTAGATGAGCACCTCGCGGTCCATGTTGCCGGTGGAGAATTTGACCAAGGACGCCCCCATCTTCTCGGCCGGGACGTCGCCCAGGAGATGGCGCACAACGATGTAGAGCGAGGCATGCAGGCATCCGAAGGCCAACGCCAGCAGCACATGGGCCAGGACGATGAGTCCGCGGCGTCGGCCCGCCAGGGGCAGAAGCCGGGTCAACAACAACGGCAGGGGGGTGAGCACGCCGGCCAGGGTCCAGAACACCATGTTGTAGGAGCCCGTGTACCACCACGCTACGTCCTTGCCGGCCTGCCGCAGCGCCACGGTGATCTGTGTGGTTTCCATCAAACCGACGGTCACGAAGATGGCCAGACCCAGGAGCAGGGAGTGGAAGAGGTCGCGGCGGAGGGATGTCTCGTGGTGCATGACGGATCCGTGGTTCGAGGTGCCGATCTGCGTTATCATTCGTGAAGGGGGACGGGTTGGTTGCAACGCCATCCTCACCGCGCAACAATAGCCTGGACATGACCACCGGCTCAACAACTCCGGGAGGATCCCCGAGATGTCTGCCCGCAACGCGCTCCTGACAGTGTTTCTGGTTACCCTCCTGACGGCCCCTGCTGCCCTGGCCATCTCCTTGCCCGAGGCGGTGCAGGCCGGAGACGCCGACGTCATCGATCGGCTCCTCGAGAACGGCGCCGAGATCGACGCCGTCCACCCGACGTATCACGACGCCACGGCCCTCATGATCGCCGCCGGGGACAACGAGGTGGAACTGGTGCAACGTCTGCTCGCGGCCGGAGCCGGCGTCAATCTGGGCGACAAGAACGGGGACACGGCTCTGAACTGGGCGGTGTATTCGGGGCACTACGAAACGGCGCAGCTACTCCTGGTGGCGGGCGCCGATCCCCGATTGAGCGGACACGGCGATGCCCTGCAGATCGCCTTGCGGCGAGGGCACGAGGAACTGGTGCAGGTGCTGAGCGTGGCCATGGAGGCCCGCGTCAAGCCCGGCGGTCGAGACACCATGCTCATGCTGGCCGTCTATCAGGACGACCCGGTCGCCGCGCTGGCGGCCCTGGAAGACGGCGCCGGTATCGATGCCCGCGACGACGTGGACCGGCCGCTCCTGCATGTGGCGGCCCGGCTGGGGCATGGCCGAGTCCTGAACACGCTGCTGGAGAACGGCGCCGACGTGGAGGCCATCGACCACAACGGCTTCACCGCCCTCATGGTGGCGGCGCGCGAGGGGCATGCAGCCCTGGTGGAGACCTTGCTGGCGTCCGGCGCCCGTGTCCAGGCCCGCGCCGAGGCCCAGGGCCTCGGCCTGACACCCCTGCATCTGGCGGCCATCGGCGGCGACGTGTCCATCGTGCGCGCCCTGGCGGCCCATGGCGCGAACCTCGATGCTCCCGATGTGGACGGGGCCGTGCCGGCTCTCTGGGCCCTGTCCGAACGCCAGCTGGATTGCGTTCTGGTGCTACTCGATCTGGGCGCCGACGCCACCCGGGCTCACAAGGACGGCGAGTCGGTGGCGTCTCTGGCCCGACGTTTCGGCATTGCGCCTGTGCTGAAAAAACTGGAGTAGACTGGAGTTGAATGGCCGTTCGCGATAGAATGGGTTCTGCCTCGGAAATTGTGCTACACGAATGGGTGGCTGTTTTCTGACCAAAATTCTTGATCCGTTGTCTGGCTGGATGACCTCACGTGCCGGATCAAGGCCCAGAAAACCCGCAAGCACACTTTCCGAGGCAGAACCCTTGAGGGAGGATTCTCATGCGCATCGTCGCCCTGATGCCCATCCTGCTGCTACTGGCCCTGCCCGCCATGGCCCAGAAACCCGCCGGTCACGTCCTCGACAACCCCGCCTCCGACGCCCGCGAAGGCGGCGAGACCATCGCCGATGCTCTGGAGGTACCGTTTCCCTTCAGCGACACCGGCGCCACCTGCGACAACATCGACGACTACGACGAGGTCTGTCCCTACAGCAACAGCACGTCCCCCGACGTGGTCTACACCTTCGTGCCCGACTGGGATTGCCAGGTGGACATCGACCTGGCCGGCTCCACCTACGACACCAAGGCCTACGTCTACGACGAGAACCTGAACCTCGTGGCCTGCAACGACGACTACTACCCCAACTACGTGTCGCTCCTGCAGTCCGTCCCGTTCTTCGGCGGCGAGCGTTACTACCTGGTCATCGACGGCTACGGTGGCGACTGCGGCGAGTACGTGGTGGGGGTGTGCGACCCCATGCCCTGCGACTTCGGCTGCTACGGCGCCAACATCCTGGAGAACGAGCCCCCTCTGTACTATGGCTACGAGGACAACTACAACGGCGGCTGCGACGTCGACCCACCGGTATTCCAGATCCTCGAGCAACCCGCCGGGGAAGACCGGATCGAGTTCTGCGGCCTGCTGGGCTACGCCGGAAGCAGTAGCAACTGGCAACGTGACGTGGACTGGCTGCAGTTCATGGCCACCGGCCAGGAAGTGCGTCTGGAGTTCTGGGCTCCTTACTCCTTCGACGCCACGGTGGACGTGCTGTTCCTTGACGGCTGCGACGATGTGTCGCTGTTGCCCTACGAGTTGAGTTCGTGTGGCATGTTGAGCGACCTGGTGGTGCCCACGGTGCCCGGCCAGATGGTGACGGTGCGCGTGGAGCCACTGCACGAACAGCGACCGGCCTGCACCTGGTACGACAACGATGAGTACAAGCTGTTCATCACCGGGGCCGCCGGTACGGTGGCCACCGAGACCTGGAGCTGGAGCGCCGTGAAGGCGATGTACGAATAGCGCGATGCGGTTTCATCGAGGAGTAGAATCATGCGCCAGTTGATCTTGCTGCTGGTTGTTGTCGGCCTGTTGCTGGGCACTCCGGCTCTGGCCCAGAAGTCCGACGACCACGTCCTGCGGAATCCGGTATCCGACTCCCGTCAGGGCGGCGAGACCATCGCCGACGCCGTGGAGGTGCCGTTCCCATTCTCCGACGCCGGCGCCACCTGCGACAACGTCGACGACTACGACGAGGTGTGCCCCTACCCGGGCAGCACGTCCCCCGACGTGGTCTACACTTTCGTGCCCGCCAGTTCCCTCGAGGCCACGGTCGACCTGCTCGGCTCGTCCTACGACACCAAGGTCTACCTGTACGACGAGGATCTGCAGCTGGTGGCCTGCAACGACGACTTCTACCCCGACTACGTGTCCTGCATCCAGAACTTGCCGTTCGTGGGTGGGCAGCGCTACTACCTGGTGATCGACGGTTATGGCGGCGACTGCGGCGAGTACGTGGTGAACATCTGCGAGAATATGCCCTGCGCCACGAGCTGTGCCGACATCGACGTGCTGGAGGACGAGCCCCCGCTGGTGGAGGGATACGTCGACACGTACAACGCTGGCTGCGATGCCGACCCGCCGGTGTTCCAGTTCGTCGAGCCTCCGGTGGGCGACGATGTGCTGTGGCTCTGCGGCGACTCGGGCTACTTCGGCGAGGGTCTGCAGCCCGAGCACGACACCGATTGGTTCCAGATGGTGGCCATGGGCGACGAGGTGCGCATCGACATGTTCGCGCCCTACGGCTTTCCGGTGCGCCTGGACGTGCTGTTCCTGGACGATTGCCAGAACGTGTCCTTGCTGCCGTATGAACTGGAGGTCTGCACCGACATGTCGAACCTCATCGTGCCCACGGCGCCGGGGCAGCTCCTCACCCTGCGCGTGGCGCCTCTTTACGACTTCCCGATAGGTTGCAGCGGGAATCTCGACGTCGACCAGTACCGGCTGCGTGTCGAGGGCCTGGCCGTGACCGTGGCCACCGAATCGCGCACCTGGTCCGAGGTCAAGGCCATGCACCGCTAGCTATGCGCTGACCTGGGTGTAGGTCTCGTCCAGCACGATGTCCGGGTGCAGCGAGTGGCGCAGCGGGCAGGTCTTGCCGGCGTTGATGAGCTTCTTGAAGTCCTTCTCACCGCAATCGGTGACCAGTTCGTATCGAACCACCAGCTTGCCGATGCGGCGGGGGTTGGCCGACATCTCCTTCTCCACCGCGAAGCGGATACCCTTCAGATCGATGCCCGCGCCGGCGGCGTACATGCTCATGATGGTGCTGCCGCAGGCGCCCAGGCTGGTGGCGCAGAGGTCTGTGGGGGAGAAGAGCAGGCCCTCGCCGCCGTTGTCCAGGGGGGCCATGGTCTCGATGGCTGAACCGGACGGCTCGTGGACGATGCGGGTGGTGGTGCTGCTGGTGGTCTCGCCGAGGGTGCGCACGATCATGGACGGCCTCCTGCCGGTGGTTGGTTGTGTCCAGCGAGTGTGCAACCGGGGCCGGTGTGAGGCAAGGGCGCGTTGCCCGGTGGGGAAACGTCACTAACTTGAACGAACCAGACGGCCGCTTCCTGCCGGGAGTCGGCCGTCCTTGCATCCGTGAAAGGCCAGCCGTCATGTCCGCCCCCGCCACCGGCGACCTCACCACCGCGCCCATCGGGGTCCTCGTGCGCCGCCTGGCCATCCCGGCCAGCGTGGGGTTCTTCTTCAACACCATGTACAACGTGGTGGACACCATCTACGCCGGTCGTTTTTCCACCGACGCTCTGGCCGCGCTGTCGTTGTCGTTTCCGGTCTTCTTCGTGCTCATCGCCATGGCCTCGGGGTTCTCCACCGGCGCCACGGCCCTCATCGGACAGGCTCTCGGCGCCGGCGATCGACGCGAGGCGGCCCTGATCAGCGCGCAGGGTGTGATCATGGGTTCGCTGCTCACGGTGATGGTGATGACCACCGGCTACCTGGCCGCGCCGGGCATGTTCCGTCTGCTGGGAGCGTCCGACGCCTATCTCGAGATCTGCCTCGAGTACATCAACGTCATCCTGCTGGGTGCCCCGGTGGTGCTGACCTTCTACATGTTCAATGGCATCCTCAACGCCCAGGGCGACACCCGCAGCTTCCGCGACTACCTGCTGGTGGCCACGGTGGTGAACATCGGCCTCGATCCGTGGTTCATGTACGGCGGCCTGGGAGTGCCGGCCATGGGTGTGGGGGGCATCGCCCTGGCCACGGTGCTGGCCCAGACCGGTGGAGTGTTCTTCCTGGGCTGGCGGGCCCGACGCACGGGGCTGCTGTACCGCAGCGCCGGCGCGCGCTGGCGGCCGCATTGGCCCACCCTGCGGGCCATCGCCGGCCAGGGTGTGCCGGCCAGTCTGAACATGATGACCGTGGCCCTGGGCATCTTCATCATCACGTATTTCCTGAGCGGATTCGGCCAGCACGTGGTGGCCGCTTACGGCGTGGCCACGCGCATCGAGCAGATGGTGCTGCTGCCGGCCATCGGATTGAACACGGCCGTGCTCACCCTGGCGGCCCAGAACGCCGGCGCCGGCCGCTTCGATCGGGTGCGCAGCACGGTGCGCACGGCCTTGAGCTACGGCGCGCTCGTCATGGTGCTGGGGACGGCCTTCATCTTCCTGGGTGCTCGGTTCCTCCTGGGTCTGTTCACCGACGACGCGGCCGTGATCGAGGTGGGCGTGCCCTACCTGCGCATCGCCGCCTTCATCCAGTTCGCCTATGTGGCCCTGTTCATCAACACCTCGGCGCTGCAGGGCCTCAAGCGCCCGGCCTTCGCCTTGTGGATCGGTCTGGCCCGCCAGATCGTGGCTCCCGCCGCGGTCTTCTACCTGGCCACCCGCATCCTCGACACCGGTCTGATGGGCATCTGGTGGGGCATCTTCGCCATCACCTGGCTGGCCGCCCTGGCCGCCATCCTCTTCGCCCAGGCCGAAGTTCGCCGCCTCGCTAAACACTCCCCCTCTTCACCCCGCGGTTGAAGCCCTAGACAACACAGACCCACACACACGGGGGGCCAGGATATTTGCGAAGCATATCCCGGCCCCCCGTGTGTGTGGGTCTGTGTTGTCTACTTCAACAGCGTCATCTGGGACATCTGTCGCTCGCCCGAGGCGTTCACCACGTAGATGTAGGTACCGGAGCTCATGGTGCGGCCCGTGTGGTCGCGGCCGT
>Ga0070729_10006522_pt1 | contig 11459 bp, 13 predicted proteins | sample tdDd472_FD_66725 | JGI IMG/M metagenome (GOLD analysis project Ga0070729, IMG submission 66725) | Marine sediment microbial communities from the Atlantic coast under amendment with organic carbon and nitrate - tdDd47.2 | ecosystem: Environmental > Aquatic > Marine > Coastal > Sediment | place...
TGCGACAGCAACAATGCCGGCAGCAATTGCATTCGCCCGCCAGATCGGCAAGTTGCCGTTGCGATGTAAAAGCAGCCCCGGGTTTCTCGTCAACCGGGTGTTGGGGCCCTACCTTGATGAAGCAATGCGGATGGTCGAAGAAGGGGTTCCGCCGGAAGCCATCGACCGCGCCGCTGTCGGGTTCGGTATGCCGATGGGCCCGGTGGAGCTTGCTGACACGGTCGGGCTGGATATCGCTTTGCATGTTGCCGAAGGTCTTGCTGAAATCACCGGCCGTGCGGTACCCGATAAGCTGCACAAAATGATTGAAGACGGCCAACTCGGTCGCAAGTCCGGCCGGGGTTTTTACAACTACCGCGACGGTCGCCCCGAGAAAGCCAAAAACAGTTACGGCGGCGACACGGAGCTGATCACTGACCGTCTGGTAATGGCACTGATTAACGAAGCCCAACGCTGTCTCGATGAAGGCCTCGTTGCCAGCGCTGACGAGGTGGATGCCGGCGTTATCTTCGGTACCGGCTTTGCACCCTTTCGCGGCGGGCCGCTGCACTACGCCCGCTCTCTGGGGCCGGCAACGGTCATCGCCAAGCTGGATACACTCAGCCAGCGCTTCGGCGGGCGCTTTACGCCGGCTGAAGGTTGGCGGAAAACCGACGATTAACGCGCATATCAGGCCATAAATAAGCTAAGGGCAAGCCCGAAAACCGTGACGTTGAGCCTTTTTTGCGCTGCAAAGGCACTTTAATATAGTGGCAGTAACCTAGGTACCGGCAGCGCTGTTCACTGTTCCGGAGCAGTTGGCTACGCTTAACCCACGCTAAACAGGCATTTATCACGCAACATGGCTACCCCGATCACATTGCAACTGCTCAAGCGATTTGTACCGCTGAACTCGCTGAAGCGCCAGAACCTGGATGCGTTGTGCCGCAAGACTGAAATCAGCGAAACACAAGAAGGCCGGACTCTCGTCAAGGAAGGCGATACAGATCACCGGTTGATCTATCTGGTATCGGGAGCTCTGTTGCTGACCGATTCCGAAGGCAACACAAAAACGATCGACAGCCAGTCGCCCGAAGCCAAGCGTCCTATCGCTGAAGCCAACCCCCGCAAAGTTACCGTTGCTGCAGCCAGCACCGTCGAGTACATCAGCATCGATGCCGACCTGCTGGACGTCATGCTGACATGGGATCAGACAGGTTCGTACGAAGTCGACGATCTGGGCAACACCGATGAAGGTTCCGAAGACTGGATGACGGTGCTGCTGCAAACGAAAGCGATGCAGAAAGTACCGGCCGCAAATATTCAGGCGATCTTCATGCGGATGCAGCAGATCAGCCTGAGCGCCGGCGACATCATCATTAAACAGGGTGATGATGGTGATTTCTTTTACGTGATTACCAGCGGCAATTGCAGTGTGACCCGCGAAACGCCGCTGAACAAGGAAGGCATTCGCCTTGCTGAACTGGGCGTGGGCGATACTTTCGGTGAAGAGGCCCTGATCGCCGAATCCAAGCGCAACGCGACCGTGAAAATGATTAGCGACGGCACGGTGATGCGTCTGAGCAAGGAAGACTTTCAGTCACTGCTGAACGAGCCGATACTGGATAAGGTCAACCACGACCAGGCGGAAGATATCGTTAAGAACGGCGGGCAGTGGCTCGACGTAAGGCTGCCCAGCGAGTTTGAAGTAACCCATGAGAACAACGCGGTAAATATCCCGCTCTATTTCATTCGGCTGAAGCTTAATTCGCTGGACCCCGACGTTCCGTATGTCGTTTATTGCGATACCGGGCGCAGGAGTTCTGCAGGCGCGTTCATCCTGAGCGAGCACGGATTTGATGCGAAAGTTCTTGAAGGCGGCTTTAAGAACAACAGTGAATCAGCTGCCTGATATCACGGCCGTTTAGCCTGCCGCCGCAGGCAGTTCTTACATGGTATGAGTTGGTTTGTCGCCACCGAGTGCGGCAGACAGATGGTTCTCGATTTTCTGACGCGTAGAGCCCTCGTCCTGCTCGCCGAATTGCACACCGATACCGGCACTGCGCTTGCCCTGAGCACCCTTCGGCGTTAACCAGATAACCTGACCGGCTACCGGTAACTTTTCTTCCTCACCCATCAGGTTGAGCAACATAAACACTTCGTCACCGAGCTTGTACTCGCTGTTGGTCGGAATGAACAGACCGCCATTACGAACAAACGGCATATAGGCGAGATACAAGGCACTTTTGTCCTTGATCGTCAGCGTCAACATACCGGGCTTGGCCATAACTTTTCCTTCTAGTCCTGCGGCAACCCCGTGAAGCCGCCGTACCAGGCATACAACACGTGGGCTAGATTTAATTCCATATTCAAACCGCTTTTTACACTGCGGCGAAGTTGCAGCAATTCTCGCAGGTAGACATAACATGCTTCTGTCGACTGTGTCGCATTCCTGGCCCCTGATTGCTGGCGCATTACCTTCGCGGCCTGCGAATAAAGCCACCTTAAACATAGGCTTACATCATCTTTTGCCCACTGTTTGGCAATCGCAACCGGGTCGGCGCGGCCCTGTTGCAAGGCGTTCAGATCGGCCGCATAACCCCGGGCTTTGTCGATAAAGCCCTGCTGCTGCAACTCCAGCGCATACAACGGGGCGTTGCCGCAGAACTCCAGTATGCCGCCCCAGTTCTCTGCAGAATCATGTTGCGTCAACCACGTCACGCCGTCGGCATGGGCCGGTGCAGCGACCCGTAATTGCTGGCAACGGCTAATCACCGTCGGCGGCAACGATGCAAGGTTCTCGGCAACAATAATCAGCATTGATTTACCGGGCGGCTCTTCCAGTGTTTTCAGGAGACTGTTGGCAGCGTTATCGGTCATCCGGTCGGCAGGATATATCGCGGCAATTTTACTGCCGTGCCCGTGACTCGTGAGCTGCATGAACTCGATAAGAGCACGAATCTGATCGACTTTGATCTGCTTATCATCTATCGGGCAGACCTCGTACAAATTGGCATGCTGGTCGTTGTCATCGAGCTTGTTACCCAACACCAACTCGGCCACCTGTTTTGCCAGCTGGCGCCTGCCGGTGCCGTAAGGGCCATGAATCAACAAGGCATGCGGGAAGGTGTCGCGCTCTACGGCGGCAGCGATTTCAGCGACAGCTGTATCGAGCCAGTGCAGGTCTTCGTAATGGTAGTCGGCAGTCAGCACGCAGAGAGCATCCGGAAAGTCAGAGGTTTGTGTGTGCTGCGAGTATAGCCGCTATAGCGGCCTGCACATCAGCAAGGCTCTGCCCTGCGTCAATCAACTGCATGCGGTCAGGCTGCTCGCGGGCGATTGTCAGGTAACCCTCGCGCACACGCTCAAAAAACGCCAACTGCTCCTGCTCGAAGCGGTCTGTTTCGGTGCGGTCGGCACGCCGCTGCACCGATAACTCAAAGCTGCCGTCGAGCAGCAACGTCAGGCCGGGCCGCAGATCGCCCTGAACCAGGCTCTCCAGTGCTGCGATTGCCTGCGTATCAGACCCCCTGCCCGCTCCCTGATACGCATACGTGGCGTCGGTAAAGCGATCACAGATAACCCACTGCCCTGCTTCCAGAGCCGGCAGGATCAGGTTTTCAAGGTGCGCGGCACGAGCGGCAAACATCAACAGCAGTTCGCTGCTGTCACCGAGCTCATCACGACCGGTCTCAAGCACCAGTTGGCGAATCGCTTCGGCCCCCGGAGTACCGCCGGGTTCACGGGTGCACACAACTGTCTGGCCACGGCTTTCGAGCCACTCGCGGATGAACGCGATATTGGTCGACTTGCCGACTCCCTCGATGCCCTCAACTGTAATAAACCTGTTCACTGTCATGAATTCTCTACGCTATTCAGCACCATTCAGCGCTGCTCCCGCAATCGTTTCAGATAGGCTGCAACGGCGCTATTGTGTTGCTCCAGCGTATTGCTGAAGACATGGCGCCCGCTGCCATCACCCGTAGCGACAAAATACAGTGCCTCACCGTCTGCCGGTGCTGCCGCTGCCTGCAGTGATGCACGCGATACCAGACCGATCGGGGTCGGCGGCAAGCCGAAACGGGTGTAGGTGTTATACGGAGTATCCGTCTTTAAATCCCGACGGGTGATATTACCGTCATACGCTTCGCCCAGCCCGTAAATAACTGTCGGGTCTGTCTGTAAACGCATACGTTTCTGCAGACGCCGGTTGAACACCCCCGCTATATCCGCACGCTCGTCATCAACGGCCGTTTCACGTTCAATAATTGAGCCGAGAATAAGCAGCTCGTAGGGTGTCGTTATCACACCGCCGGGCACACGCTGCTCCCACGCTACTGTCAGTTCTTTATTGAGCAGCTCATAAGCCTGTTGCAACAGCTCCCGGTCACTCGTGCCACGCGGGAATTTATAGGTGTCCGGGTAAAAAAGGCCTTCGGCATGTGCGTAAGGCAACCCCAGTTCGGTGCCAAGCGCGGCAACGTCCGGTTTGTCGCCAAGCGTTTGCAGAACAGCCGGATGCCGCCGGACCTCAGCAAGCATCTCACGCACCGTCCAGCCTTCGAGTAGCGTTACCGAGTGCAGACGCACACGCCCCGCCACCATATCGTCGAGCAATTCCCGCGCGGTCTGCCCGCCGCCAAGCAGGTATTCGCCTGCCTGAATCTTGCCGGCCTGCCCGGTGAAACGGGCGTACAAACTAAGAATGCGCGGCTGCGTAAGAATGCCGTCGGCTGCCAGGCTCGATGCCACCTGCCGCATGCTCATACCGGGCTCGACCACGAACACTTCGGCAGCCGCCGCCACCTGCAACGGCTGATTCAGCGCACCGTAAACCCAACGCGCGCTCAGCAACACCGCGAGCAGGAGCGCTGCGGTAGCAATCAAGACAATACGGTTAAGCGGCATCAGTTGGTGCACTCAGTCACGCCGGCTGCGGCCAGTAGCTGTCTGGCGACAGATGTAGTTTCCGCCGGCGCGAGCGACCTGCCATCGAGGGACGCTACCGGAATAATGCCGCGCAGTGCATTGGTCAGAAACGCTTCGGTAACATGAACCAGCTCATCGCGATGAATGTCGCGCACTTCGATGTTCAAGCCAGTCTGTGCTGCCTCACGCAACACCGCCGCGCGCATAATTCCGGCGACGCCTGCAACCGTGACGCCCGGCGTGCACAACTGGTTATCGATGACAACAAACACGTTGCTCATCGTACCGGAGACTAACAGGCCCGTCTCATCAAACATCAGGCCCTCACCAATCATTGCATCGTCCCACTCACTGCGGGCAAGCACCTGCTCGAGCCGGTTGAGTGTTTTTAGCCCGGCAAGCTGACTATTGCGCGAGCACAGCGTCTCGCACAGCCGCACATTCGCCGGCGCGACCGGCACAGGTTCTGCTGCAGCGACACCGGCGATACGTAGCGGTGCCGACGCTCCGCCGGGCGCATATCCACGCGGCCCGCTGCCCCGCGTAACGATCAACTTCAATGTGCCGTAATCAATACCCTCATACAGACCGGCTACTTCATCTGCCAGCTTACCTACTGCAACAACAGGGATATTCAGGCGCTCACAGCCGGCGCTTAAGCGCTGCAGATGGGCATCCAACCAGCGCGGCTGTCCGGCCCGCAATGCAATGGTTTCGAACAAGCCGTCACCGTACGCCAGACCGCGGTCATCAACCGGTACAGCGTCTCCGACAACCCCGTTAATCAACCATTTATCCACCGCTGCTCTCCGCCGGTTCCTGCAGTGACATCAGCAGCCCTTTCGCTTTCGCACGGGTTTCTTCCAGTTCCGACTCCGGCTTGGAATCGGCCACAATGCCGCTGCCGGCGGCGAGTGTCAGCCGACCTTCCTGCAGAGTCATCGTGCGAATCAGGATACTCAGATCGGCGCTGCCGTTGCGGTTCAGGTAACCCATTGAGCCGGTGTAGGCGCCCCGTGGCCGCCCCTCCAACTCCGCAATGATTTCCATGCAACGCACCTTCGGGCAACCGGTAATCGTACCCCCGGGAAAGACGGCGCGAATCATTGCGCCCGGAGTGACATCGGAGCGCAACTTGCCCCGCACGTTCGAGACGATGTGATGCACATGCGAATAGCTTTCAACCACCATAAACTCATCAACAACAACACTGCCACCCTCGCAAATCCGCCCCAGGTCATTGCGCTCCAGGTCGATAAGCATGACATGCTCGGCCCGCTCTTTCGGATTGCCCAAAAACGCCTCAAGGTCGTCGCCACTAAGAACACTACCGTTCCGCCGCGGCGTCGTGCCGGCAATCGGGCGGGTCTCGACGTGCTCGCCGTCGCAGCTGATCAGGCGTTCTGGAGAAGAGCTGACCACCGCGAAATCCCCCCGGACCGCAAGCCCGGCAAATGGCGCGGGGTTAGCTGCGCGCAAGCGCTGATAATAGTGCCAGGGCTGCATCCCCGGCGAAGCTTGGCCGGCCCACTGGCGCGACAGGTTAGCCTGAAATACATCGCCGGCGGCGATGTATTCTTTGGCCCGCAAGACCGCTTTCAGGAATTGCTGCGGGTCCTCTTCCTCAACCTCTCCCGGCGCGACCGACGGGTCATCCGCCAATGCGGTTACCTCAGACAATGCGGCAACCACCTGCCCGACTAACTCATCGCAACCGGCTTCGCCGACCACGAAGGTTTCGCCGCTGTCGCGGTTACGAATTACCGCAACCTGAATGCGGGTGGCAAATGCAACGGGAACGTTTTCATCAATAGGCAGGTTCAGCGTCGGTTCGACTTCGGCCGCCAACTCATAGCCGAGATAAAGAAACCAGCCGCCACTAAAAGGCAAGTCAGCGGGAGGCGTCTCCGCCAGTAGCGACTCACCGACAAACCATTTATCGAGTCCGTGCAGAAAGCCGGTAACGACGTCTGCACACGGACCGGACAAACTGCCGTCGCCGTGCAGCGTCAGCGTATCGCCGGGAAAGGCAAAAAGAATATCGAAGCGGCCCTGTTCGGTGCCGCCAGCCGCGCTCTCAAGTAAATACGGGAAGCGCTGCGGGTCTGCCGCATGGACACGCAGCAAATCGGGTTGCGTGCCAACCGGCACAACCAGGGTGTCTGTTTGATTTTCTGCTTGCTTGAATGAACCGTCGGTCATAGTGGGACTATAAACCGGAATGAAAAGCTAAACGCCGATTCAACAGAGACAGTTCGATCAGTGACGGTTCAATCGACGCGCTTGAATACCAGGCTGCCGTTGGTACCACCGAAACCGAAGGAGTTGCTGACCACTGCATTGACTTCGGCTTCACGGGCTTTACCCGGTACATAATCCAGATCGCAACCTTCATCAGGGTTTTCCAGATTAATCGTCGGTGGCAATACCTGATCACGGATTGCCAACGCGCTGAACACCGCTTCGATCGCACCGGCAGCGCCGAGCATATGACCGGTCATCGATTTGGTAGAACTAACCGCGAGCTTATAGGCGTGGTCGCCGAACAGATCTTTGACAGCCCGTGTTTCGGCCAGATCACCTAACGGGGTCGAGGTACCGTGTGCATTAATGTAACTGATGTCTTCGGGATTAAGCCCGGCATCCTTAATGGCTGCTGCCATCGAACGACGACCACCGTTGCCGTCTTCAGGTGGCGCAGTCATGTGATAGGCATCACCACTCATACCGAAGCCGGCAACTTCGGCAATAATATTGGCACCACGCGCTTTGGCGAATTCGTATTCTTCGAGCACCATAATTGCGGCGCCGTCACTCAATACAAAACCGTCACGGTCTTTGTCCCACGGGCGACTGGCGGCCTGCGGATCATCGTTGCGCGAAGACAGTGCACGGGATGCGGCAAAGCCGCCCAGACCCAACGGGGTAATAGCATGTTCTGCACCACCGACAACCATGACGTCGGCATCGCCCCAGGCAATCGTTCTGGCGCCTACACCGATAGAGTGCGTAGACGTAGTACAGGCGGTAACCAGCGCGAGGTTTGGCCCGCGCATGTTGTACATCATCGATACCTGACCGGAGACCATGTTGATGATTGAGCCCGGCACAAAAAACGGCGAGATCTTGCGGGGACCACCGGCTGCGAATTTGGCGTGATTGGCCTCAATCGTGCCGAGACCACCGATGCCGGAGCCTATAGCCACGCCGATGCGATCAGCGTTTTCATCCGTGATTTCCAGGCCGGATTCTTTAATGGCTTCAACGGATGCAGCAATACCGAAATGCTGAAACGGATCCAGCTTGCGGGCATCTTTAGGCGACATGAAATCGCTGATATCGAAATCGCGAATATAACCACCGAACGTGGTTGCGAAACCTTCGGTGTCCATTACGTCGGCAGGTATAGAGCCGATGCCTGAACGCCCGTTAATCACGTTGTCCCATGACGTAGGTATATCGTTACCTACAGATGAAACAACACCACAGCCTGTTACGACAACTCGCCGCCTGGTCATGTTCTGAATCCCGATAAAAAGTGGAGCACAAAGTAAAACGCTGCCGAAGCAGCGTTTTAGAAGTCTTAGCTAGTGCCAGCCTTGATATGATCAATGGCCTGCTGCACCGTCGTAATCTTCTCAGCTTCCTCGTCGGGAATCTCAGTCTCGAACTCTTCTTCAAGAGCCATTACCAGTTCAACGGTATCGAGCGAATCAGCCCCCAGATCGTCGACAAAAGAAGAATTCGGTTTAACTTCTTCTTCTTTAACGCCGAGCTGTTCAGCTACGATTTTCTTTACCTGCTCTTCAATGTTGCTCATGCTTGAATCGTCCTCTCAACGACTGATGTTTATAGGGATTAACCTGCAAGGGGTTAAGCGCGCTGCGTAGTTTAAGGCACACGCCCCCCTGTGGAAACCCTCATTATGTATCCCGCCGCACCGGTTTGTTGTCCCTGTGTAGCCCGGCGATCCGAAATACCTGATAACCCGTTGTTTCATAAAACTATTCCAGCCAGTCACCGTTCCATCGGACTGGCTGGAATATCTATTCTACGACATATACATACCGCCGTTCACATTTAGCGTTTCACCGGTGATGTAGCGCCCTGCAGGCGCCGCCAGAAACAGCACCGCATTGGCGATATCTTCGACCTGCCCCAGACTTTGCAGCGGAATCTGCTGCTTGAGGCCATCGATCTGCTCCTCACCGAGCGCATCCGTCATTGCTGTCTGAATGAACCCCGGCGCTATCGTATTAACGGTAATGCCGCGAGAACCAACTTCACGGGCCATCGATTTGCTGTAACCGATCATGCCCGCCTTTGCCGCAGCGTAGTTCGCCTGCCCTGCGTTGCCCATCACCCCGACCACAGAGGCGATGTTGATAACCCGACCGCGCTTCGCTTTCATCATGCCGCGCAGACAGGCCTTACAGACCAGATGCATGCCGGTGAGATTGGTGTTGATGACATTGTCCCATTCGTCCTGCTTCATCCGCAGCAACAAATTGTCGCGGGTAATACCGGCATTGTTTACGAGCACTGTGACCGGCCCGTGGGTTTTAGCAGCAGCACTGATGCCTGCATCGATGGAATCGGCGTCGGCAATATTCAAAACGATGCCTTCACCTTTAATTCCCGCTGCCGCAAAACGTTCTGTAATTGCAGAGGCACCGGCTTCGCTCGTTGCCGTACCGATGACGACAGCGCCGGCGGCACCCAATGTGTCTGCAACCGCCGCACCGATACCCCGGGATGCACCTGTCACCAATGCGACTTCGTCCTGCAGTGAAAAAGACCCGTTACTCATAGTGCTGTGTTCCTGTTATGTGTGCGTGAACCGACCAAGTGAACCGACCAACCCGCCGGTGCATCCTGCCGGTTATTATGTGGGGCGCAAGCTTCGCGGCGCAAGCAACAGTTAAAGCTTCACAAATCTTCAGATTAAGCTTGGTATACTCAGCCGCGTACAAATGCTTCTGTTTTAAACCCACTTTAAAGCGGCCCGGCACCTGAGCCGGGCCATACCGATGGATAAAGGAAACATGTTGACAGCTACCCAGCGCACCGCCGCATTACCGCACCGTCGTTTACAGCAAGGCTTCACACTGATCGAGATCATGGTGGTAGTCGTTATTCTGGGCATTCTGGCAGCACTGATTGCCCCCAGCGTAATCGGCCGTATCGACGATGCGCAGATCGTTGCCGCCAAACAGGACATCAGCGCGATCGAAAATGCGCTCAAGCTTTACCGGCTGGATAACTTCCGTTATCCGACAACCGAAGAAGGACTGAATGCGCTCGTAACCCGGCCCGATGACCCGCAAGCCAAGTGGCCGGAGGACGGCTACCTGCCGCGGCTGCCCAAAGATCCGTGGAACAGGCCCTACCTGTATCTGTCCCCCGGCAATAAAAGCAGCATCGATATCTATTCATTAGGTCGTGACGGACAACCGGGAGGCACCGGCCCCGATGCCGATATCGGTAACTGGGAATCCTGATAACCGCTTCGTGGAGCCTCGCTTAGCGGTGCGATACCGGCAGCAGTCCCCCTTTCTACGCTCCGTCCGGCAGCGCGGCTTTTCGCTGCTGGAATTGCTCGTTGTTATTGTCATTATTGGCATCGTCGTGGCAATCGTAAGCATCAACTTCAGCCCCGGCGACAGCCGTCTCGATGAAACCGCACGCCGTCTGGAAGCGCTGATCGGCATTGCCTCTGACGAGTCTATGATGGCCGGTCAGGAAATGGGTATCACCTTTTACCAAAGCGGTTATGAGTTTGCCGTGCTCAGCCCTGACATTAATCTTCAGGAATACGAGTGGATCCGACTGACTGATGACGACATGTTTAAAGCGCGGCCACTTCCGGCCGGGCTGGTCATGGAACTTTTTGTCGAAGATCAGGCTATCGTTCTGACGGATGAGCAGGATGAAACCGAAGCTTACGAGCCGCAAATCTATATTCTTTCCAGCGGCGAGGTCACGCCGTTTGACGTGCGTTTTCGACCGGAGTTCGACAGCGACGGTATCCTGCTGACAATTGGCGCTGACGGGACAACGGAAATCACGATGGATGCCAACCGATGAATCACGGCAATCGCGGCTTCACACTGCTTGAAGTGCTGATCGCGATGGCGATTGTCGGTCTCGGCCTTAGCGCGGTGTTCGTGCAAATGAACCAGATGGCCGGGTCGGCACTGTATCTGCAGCAACGTACCTTCGGCACCTGGGTCGCACTCGACCTGATCACCGAGATCCGGCTTGCCGACGAATTCCCGGAAGTGAAAGAGTACGAGAAAGAAATCGAGACACTCGGTCAGGAGTGGGCCTATACCGTGAATGTCAGCGAGACCGAGCTACCGGATTTCCGCCGTATCGACGTTACCGTCTACCCCGCTGACAATCCCGACAACATCCTCGCAACCGTGTCCGGTTTTACCGGTCGACGCGGCGAGCGACTGGCGCCGCCGGTACTGCCCGGCCAGGATGCCGCCGTTGAGGAAGGTAACTTCCGGTGAACAGACATCAGTCAGGTTTTACCCTGCTCGAAC
>Ga0070729_10006525_pt1 | contig 11456 bp, 9 predicted proteins | sample tdDd472_FD_66725 | JGI IMG/M metagenome (GOLD analysis project Ga0070729, IMG submission 66725) | Marine sediment microbial communities from the Atlantic coast under amendment with organic carbon and nitrate - tdDd47.2 | ecosystem: Environmental > Aquatic > Marine > Coastal > Sediment | place...
GACTTGTGAAGGGGAGCGTTTCCCATCATGTGAAAGATATCCTTGATGTTAAAAAGGAACGCACCCTAAACCAAATAAGGAAACAGGAAAGTAACGTAGGTCGGGTGATTTCACCCGACACTGTATTGAACTGTCGGGTCAGATGACCCGACCTACTATACTTCTAGAGTTGCTAGAGAAAAAAGAAGATTACGAATAGATTACAACATATCGACTCACTTACCCCCCAATCCCCCGCTTCTTCAGCCAGCGGCACAAGTTCTCTGCTCTTGATGTTTGGACGGCTGATCGTAACATTTAAGTTTGGCTCATTGCAAACAAACTTCTCCGCAAGTACGACAATTTTGTCCTGGATGCCATTTTAAGAAGTGTAACAGACTAAGATACATGAGAACACATGAGAATACATCAGAGTACATGAAGATACAGCAGCACACTCCAAGCCACACCAGATAACATGAGGATACATCAGCGCACAAAAACACCTGAAAATGCGTAAATTTCGGTAGGACTAATCGGCCTATCGCTCTAAGTAGTTGATATTACTAAAAAACGCTTTCGCCCGAACCTCTGTCCCGTAACCCCTTGATTTTACTATGCTTTTATCTCGAGAAAAGCTCGTTCGGCCACTTTTGCCTCATTCCCGCCGGTTTTTTGCCGTCAAACGGGAATCCCGTTTTTAACTATTGTTAACTACGTAAAACTGCCTGAAAAGCTTGAACAAACCGTTATTTCGTGTAGCGATCCAGAATTTTCTGAGTCTCGGATACCATCTCGTCCATGGGTACTGTGACCTGTGCTGGCTGATTTTTGATCCATTCTTCACGGTCGGTAATTTCTTCCGATAGCTCGGCTCCCAAACGCAGATCCTTGATCGAAACCTGATCATTATCAAACTCGTCACTGCCTGCAATTATAGCCACCGGGGAGTGTCTGGCATCGGCATATTTCATCTGCTTGGGAAAACCGCCATTGCCAAGGAACAGCTCGGCAGGCATTCCGGCATCTCTGAATTTTGCCACCATTTTCTGGTAGTCACCGAGGCGTTTTTTATCCATAACAGTTACCACTATCGGGCCCAAAGGAGGCTTGGTATCCATCATCTCTTTGGCCTGCAAAGCTGCGATAAGCCTGTCAATACCAATACTTGCACCAGTTGCGGGAACTTCCTGCCCGGTAAATCTTTTCACCAAACCGTCGTAACGTCCGCCACCTGCAACAGAACCAAAGCTGCGTTTGTTGCCTTTTTTATCCAGTACTTCAAAAGTCAATTCGGCCTCAAACACTGGGCCGGTATAATAGGCCAGGCCACGAACCACGCTTGGATCAAATATTACACGGTCGGATTCATAACCCATGGAAGTTAGTAATTCGTCAATAACTTCCAGCTCTTCAACTCCTTCGAGACCGGTTTGGCTTTCGCCAACCAAAGCGCGAAGCCTTTTGCAAACCTGTTTACGGTCGTGGTTACCGGCTCTGATAAACTGCATCACAATGTCGGCAGCTTCAGCAGGCAGCCCGGCACCATCGGTATAATCACCGGATTTATCGAGCCTGCCCTTGCCCAAAAGCTCCTCCACGCCATCTTCACCAAGGCGGTCAAGTTTGTCGACCGCTCGCAATATAGTCAGACGGTGCTTGGCTCCTTCCGCTGTGCTGTCTTCCTCAAGGCCAATCGCATCCAGTACGCCAGTTAAAATTTTGCGGTTGTTGACCCTAATAATGTAGTCGCCTTTTTCAAGCCCCAAGGTCTCAAGGGTCTTGCACATCACCGAGCAAACCTCGGCATCGGCTGCGGGAGACTTGCTGCCAACCGTATCGAAGTCGCACTGGTAGAACTGACGAAAACGACCGGGCCCCGGTTTTTCCTGTCGCCATACCGGGCCGATTTGATAGCGCCTGAAGGGGTTCGGCAAGTCCAGACGATACTGTGAAACCACCCTTGAAAGCGGGGCAGTCAGATCATAGCGCATGGAGATCCACTGCTCATCATCATCCTGCAAGGCAAAAATACCACCATCCGGCTCATCGCTTTCCGGCAAAAATTTTCCAAGCACATCCACATATTCCAGCGCAGATGTCTCCAGAGGCTCGAAGCCGTGTAGCTCATATACACGCCTGATACGCTGTAGCATTTTATCGCGGGGAATTATCTCTCCGGCAAACAGATCCCTGAATCCACGTGGCACCCGGGGTTTGATTTTGGTATTCTTCTTTTTCTTTTTCTTGCTCATTACAACACCTGTGAATATGGTAAAATGTGTTCACCAAGGCGAACAATAGATATAAATCCTCAACGGATGTGGAACATACTATAATTATTGATTTTCTTCAAGATCATATTGCTTGCAGTGGTGAAAATGGGTGTGAATTGTTTTATCGCTAAATAATATTTACCATATCTTTCCGCTCAGCCTGAGTGAATTTTAATGTGATTTATCATTTGAAAATGTGTGTTGAAGGCTTAATGACTCGATACAATCGACCAAGCGTCGATCACTCGCCATGAGCGATGCTAATCAGGTATATTGTAGAAAACATCCCGAAAATAAAAATCACACCCGGTGAATATTGTCTCGCAGTTTTCACATAATTTGTAAGTTTTGCTGAAAGTTTCAAGCACTTTTAACACTGTGTCCTGTGTATCAAAGCTACACATCCATCGTCGTAATTATCGCATCTGCAAACATCAAATGACAAAAATGTCGCCATATTCACTTTTTATACACATCTGTATAATAAAACGCCTCTAATTACACCCAGTTGCAAAGCTGGCCCGCTTCTTGTACTACAAGTAAATCCGAATAATTGCCATTAATAAGCCACAGGAGAAGTAAATGTTGCGCATAATCTACAGACCTCGACCTTTTTTCGGCAATGCATACGGAAATGCAACAGAATTGTGCCATCTAACCTTTTACAACAGACAGATTTCTTTACACCGTGACAAATTTGTCCGAAACAGGACTACCAAAGCCAGAGTCCAGAAAGTGCTCTTCTACAAAAAGAGTGTGATTTTCAGGTAGTTACAGTCATGGCACGATATTTTCAATAGAGATATAGACAACTGCAGGGCCCGTGGCGAGTCCTATTGGGTTTAGTTAATAACTTTAATAAGATGGTTTCCCTGTAGTTAACCCGTGGCATGCACGGGGGGGCGTTCTAAACGGCAGTCACGGTTTTTTTATATCTTTTTTCAAAAACCGTAATGACTACAAATTAAAATTTACGAAATTCATTTTAGCACTTTTCTGTTGTGGTAAAAAGATTTTCGTTATCTAAAATTCGCAAACTCAGTTGTTCCCCACCATTTTTTCTGTTAACATGCATCCATGAAAAGCTACACACTAAAACTTGTTTCCGCTATATGTCTCAGTCTGATCCTATCCTCACTGCTGTTTGCCGATGAAACAAATTATCCACATCTTAGCTTCAAAGAATCTTTTGGGACAGGCAAATGGGGATACCTTGACGGTACTCTCGAAGAGGCTCAGTTCAACAGGCCACAGGGAATGATTATCACTGAATCAGGCGCAATTCTGGTGGCCGACACATATAACCATTGCATTCGAAAAATTATCAGAAACTCCGCGGTTGAAGAAGGTCAGGTGACTACCTTTCTGGGAAAATGTGGCGTTGAGGGTTCAGGTTTAGAACATCTTTGTGAAGCGACCGAAAACAGCAATATCATCCTTTACAAGCCTACGGATATTTTAGAAAAAGGCAACTCGATATTCGTGCTGGACAGTGGCAATAACAGATTGCTGGAAGTATCGGGAAACAGCACCAGAGAAATTAACACCACAGACTTTTGCGAATCTTTCACCGACAATTGCGAGATAGACGATAATAAATGTAACCTGAAACTACCGACAGCCATGACCCTTATCGACAATGGCTTGATTTTCATTGCCGATACAGGCAATCACCGGATAATTTCGGTTGACTCCGATCAGGTGATCAACCTTGTAGCGGGCACGGGCAAAGCTGGTTACGACCCGGAAAAGCGCAATGCCGGGGAGTCTCCATTGGACACCCCCACCGCAATTGTTCCGTATTACAACAGCTCAAACTTGGCTGCTCTGTTTGTGGTTGATTCCGGAAACGGCCTTATCCGGCAACTTCGTCCCGGGGAATCTGTAGACTGGCTGATGAGCACTATTGCTGGCTCCGACAATTTCTCCACCATGCTGGAAAACACCCACACCGCCCAGCTTTTCAAGCTTGAAAAACCATATCTTATGATATCCAAAAGCAACAATGGCAGAAACCCTTTAATGATCTCGCAGCCTACCAAACAGCGGATTTTAGGTCTCACACCAACAAGGGAAATCTACATTGCCTATCAGGGTGAGAATCTGGCAATTCCATACGCGATGGCAATAAACGCCAACACAGACGAGCTATGGCTGTTCGATTCCAGTGGCATGCTGAAGGTGTTTGATATCGAGTGAGTAGCTTGTATTAATTCGTATCTGTAACTTCAGCTTGGGAATATGAATTACATGCTGTCCATCTCCCAACGCCAATTCTTTTGGCTTATTTTTAGTCATTAACTATTTTTGCGGTGGTAATATGCTTAGCAAAGATTATCGTTCCATCATCCGCTGTAAAATATCTGAGTTTCTCGGTTGCCAGGCTTAACTGCACACTAGCATCTCGCCTGTCCATTGGCCCATTTCCACCGTACACCTGCTCCGATAGAATATGCTTGGAACCATCATCCATTGAAAATAATATTTTGGCCATTTTTTCCTCCTGAAATTGTAATAAGATTCATGCATTATTTATTCACATACATTAGGTATGTATTGTAGTCGCTAACTTACAAATCTCAGGAAAATCAGAGGGAACTTGTCTACAGTCTGGGAAAACAGTATCCGCAAGATGTCTGGTTAAATGTCAGTACAGAAAGTGTAATTAAAATTTATTTAAGTGTCAACAATAATATCAATATGTTTGGAATTTTGTTGTTGGCCAAAACAGCAAGTAAAATAACAAGCCATTCATATATATTGGAACAGGTCAAGCGACCATATTCCAACACAAAATACACCCAACTATTTTGAGGAGGTTTATAACTTTATATTTCACTTCATTCCGGTAGTGTTCTGGCCAAACGCATTCCAAGATATTTGCTTTGATGATCCGGAGAACGCATACCGCGATCTGCAATTCTGCAATATTCAGCAATACTACCCCAGCTACAGCCACGGAATATTTTACAAGTTGAGGTATCGGAACATCCATCGCCATAGGAATAATTTTCATCTCCGGGATAGAAGTAATGAGCATTCGACATCCATTCCCAGACATTTCCTGTCATGTCATGAAGTCCCCAGGCGTTAGGAGCTTTTTTTCCGGATTGGTTTGTACCACAAGAAGAAGCTCCATCAAACCAGCCTGTACAGCTATCGGCACCTTCATAATCCACAGAACAATTGCCACCGTACCATCCAACCAGATCAAGGTTTTCATCGAGAGGTGTTTTGCCTGTTTGGGAATTAGTACCATCGCTGCCTTCAGTCTTATAATAGGCAGTTAAACTGCCGGCACGAGCTGCATATTCCCACTCACTTTCGGTTGGCAGTCTGTATCCCAGACAATCTATAATGTCCGAGAGACCTACACTCAAGGTAACCACTGCACTGGATATACCACCATTGGACCCAAAACATTCCATGTAGTTGTCCCCGGCGATTGTGCCATTATCGCATTCGACCTGCTCCAGGATATAGCAAGACGGCAAACCAAGAGATTCTGATTTTTTATTGCTATAGGCCAATGCATCAAACCAGCTAATTTGTTCTACCGGACAATTTGATCCGCAGCTTATAAAACTGCTCGGGTTCCATCCCATTAATTCTGTAAATTCCCCTTGTAAAACTTCATTGCGCATTATTTCGAAATCTGAAGCAATGTTTACATGGTGTAGAGGTTCATTGACATCTCGACCGATCTCGTTGGCACAGCTACCCGCATATTCATTGGGACAATTTCCATCCGGGCTCCCCATCCAGAAACTACCGGCATTGATAGTAACAAAATCTGGCGTGCCAGCTTTTTGACAATCTGGATAACCGATATAGCCATCATCACATGTGTCACAATAATCACCAACATATCCTGTAATGCAACTGCAGATATCATTTTGACTATTGCAATCACCGTGGTCGTTACAGGAGTATGTGCTACCAGAACATATACCATTGTTACAGCTATCATTGTCAGTGCAATTATTATGATCATCACAGTCACTGCCATTTGGGAGGTCGCAACTAACTGTTCCATCATCAATTTCTTCATCTAATTCGATATCTACTTCCTGATCTACATCAACATCACCATCAATATCAACATCAGTATCGCCATCCGCAGATGTGTAATTTACCATACCTACTATCAAGCCCTTTTCCAAGACCTCGAAATGCTTGATAAGCTCTACTGCAACCTCGGCCCTATTGTAGTTACTATGATCATTCAGATCAAATGATGAGGCTAATTCTGTCTGCATGGTAACAATTTGCCAGTCACCACCGACTCTCTCGATAAGCAGCCTTGGAATGTAAATTCCAGAGACATCTCCGCCACCTCGTATGCTAACTTCAAGCTCTTTGCCTGAAACATCTCCCCCGCCACGAATAAAAACAGTATCAAAAATCAGTTCTACCTGACTAAAATTGGAAGGAACATCTTCAATTTCGAAACTGATTCTATTTTCATATGAATTTAGCGGTATGCTACCATTATGGGTCTGTATCACTGTTTCGTTTTCGTCAAACCACACTGCTTTTATAAGCTTTGTACGATATGAAACATTGACAATAGAAAATGTGGCTGCAAGATTAATTGATTTTTCCACATCAATCTCTGCTTCAAATGGTACTAAATCATCTTCTTCATTACTGTCAATATCCAGATCTTTATCGCCATCTATAAGCAAATCGCCATCAGGATCCATATTCCCGTCATCAGACTTTAAAACCTCTGTACCACAGGAAGCAAACAGCAAAGCCAATATGCATGCTAAAAGTATATTTTTCATTTTATCAGTTTCCTTGATGCCACTAAAAGCTGCACCAATGTGTGCGGTGCTGAGCAATTTGTCGGTTCCATTTTTATGTTTTTTGCTTCAAGTTTTTTCTTAAAATCTATTACTTTATTATAATAGTCTTCATCAAACTCTCGCAGTTCCTCCAAAAATTCCGAGTTACATGCAAAATTTAGGTTGCGGGTGATCTCAACCACAAAATCCCGAATCAATTCGTTTAATACATATAAATGCTCTTTTGGAAGAGAAAAAGTTGATACCATATTTCCAACGATGCTTTTATTTCCCACCTCCAAAGTGAGATCTGCCAAGGCTCTCATATGCTCTATTGCTGTTATAGTAGATTGAATATTTTCAAGATTACCTTTAAGTTTACCCTTGGAAATAATCAGGGGAGATGTTTTTTCCCATCTGTTTTCCTCTTCATAAAAAGCTACTCCTTTTATTCCTTTCAGCCAGTTCCAGCTACGCTCAATTCTCATTGGCAGTTTTTTCTTGGGAATTTTTCTCATTACCCCAACGATAATAAGGTTTTCACTGACCCATTGTGGTATTTCGCTTTCGTCGGAAGGAAATTCGTCAAGATCTGTAAGATTTCTAAGAACTGAAATAAAGGGATCTATCCAGTATATCAAGCTGTTGGAAATCTCCTGTGCAGGATTTATTACGGCTTCAAGGCGGTCGGCCAAAAACAGAATTCGTTCCAACATCTTTTGTCTGTTTGCATCTGACGAGGCCATATATGCTGCAACGAGGGCCAGCAATTCAAAATAATCACCGTCAGCTCTACTCAATCCAAGGGCCTTGCGCCATTTTCTCACATCCGGATAAATCCAGTAATACTTTTCTCTGGTTGCAAAATGAACCTTCTGGTAGGAGCAACCAATTACCTGGGCTATTTGCTTCAGATTTAACTGACTTTTTATGGAGTTAAAATATGACTCAATTGAATTGTGATTATATATGTTTCCCATGTCCCCTATATAAAAAGAGTTAAAAACCAGAAGATGCTACCAAAAGACAGCTGACAAGTCAACAACTCCCACTCTCGCAACATATTTACACAATAGAATTAAAAAATGCTGTTACATCGTATTTTCATATATTTACATTCTTTCTCTGAAACTTCAAAAAAACACAATTGAGATAACAACACACTCAGAGGGAACTTGTCTGCAGTATGGAAGAACAGTGTCCAAAAGATGTCTGGTTAAATGTTAGTATGAAAAGTGGAATTAAAATTTATTTAAGTGTCAACAACAATATCAATATGTTTGCAATTTTATAACTGGATCTTCAGGTTTGACAATATTAAACAGAAACTCTCACAACTACATGCAAACTAACAGATAAAGCACATCCTTGATTTTCACCGGCCCCGAGCCTTCTTCGTCTTTCCATTCCTGCTTGACTTTCATCTTGCCGGCGCAATGCTCGATCAGCTCCGGCGATACGTTGGCTTTGCTGTATAGCTCGACAACACCCTTGCCGTCATCCTCCAGCTTTTCCACGATTCGCATTTCCAGAGATTCGGCCAAGGCTCGTGCGCCGTCTTTTTCGGCTGCCGGTTTTTGATCTTTTGCAAACATGGTAGGCCCGGCAACAGCAACCACGCATAAATCACCATAAACATCAGAGGCATTGAAGACCCAATCCGGCACTGAGCTGTTCTTGCGGATTTGAGTGGAGTGTTCATTGAAGCAGGCCATAGCGTGCACTTCCGCACCATAGCCCGAACCATTATTGGAGATTGATTCCAAACCTACAATGACAGAATCCTTTAGCATGCTGTCCATTTGCTGGCTGGTTTTCTCCAGAATCATATCGCCGTCATCATAGGTTACACTTTGGATATGCACGTCACTGACCGAGGTCACCAGATTGATTCTGGCGTTTCGTTTGGCATAGCGCAAGGCATCGCCGGGATTTAGTGTAGGCCCGGAAATACCGATAGCGCAACCGGCAGGAGGATTTTTGCTCCAATGTGGTAGCGCAGGTTTCTTTTCAACTGCTGAACATGAAATGGCTGCCATAAAGGCAGCCATTGTCATTAAAAAGTGAGTTAGTTTCATTCCTGTGCGGCTCTTTCGTTGTCGATTTCCTGATCCAGATCATTGAAAGCTTTTTTAGCATTGTCTTCGACATACTTGCGTACTTTTTCGTCAAGCTGCTGTGCCTTTGAAATGGCATCCTTGAATTTTTCAGCATCCAAAGCTACCAAAGCGTAGACTGTACCGTTGGGTGAAATCCAGATTTCGACCATTTCGGTTCCGGCCAATGTCATGTCGGTGATCTGTTTGGAGACGTCGACGACATACTGTTCGTCTGAAGATTCGGTGCCGAATCCTTCGCCACCGGTTACGGTTGCCTGATAGTCTTTGATCATTGATTTGACACGAACCTGCAATGAGCGGGCGATGTCGGTACGGCCTCTGGCGACAGCGGTTTTGCGTGCGAGAGAGATATTGCGGGTTCCACCCATGGAACCTACGCCACAAAGCTTATCATCGGCTTTGTCGCCCCAGTAAGCGTTACAACCTTTGATAACCCAGTCGGGGGCTCCGGCCAGCTCTGCCTGGAACGTTGAACCTGGAGGATCGGGTTTCTTTTCTTTTGATCCACAGGAAACAAACGATAACGACATAGCCAAAACCAGGCACAAAATAACAACGTTAAATTTTCTAGCCATATTTAGTATCCTCCTACATTTGGGTGCTCTTTCACACCACCATTAACAGAAAAAAAGAGAATTTCATATCCCGGGCAAGTCTTCATGATTCGCTTATTTCTACCACAAGCCTTCTTTAAATTGCAACAGCAATTTGATGTTTTATTCACAGCTATTTTTCAAGCATCTGGAATATACAACACCGCAAAACAGCTATTTTGTTCCTTCAATATCCGTATTTTTCTTTTTATCTGTATTATTCTGGTGAATTTCATCAGCTTGTTTAGGCTCAGGGGTCTCTTTATCGTTGACCACACGACTGCCATCACCGGAATTTTTCTCTTTATTATTAACACCTTGAGAGACTTTAGCAGCTTGTTGTGGTTTGCTTTTCATAGCTATTTCCACCAATTTGGTCAAACGCTCTGCCATTTCCAAAACTTTAGTTTTCCGGCGTTTTTTGGTCATAAACATCCTGCCGATTCCGCCTGGATCAGCAAAACTGATATAACGCAAATGCACATATCCATCGTATTTTTTGTCATTTCTAAGTTGCCATGAACCATAAAAGGTTTTGAAATCACCTCTTATTTTACTCCATTTAATGATATGCTTTGCATCGTTTTTTTCCAGTTCGCACAAGGTGATCTTTTGTCCGAAGGGATGGGTCAGCACGTATTCTCTTCTGTTGGGATGATTTTTAACCGGATTCAAGACAAGATTTTCGAAAAGCTTAGGGGTATTATCTGTATTGAGCAGAATGTTCCAGATGGTTTCAATATCCGCAGCGAGATAGAGATCGAGAATAATGCCTTCCACTCCCATTTTTTTTTCAAAGGCAATAGCCGGTTTTGGCACCACAGTTTTCTGGTTTGACTCATCTGCAGAGGCAGAAAACGCAAACAGCAAGCAAGCTGCCAATATTAAAATCATTGAAAGACGTATAGTTTTGATCATTCTACTCCCTCTTCGTAAAAAGATACAACTTCGCTGTAATGCTTTATATCGGCATATTATATTGTATTTCATCAAGTATTGAAAGCTCGCTGTTGCTTAGGTCCCGGATATTTATTCGGTATCCTGCTTCATTATTGGCAATTCTATTTTAGAGGCACGAACATTGTTGCGATAAACCTTGATGCTTGGCTCCTGATCCGGATTGTTAACAAAGTGATCCTTGTCGGCACCGGCAATGGATATCCTTATACGATGGCCTTTTTGAAACTGATACGAAGTAGGATACAAGGCAAAAACCAGCTCGGCAACCTCATTTTCCACCAAAGGCTGACCGTCTTCACGTTTGAAAGTGCGATAGGGAATTGGTGTCAGATATGGTGCCTTGTCGTTGCTTACTTTTCGATGAATGGCACGCAGCATTCCTTCTGTTACATACTGCACCCTGCCCCACTGATCCACGTCTTCCAGATAAACGAAAAAGTTTCCATCTTCGGCAGTTGAACTAACCTGCAAATGCACCACCGGATGCCCGGTTACTTCTACATCTTCGCTAAGTTCAGGAGAATCGTAGACCAGTAGTTTTTTATCTTCACTTTTTCGGTTACCGTATTTTATGGTTTTATGCTTCAGATTTACCAGCGAAACCCAGCGGGAACGATCTCCTGTTCCTGTATCATACGTCACATCGTAATTGTCAAAACCTGAAGCGCTATTTGGTTTTTCGGTACTCAGCTGATTACCTTCTGCAAAATAGTAATCCGTCATCTTTATTCCAGCCGG
>Ga0070729_10006527_pt1 | contig 11456 bp, 11 predicted proteins | sample tdDd472_FD_66725 | JGI IMG/M metagenome (GOLD analysis project Ga0070729, IMG submission 66725) | Marine sediment microbial communities from the Atlantic coast under amendment with organic carbon and nitrate - tdDd47.2 | ecosystem: Environmental > Aquatic > Marine > Coastal > Sediment | place...
TCGTGTGTGCCCCCGACCTGTTGCGCGACAATGGTGCCGAGGGCGATGACTTTTTTGCGCCACTGACGCGCGACGACCTCGAAAAGTGGCAGGTTCCAGACAGCGAGATCAACATTTTGCTCCTCATCATCTTCCATTCTATTCCGTACTATGCGAGCCGTGCACTGTACGTGCCAGAGATACGCGCGTCTGCCTCGTCACTGTCGTCCATGGCGTCTGCGTCGGGCACCGCAGACACACCGCCCACACCACGCGAGCCGGCCAGGTCGATGTAGGTAGTCCCCTCGCTCTGCACCGCCGCCGGTGCAATGCACTTTGCGAGTCTATGGCAGCGATTAAAAAAACACCATACCACAATACCACCCGTTGTCACCCACCCGCCTGTTAGTCACAACTACCACCCACACCACGCGCAATGGCATGCCAAGAGTGTATCTCTGACAACTTGAGACAGCCCAGGTGGACTCTCATGTATTATGCATCTACGCGCCCGCATCTAAACTGTATTCGTGCGATAGCGGCAGAAGGTGGCGTCGACGAACGGTGTGACGGCGAGACTGCCCTTTTGCGCCTCGCGTACGCCGGTGAGAGTGACAGGGCCCCGTGGACCGACCACCTAGACCCGATTGGAGACACGTATCGACTCGCCAGTGGTGAGTATGTGACAGGGGACATGGCGTACGCTAGGCGCGCACTGTTGGAGTCGGGCGCAGATCCCAATGCACGACATGAAGCCCCGCACTACCACGGGAAAACTGTTCTGATGCTCGCCGCCGTCAGCCCACTGTACAGACGCGCCGAGTATCAAGAGTGTGCATTGAAGGAACTCATAGCAGCGGGCGCCGACGTACGCGCTCGGTCGTACACCGGTGCTACTGCTCTCCACTACGCGTGTACCAATGTTCCCCATGCCGAGTTGGTGGTGAAGATACTGCTGGACGCAGGCGCTGACGTAAACGCAACAGACAACCGTGGTGCAACTCCACTGACGTGCGCATGCTATTTAGAGTTTGCCCCCCGAGCGACTGTACTGAACATTCTAGTTGACGCCGGGGCGAACGTCGACTGTTACGACACTGCCTCAAGGCCGGGGCCGTACCACAACACTGACGACCAGTGTCCACTACGGGGCCTGGTGTGCGAGAGTAGGGGCCTGGATTACGTGGCTCCTTTGGTTTTTGCGGGGGCCTGTTTGCGTAGTTGTGACGATCGTTTCATCCGCGCGACAACGCCACGCTGTGAGCGAGCGATACGGGAACGCAAGCCAGTATTTCATTTCCTACGTACTGCCCGTATGATTTACGTAGTGTACGCACTAGCAGTGGTACTCATCAACGGTGCATCCCACCGCCGCGTACTAGGGTATTACAATGTCACGCGCATAGTAGTGGCAACTCTAGCACCTCTGGCTCGGTGCCCCCTGCCTTCGACGCTTGTATTGGAAACAGTCGTTAGACTCGCCAGCAACGGCACTCTGCCGGGCACGACTGCACGCGGCGGCGGCGGCGGCGGCGGCGATATCCATTGGTCCACCTTGATGCGCAAGGTGGTAATCAACACTGCACTCCAGGCGGAAATGCTACAGGCGCGCGTCGATTGTGGCGAGGGAATCGACCACACGACGAGACCCTAGTACCACGCGTGGCGTGGTGTTTTGACTAGCATTTATGGGGATGGGAAATAAAGAGCGGTACCAAGTGACTTCCCTTCTCGTCCGTCACGAAGGAAAAGACGATATTCCCGCAACGCGCATGACAGTCCTGCGCCTGCGCGTGGGCCAAGGCGTCAGCGCATTGGCATCGTCGCTGTCGTCGCCGTCGACTTGGCCTGTGATGGCGAGACGCGCAAGGGACTCGAATGCAAGTGACGAGAGTGTGCTGGATGCCATTCGTGCTGTGACTTGCGCAACGAGACGATAGTCGGATAGGACACGGGTAGAGGCTGACTGCTGCGTGCCCGCCCGGCGAGCGCCTGTGACTAGGACACGGGCGTATGCGTACGCGGTGTGCGCGTGATGTGCGTGGAGCAAAAACTTGTGGATGGTACGGTCAGGTTGTCTAGGGAGCCTCGCGAACGTTAAAGCGGACCTGTCGTTCCTGTCGCGAGCATGCAGGTTTGCGCCTGCACACACCAGCACCTGGACGGCGGGGCGACAGCACTCGTGTCCATGCGATACAGCGACGTTGAGCGGTGCCACTCCCAGGTCGTTTGTCTGTTCGACGGACACACCGGCTTCGATAGCCATGTGCATGAACTCGACGTTACCGGCACCAGCGGCAGAATGGAGACATGTCCATCCCAGGTGTGATGTGGCGTTGATGTCTGCGCCTGCTGAGATGAGGTCTAACACTACGGCTGGGTTTGAGCGTGGGCAACTTATCGCCCACATCAGCGGGGTACGCCCATCGCGTCCACGCACGTGTGGGTTTGCACCAGCATCGAGAAGGACGCGCACGATCTCGCGGTCAAAACAGCCAAATGATCTCAAGTAGTAGAGAAGTGCGGTTTCCTGGCCAATGTCTAAGCCAGCGTCGTAGAAGACGTGGTCGCGGAATAGTTCGTCTACTGCGTTTGCCTCGGCAGCGGCCGCACGAATACATTCCAGATGCGTGTTGTTGATGGACGCCTCCAACACTGTCGCTTTTAGGGGCATGAAGAGACCAAGACGCGCTGCGCAGCGCTGACACACTGTCTGCTGCGACATTGCCATCGCGCGAGTTACGCGACGACAAACGTAATAATCGTGCGGGTTACGCATCCACGGGCAGAGTTGTTTGGTTGCAACGGCGACGAGGGCGAGGATGGCAGCGACGGGTGGAGTGTGCAGCGAATGTGCGCTTGACAAACGCGCGCTGGCGACTGCGTGTCACATAGGTCACCATGAGTGCGCGCGCGGGTTGGTTGTGGCGGGCGCAGCGCTGGATGAGCGCGGCAGGAATGAGTGGACTGCGCTTATGTTGGCGTGTTGCAGAGGCCACCATGAGTGCGTGCGCGTGTTGGTGACGGCGGGCGTCGCACTGGATGAGCGCGACTACGCGGGTATGACTGCGCTGATGTTTGCATGTCACTTCGGCCACAAAGTGTGCGTGCGCGTGTTGGCAGCGGCGGGCGCAGCGTTGGAAGAGCGAAACCAGAACGGGGTGACAGCGCTGATGGATGCGTGTAACAGAGGCCACAGTGAGTGTGTGCGTGAAATGGCGGCGGCGGGTGCAGCGTTGGATGTACTCGACGGTGGGAGTGACGATGATAACGATGATGATAGCGCGAAGACTGCGCTGATGATTGCATGTAGAAGCGGCCACAGGGAGTGCGTACGCGAGTTGGTGGCGGCGGGTGCAGCGCTGGATGCGCACGCCACAGATGGGCGGACTGCGCTTATGTGGGCATGTTACTCGGGCTGCGCTGAGTGTGTGCGCGAGTTGGTGGCGGCGGGCGCAGGGTTGGATGAGCGCGACGCGCGCGGGTGTACAGCGCTGATGTGGGCGTGTTGCAGAGGCCTTCGTGAGTGCGTGCGCGAGTTGGTGGCGGCGGGTGCAGCGTTGGATGCGCGCAACCGGCTCGATCAGACTGCGCTGATGTTTGCGTGTTTCTACGACAACCGTGGGTGCGTGCGCGAGTTGGTGGTGGCGAGTGCAGCGCTGGATGCGCACGGCACAGATGGGCGGACTGCGCTAATGTGGGCATGTTACTCGGGTCACTCTGAGTGCGTGCGCGAGTTGGTAGCGGCGGGCGCAGCGTTGGATGAGCGCAACTGGATGGGTCGGGAGTACAATGCCAAGTGTGTGAAAGTGCTTGAGCGGGCTCTAGGTACGCGTGTGCGGGCAATGTACGGGTGTGCGCGAGTGCTTTTGATGGGCGGGCGACACGGGGCCGAGGGTGCAACGACGTGTGTGCGACATGTGTTGTCGAGTGTGGTGTTTGTGGTGCCATTGGTTGCTGCATGTGTGCGCCGAGGGCATGGCGTGGTGGATCGAGCGATGTGCAAGCGATTGGTTCTTGCTGCTGCTGTGGATGTGAGGCGACGAGAGGACGAGGGCCTGTGTGCTTGGAGGCGGCGGCGGCGACGTGTGTGCGCGAGTTGGTGGCGGCTGGTGCAGACTCGGACGAACGCAACTGGATTGGCCAGAAGTAGAATGCCGAGTGTGTGAAAGTGCTCGAGTGGGCTCCAGGTGTGCGGGCGATGTACGTGTGTGCGCGAGTGCTGGTAATGGGATGGTGACACTGGGCCCGTGTGGCAGCGGCGTGTGTGCGGCACGTGTTGCCGAGTGTGGTGTTTGTGGTGCCGTGGGGTGTCGCGCGTGTGTGTGTGTGTGTGTGTGTGTGTGTGTGTGTGTGTATGCGCCGAGGGCGTTGTGCGGGGGATCGGGCGATGTGTGAGCGAGTAGTGCTTCTCGAGACCGTTGACGTGGCGCGGCGAGAGGACGAGAGCGTGGCCGAGTGGAGGCTGCGGCGCCGTAAGGGGTATGCAGCCGCTTTGAAGACATACACGATACACGACAGGTAGAGGCATATCCCAGGGGCAGTACTGCAAAGCCGCCAGGACAGGACGCTGCTGTGCGACAACAAGGGCGGCCATTGTACGTACCGCACGAACACGCACCCCCCCCCCCCGTGTACCGGTTTGCGCGATAAATTTCATTGATCATACAAGGGACCCATGGCGTGTAGAACAGCGTCATGACACAAGCACTACCCCTCTCACAGTGCCGAGACCTGTTACACTATGCTCTGAGTCGCGTGTTGCATGTACGTGACGCGCGTGACGTCCCTGACGATCTGTTACGCTCGGTGACAGACCCTGGGCCCACGGGCCTTGCCATGCTGATGGCCGACCACGCCGACCGCCCGTGCAGTGCAATTGTCGAGTTGTCACGCGTCAACCCCGCCCTCGAGACGGACGAGGTGCGTGACTGGTCTGTCGTCGGAGACCTGGGTGATGCAGTGTACGACTTTGAGAACGCACGTGCTGTCCACGTGCGTGGCGCCGTACGACCCTGCGCGCCTGTTACTGCGTTCACGGCGTGCTCGCCTCTCATCACGCTGTGGTACCCGTCAACGCAGTTTCTCGTCGAGCCTTACGACTGTACACGACCGGTGCGAGTCAAAGTCATGTATATGCCGCCGTCACTGCGTCGTTTTCGCATTGATGCGACGTTTTGCGATCGACTTCACACGTGTTTCTTTGACCAGTCATTGCGCCACGTGCCAGTGCCCACCTGCGTCGACACGCTCGACCTGGCATGTGGCAGTAGTAACACGAGTCGTTGATTCGTGCCATTTATACACACACACACACACACACATGCGCGCACGCACGTCTAGCCGCTTTTTCTACCCACTCGGTACGCCCTGACACCAAGGTATCCCAGCAGCGCGAGTAGCAACAGGCCCACAAGGACACCGACGGCAATGAGCACGGGGCTTGTGCCGCCGCCGACGTCTCCAGTAGGCTCAGTGTCAACACGTGCCGGGTCGACCTGACCAGCGTCGCGCATCGCCTCCTCGCGCTCCCGCTCCTCCTGTACCATCTCGTCGGCTCGTTCGCTTTCAATCTCACTCTCACGCTCTTGCTGCTCACGCACCGTGGCCGCCTCCTCGCCCAACTGCTCGCGGATGGCCTTTTGCATCTCCTCGTCTGACACCTGTTGACGCACGTCCACCTCGACGCGCTCATGCTCGGGCTGCCCGCATTGATTGTCGATGGTCACCTGGCCGATTTGAACCCGGCCGCCCGCAGTGATCTTCAACAGGTTCTGGCACAGGTTGGGACAGCCGCTGGCGCGTTTCCACTCGAGCAGCGTCGTAGGCTGATACGCGTCTGCGTTAACACACGCGGGGCTGTGACAGATAACGAGCAGACCCTCGTCGTCCTTTGGCACGTTGATGCAGCCACAGGCCGGGTGGCCGCGCATCGACGACAGGCGACAGAAGCGGCGCATAATGTCGTCGCATGGCACCGACGGCTTAATAAACGTGCCACACGTAACGCCAAACGTGCCCTTGCCCATGCAGCACTTGAGGATGTCGCTCATCGACATGGGGCCCGCAAACACCGCCTGTCGGTCGTACGACGTGTCCACGCCGGCGCGACGCACGTAGAAGGTTCGTGTCACCGGGTTGCGCATTACGGTGGCACGCAGGTGATAGTGTTTGTTGCGTGGCTTGATCTCCTGTGGCGTGACGGGCGCCGCGCTGAGAAGTTCACGGCGCACAGCATAGTACGGCCCGAGACCCCAGAGGCGCTCGGCGTCGGCCGGCGTCGTTTTCGTCCATCGACCGTCGACCAGGCGCTTTGGTGTTACAATGTCGCCCAGCACCACCCACGTGGCACGATCGGCGTCCGACGGAAACTTGGCGCGCCACACGGTACACACGTCGCGCGTGTCCTTTGTCGCGTCGTCGAGGGGCCGCCCAACGAAAAAGTCGTCGATAACCTCCTCCCAGTCTGTAACACGACGCGTGCGTGCAACACTGGCATTGTCGCTAACTGACACGACCAACTGCGCCATCGTGTCAACGGGCCGCACGTCCGTGTCCTCGTCGTGTTGAAACAGCACCTGGCCAATCTTGCCAAACCCCTTGGGCAGTGACGCAGCCGGCTGCACGCCGCACGTTGCCATCCACACGGCACGCGGCGCGTACAGGTCCTTGGCGTCGCCCATAAAGTCTACGTCCTGCCGCGTGTACCACTGGCCGCTGCTGCCGTAGAAACACCGGAACGGCTGGCGCCACGTGCGTCCGTGACCGGTCGGCGTAATGGCGGCCGACGTGCCAGCACGCTGCGCGTCGAGTGCCTGCGACGGTGCGCCGCGGACGAACAGATGTGTGTTGGTGTTTGTAGACTTGGCTTCGAGTGCCTTTGCGTCGTGCAGCCACGCGGCACGTCCGTTCCACTCGAGCGAGAAGCCGGCGCACCGAGTCGGATCCTTGGCACACTCGGCCTCTGCGATTTCAAACGCGCGCCCCGTGTCCTCGGCAGCAATGCCAATCTTACGATAGGACTTTGCGCCCGACCATCGATGCGGCGTCCAGTCGCTCGCCTCGCGAAACAGCGGGTTGCGATCGCCCGTGTAGAGTCCGCTTGTTACCGATCCGCTGAGGCGCTGTCGAAACTCGGGTTGCTCGAACGCGTCGTCGCGTGTTACGGGCGCGTCGCCCTGTGCATTTCGCGGCGGATTAAAGCCAAGCCAGCGACAGTGCGCGCTACCTCCGTCCTCAAACGGTGCACTACCGTACGGACAGCGTTGGTGCAACGCGGAGAACGATCGCAACTGTTGGTGTGTGAACGCTGGCTCGTACACCTCCCACTCGTCGGGGCGCGACGCAACGTTACCGTTCTTGCCCTCGTGTGCCACGCGGTACGCCGGCAGGGCCGTCGACCAGTACCATGGAAACAGGGGGTATTGCGTCTCGTAGCGTGTCGCGAGCAGCGTGTTCAGGTCCTTTGAGATGGCAGGCAGCGCAGTCGTCTTCTCGGCCACACCGGCGTCGTCGAGTGCGCCTACGAGGTACAATGGGGCGCGTTTGTCAAAGACGAGTGCCACGTTGCCAGCCGCGTCAACCGTGCGCACACCGAGGTCCTGATTGGACAGGAACAGGCGTTCGCCCTGCACGCGACCGGTTGCAACAACGTGCCATCCAGCCGCTTGCGCAACATACTCTTGAACAACGGGCTTCTGCTCGTATTGGCCCGTTGCTACGTTGAACACGCTTTCGCCTGGCTCACTTTTCTGGCCCTTCACCTCTGGCACCCACGACAGGATGCCCATGACGTCGTCTGTTTGAACAACCATCGTCGTGTGCGCTGCTGCTGCTGCCGCCGCCGCCGCCGCCGCGCCGTTTGGCCGACTCGTAGAGTAGTAGCCATCCAACGGCGCCGACTCGACTGCCTCGCTCGCGTCGACGCGCTTCACCCCAAACACGGACGGGTCGAGGTACAACGACACCTCTGCGTCACTTACGAGCGCGTCACGCTCGTCCGACGCCGCCGTTGTCATCGCGGCTCCTTGTACGAGAGACACAGAAAATTGTCATTGTTATAGTCCACACTGGCGACCGCACAGTAGTGGGTCGCACGCGTCAACTCCTGGTTTCATCTGCGTCGTGCTCTGCTCGTCATCACCGTCATTGACCCTGTAGTCGCCGTCGCCGTCGCCGTCGCCGTCGCCGTCGCCGTCGCCGTCGCCGTCGCCATCACCGTCCTTAGTCTCCGTCAACGTTAGTAGTACATCGACAAGCCACACGGGTCCGTTGGCACGGGCGCGTTGTAACACGTTTGTGTCCCCGCCGACGCCGCCGAGTAGGGCATGCGACAGAGGTGCGGCAATCGCAAACTTAAACGTGTAACACGTGCCCTCGGGGTTGATCGACGTGGCCCACGGCTGGTACGTGACGAGACGCGCGACGCGCTCGTCTAACGAACGTGTGCGTATCGTACGGCTCACAGTGTCAAACATGCAGAGTGCGGTTAGTAGGGGCCAGTGTTTCTCGAGGGGGTGGCCCGTGTGTGCATCAACCTCTACGTCCCACGTAGTTGCCATCGTCGCCACTGAGCAACGATGATGACGATGATGGCGTGTAGATCACAATGCGGGAGTGGTATTTTCTTTTTATCAATGCACCTGCGGCGGCGGCGGCGGCGGCGGCGACGACGACGGCGTCGTCCTCGCAGCCCACCGAACAAACCCTGCTAGCGTGATCTGCTCTGCGCCGTCCTCTGCAATTTCGTCAAACACGCGTGACAACACGTGAGCCTGTGCAATGTACGAAACAAAGTCACTGCGCGACACGACACCTCTGGGGCTGGGGCGGCCGTCGATGTTTGCAAACGTTTGCACGGCCGTCGATACCAGAAGCCACCGCTCGTCGTCGAGTATGTCTTCAAAGTAGCGCACAAAGTCACGCCGCGACACGTAGCCCCTCCCCATGCAGTCGGCCTCGTAACGAGCGCGCCGACGAGACGTTTCTACATCCACACTAAACAGGCCTTGGAGCATCGATGAAAAGTCGTCAAGTCGCATCTCGTCGTGCGCGTGTGCCACGCGGTGCACTGCCCATAGGTACGCGACGGAGCGCGCAGTCCAGTACACGAGGCTAGCACACGAGGAAGCCAGTGTCGCGCAGTAATGGGCGTGTGTGTGGGTGTGTGTGTGAGTGTTTGTGCGAGTGTTGTCCTGGTGTGTGCGGCCTGTTTTTTCTGCGTCGACAATGCAAGGACAAGCGTGCGCACGTTGTGTTATGACCGACAGTAGCAGCGGCGGTGGCGGCACCGCGTACGACTATCGGCGACCGGCGCCGTGGTGGCTGACGCCTACTGTGCCGTCGTCACCGGTGCCCATTGGACAACCCGGTATTCCTCCGACGGGTCCGTGTGGTCAGGGCGGCAGTGGCAACGAGCAATGTGTACCTACGACTCGACCCGAGCCCTACTACAGTCCGCGGTGGAAACGTGCGTTTAACGAGCGCTTCCCGCACGGCAACGCCGACGTGTTACTAGCAGAGACCATCGAGGACGCACACGCCCCGCAGATTGTTTATTGGCATCAGTTGCGACACTGGATCCGCTCACGGCCGGCGACGCGCGTAGGCTCGTCACCATGGACACCGCGATACGCCAGTGTGCCCGACGCAAACTACTATCTTCCTCGCTTCGAAACAGCGTACACGCGACGTGATCCGTATCACTTTTATCGCCAATGCGCCGAGCAACGACGCGGCTGTACCAGCCTTGATGGTGTGACATACGACGATGGCGTAGTGTATTTTTGACGACAAACGAAACGAGGCTCGGGTCACTAGGTGTCGTAGGCGATGCGACGCGCCACCAACGACATGCCACACCCCAGCGCAACGCCAGTGAGGATGAGCGTCTGCGGCGCCAACAGCACTGAGTTTACGACGGCAGAAGCAGCAGCAGCAGCAGCAGCAGAGATGGTGCGAGGAGTTATCTCTGGTGTGCGCGCCAGCGGCGACGACTGGGGACTGTCGAGTCGCGCGTTGAGTTCCTCGACATGGACGAGTACCCCACCCGCACTCGCACAGCCACCACAGCCATTGGTAAACTCAATGAGCACAGGTGCGTTCCCCGGTGCAAAGCAAAGCATGATAAAATCAACCGCAGGAGTCACCGACACGTACGCCCGCAACACGTCGAGTGTGCGCATGTTCGTGTCGTGACATAACAGCGCGGACGCCACCTCGGTGGAGCGCGAGGTACTTTGCTTCACACTGTCGAGACATACGGTCAATGACGGGACAATGTCACCTACGTCAGGAATGCGCACCGAACACAACACGACGTCTTGGGTTGTGCACTGTGGCCGACACCATCCGCTCTTCCAGCGACTGATCGCATCGTAGACAAACACGCATGCCCAGATGGTGTCGTCGGTGCTGCTGCTGTCGTCGTCGTTGTCGCCGTCATTGTCGTCGCCGTCGGCCGTGTCACCACCACCACCACCACCACCACCACCACCACCACCACCACCGGCGGCGCGCTCGGGGAATCGAGGAAAGTGCACAAACGATTGCGTTTTCGAAAGGTAACAGACGACATTGTGTACCGTCTCTACGTGAAACATCTCCACATGTTCAGCGAGGGACTGGCCAACCTTGGCCGCGTGCATCGACTCGAGCAGGACCCTGGTGTTTGACAGCGTTGCTGCAACACTGTTTGCAAACCCATTTGCGTCAATGTACGGTGAACTCGTCAGCAGCGACGCACTTTTCTGAAAGCATTTCATGCGCTTGTCTGACGAGCGAATGTACAGGGTCGATGCGCGGAGCGCCTCGGCGAGCGTCATGGTGTCCATCACCGCGCCGTCGACGCGACCAACAACGCCTCTGTGAAAATCAGTTGCACTATTGATTTATCGAAAACAGCGCGTGCACCCTCTACTCGCTTGCATTGGGGGCCTCGCTGTCTCCCTTGGGGGCCTCGCTGTCTCCCTTGGCCTTGGGTGCTTCGTCGGGCGACGACGACGACTTCAATGCCGCAACCTGCTCTTGGAGTTGGTAAATGGCACGCTCGTGAATCTTGATGACGTGGAGGAGACCGTGGGTGATGGCCTGGCTGCGCAGGCGCACACCAGTGTCGGTGACCAGGTCGGCAGGGGGGTCGTCGTTGAACAACATACGAAACACCGACTCGGAGATGTTGAACGTTTCAAGGTTGAGCATCGACTGCAGTGAGTTGTGGTAACGCTGGTGGACCTGCTCCTCGAGCGATACAAGCCAGTGCGTCTGCTCCTTGATTTCCTGGAGCGGGTCGCTGTCGTTGCGGGACTCGGTCGCGGCGGGTTCGGTGATAGTGGGCGTGGTTTCAGACATGGTGTGCGGGCGGGGAGGCGAATGCGTGTGCGTGTGAGGCGTGAGTGGGGTGTCGGTGCTGTTACCTTCAAGTATCATCTTTTTTACCCACATTTCGACGCACGACGACGCACGACGACGACGACGAC